>ERZ772807.899-NODE-899-length-17359-cov-8.458449_pt1 | contig 17359 bp, 14 predicted proteins | sample MGYA00511472_ERZ772807 | MGnify/ENA primary metagenome ERZ772807 (study PRJEB29015, sample SAMEA2737947) | human oral metagenome | biome: human oral; feature: human-associated habitat; material: dental | place: China | collected 2039 ...
CCCTTTTCGCCGTCCGCGCCGCCGCCTTCTGCGCCCTCTTGCGGCAGCGGGGGCATTTGCCAGCGCTCAAAAATTTCGGCGGCCACCAGGCGCTTGAGTTCTTCCAGATTCGGCACGTGCTTGTAAAGCGCCACGTGGCTCACGCCCAGCGCGCTGGCCACGCCGGTGAAGGTAAGGGCGGGCAGGCCGATTTGCATGCCGGCTTCGGCAATGCGTTCGCGGGTCAGGGTGCGGGGGCGGCCCCGCGCGGGGGCTGGCGGCTCGTTGCTCATGGAATGCCTTCTTTGCTGGGCCATGCTGCTGCGGCATGGCGGGGCGGATTGTCCACGGCAGCTTGAGGCGCCTCGAAAAAAGGAGCGAATTCAGGCAGCGGAAAACAGCCTTCGCGCAGATTCCACCAGGACATCATGCTATGGATTCAGGAGCTGAAAAGCCTGCGCAAGGGCAAGGGCAAGGCAATCAGCTCAGCGCCACATCAAAGCTCTCCAGCCCCAGGCTGCTTTCGGCTTGCAGCGAGATGGGTTTGCCGATGTGGTCGGACAGGCTGGCCAGGTGCTGGCTTTCTTCGTCTTGCAGCAAGGCGATGACGGCGGGGTGGGCGACGATGCGGAATTCGCGCGGGTTGAACTGGTGGGCTTCGCGCAGGATTTCGCGCAGGATGTCGTAGGCCACGGTGCGGGCGGTGCGCACGCGGCCGCTGCCCTGGCACAGGGGGCAGGGCTGGCTGAGCATTTGCGCCAGGCTTTCGCGGGTGCGCTTGCGCGTCAGCTCCAGCAGGCCCAGGGGCGAAAACCCGTCGGCGGCGGTGGTTTTCACGCGGTCGCGCGCGAGCTGGCGGCGCAGCTCGGTGGTCAGGTCCGTCAGGCGGGCGAGGTCGGCCGCCATGGAGTCGAGCTTGCGCAGGGCGCGCTCCTTGCGACGGCGGTGCTTGAGGACGCCGGCGGCCTCCTCGATGAACCCGCGCCGGTCCTCGGGCGTGGCGGACAGGACGGCGTCGAGCCGGCCCTGCCCCACGATGACGTGCATCTGTCGGCCCAGGCCGGTGTCGGAGAGCAGCTCCTGGACGTCGAGGAGGCGGCAGTCGGTGCCGTTGATCCGGTACTCGGATCCGCCACCGCGGAAGAGGGTGCGGGTGATGGTGACCTCGGTGTAGTCGATCGGCAGGGAGCCGTCGGTGTTGTCGATGGTCAGGGAGACCTCGGCGCGGCCGAGCGCCGGACGGGACCCGGCCCCGGCGAAGATGACGTCGGCCATGGAGCCACCGCGCAGGTTCTTGGCGCCCTGCTCCCCCATGACCCAGGTCAGGGCGTCCACGACGTTGGACTTGCCCGATCCGTTGGGGCCGACCACCGCGGTGATGCCGGGCTCCAGACGCAGGGTCGTCGACGAGGCGAAGGACTTGAAGCCCTTGAGCGTCAACGTCTTGAGATGCACGCGCTCACGATAGCGGCCCTCCCGCGGGGCGAGCGGACCCGCACCGGGGAGCGCCCCTTTCGTGAGGCCCGACGACTCGCGGCCCCTCGGCCCGGGACCACGGGCGGGCCGTCACCGCGGAGGATGAGGCGGTGGGGATCTCCTCCCGGGGACGGACCGTGAACCGGTCCCACGGGCCGATCCGCTCGGCGACCAGTGACGGTCATCATAGAGCCATGAGCACGCAGCGCCCCGATCCCTCTCCCCGACCCGCCCGTTCCCGCCATCGGGTCCTCATGATCGTCGTCGTGGTCGTCTCCGTCCTCGTCGTCGTCGGCGCCGCCGGCGGGGCTTGGCTCGTCCACTCGGCGGGCCCCTCCTTCGGCATCTGGTGGCCCGCGCCCGATCCCCAGTCCTACGGGGCGAAGGTCCTGGACATCATGGACGCCGGCATCCACGCCACCGGCGAGGAGTGGGAGGCCGCCCGCGCCGACGCCTCCGAACGGATCAGGGCGGCCTCCACCCACGACGAGGTCGACGAGATCCTGACCGACGCCCTCGCAGTCGCCGGCGGCAAGCACTCCTTCATGATGGACGCCGACGAGGTCCGGAGCCTCAGCGACTCCTACATCGCACCGACGTCATCCCTGGACGGATGCGTGCTAACCGTCACGGTCCCGGAGTTCGCGGGAACCATCGACCAGGGCGACGAGTACGCCAACACCATCGCGGACGCCCTGGGCGCGGACGGGATCTGCGGCGTGGTGGTCGATCTGCGCGACAACGGCGGCGGGGACATGGGGCCGATGCTCGCCGGGCTGTCCCCCCTGCTGCCCGACGGGACGGTCACCTCCTTCGTGATCCAGGGGCGCACCAGCGATGCCGCCCTCGAGGACGGCACGATCAAGGGCGGCGGCACATCGATCTCGGTGGGAGCCCGCGACAAGCTCGACGTGCCCGTGGCGGTGCTGACCTCGGGGACGACCGCCTCCTCGGGCGAGCAGACGCTCCTGGCCTTCCGTGGGCTGGACAACGCCCGGGTCTTCGGCGATCCGACCAGGGGCTACGCCTCGGTCAATCAGGAGTACCCGCTGTACACGGGGCGCACCATGGTCCTCACCACGGGCATCTCGCAGGCCCGCACCGGCGAGCGGTTCTCGGAGGAGCCGATCGCGCCCGACGTCGAGGTCCCGTCCCAGGAGGCGCCCGCGGCCGCGGCCGAGTGGATCGCCTCCCGGTCCTGATCCTCGCAGCGGCCCCGGTCGGGTCCGCTCGTCGCCCGGCCGGAGTCGTCGCCCGGACTCCGAGCGGCGAGCCCCCTGATCGTCGGACGAGCCCGACGGCGACATCGCACGACTCGTCCGATGATGTCGGACCCATCGCGGCCCCGGCACGCTCATGGCAAGAACGCTCGACAACCGATATCCGGTCAAGCATACTTTCCAAGTCAAGGGGACGTCACGTTCCGCCGACCGGTCCCGAAGCTCTCGTGCTGATGATCAGCCGCCTGTCCAAGCGCTCCGGGGGCCTTCAGGCCCTCGACTCCCTGTCCCTCACCCTGGATGACCACGAGCTGGTCGGCTTCGTGGGGGCCAACGGCGCCGGCAAGTCCACCACCATGCGCATCGTCATGGGCGCGCTCGCCCCCGACGCGGGCGCGGTGACCTGGAACGGCGCACCGGTCGACGCCGCGACGACGAGGTCCAGAGGTTCTCCCTGGGCAACCAGCAGCGCGTCCAGCTCGCCGTCGCCCTCGTCGGCCGGCCGACCTGCTCATCCTCGACGAGCCCTTCTCCGGCCTGGACCCGACGGCGGTCGACGTCATGAGCGCCGTGCTGCGCGAGTGCGCCCGATCCGGTGCGCCCGCCCTCTTCTCCTCCCACCAGCTCGACCTCGTCGAGCGCCTGTGCGACCGCGTCGTCATCATCCGCTCCGGCCGGCTCGTCGCCGAGGGCACCATCGACCGGCTCCGCGCCACCGCCGAACCGCGCCGGCGGGCCGTCGTGGAGACGGACGACTCCCCCGGCGGCTCAGCCGGCACAGTCGATATGGTCCTCGACCTGACCGGGGAGACCCCCGGGCTCCTCGTGTCCAGGAGCGAGAAGTCCGACAGCGCCGTCGTGGCCGCCGTCACCAACATCCTGCAGCAGACGGCGCTGTCGGACCAGGTCACCGCGCTCGGCGGGGACCCGGCGACGACGGCCGGGGCCCTGGCCCAGGCGGCGCCCCGGGTGGAGGCGCTCGACCCGCCCCGGTACGACTCCGAGGACTTCGGCGCCCGGTACGCGCCCCTGGGCCTCATCGACATCCTCATGATCATCGTCATCATGGGCGGCGGCCAGACCATCGCCATGGGCGTGGTCGAGGAGAAGTCCAGCAGGATCGTGGAGATCCTGCTGGCCTGCGTGCGACCCGGCTCGCTCCTGGCGGGCAAGATCCTGGGCACGGGCGTCGCCGTCATCCTCGGCTACGGGCTCATCGGGCTCGCCGCGGGCGCCGCCGCCGAGCTGACCGGGGTCCTGCCCGAGGCGCTGTTCAGCATCGACGCGGTGGTCGTCGCCATGATCGTGTGGATGATCGTGGGCTATGCGATCGCCGCGGCGGCCTACGGGTCGGCCGGGGCGCTGGTGAGCCGCCAGGAGGACGCCGCCAGCGTCACCATGCCGTTGACGATGCTCTTCATGATCCCCTACATGCTGTCCTTCGTCATGGCCATGGATCCCTCGAAGACGGTCTTCCGGGTGCTGGCCTACCTGCCTCCCCTCTCGCCCTTCCTCATGCCGACCCGACTGGTGCTCGGGGTCTCGAGCTGGGCCGAGCAGCTGGTGGCGCTGGTGGTCGCACTGGCCTTCATCCCGCTGCTGGTGGGTCTGGCCGCGACCGTCTACACCCGGGCAGTCACCCGCACGGGCAGCCGTGTGCGCCTCAAGGAGGTCCTCTCCCGCGAGACCGCCTGACGCGACCACCGAGCCGCGCCCGTCGCCCCCTCGCGCCGAGATCGGTCGAGTTCCGGCTCGAGATCGGTCCGGTTCGACCGGGATCCGCGGCGAGTGGCTCGCAGGCCGCCGCGGATCACCCGCCGACCTGGTGCGAGCCACTGGCCGGGGCCCGGAGTCGCTGGCCGGGCTCCAATCGGCACCGGACTGCCGGCCTCGGTCAGAGGCTCATCGAGGGCTTCCTCGAAGGCTCCGGGGCCCGGGGCTCAGTCGACGAGATGGGGGAACCAGATCGCGATCTCGCGCTCGGCCGACTGAGGCGAGTCGGAGCCGTGGACGAGGTTCATCATGGCCGAGCCGCCCCAGTCGCGGCCCAGATCGCCGCGGATGGTCCCCGGGGCCGCAGCGGTCGGCTCGGTGGCGCCGATGAGGGAGCGCAGCCCCTCGACCACCCGATGCCCCTCGACGACGACGGAGACCAGCGGGCCGCTGGTCATGTACTCCACGACGCCGGGGTAGAAGGGCTTGTCGACGTGCTCCGCGTAGTGCTCGGCCAGCACGTCGGGGGTCGCCACGAGGCGGTCGAGCGCGACGATCTCGTAGCCCTTGGCCTCGATGCGGCGCAGGATCTCCCCGGTCAGCCGGCGTCGGACGGCGTCGGGCTTGATGAGGACGAGCATGCGCTCGGGGGCGTCGGTCATGACGAATCCTTTCAACGCGAATCACGGCGGAGCGAGGGCGCAACGGCCCCGCGCAGGCCCCGCAAAGGCCCAGGACGCCAGCGTGTCGGCGATCGCCTCGATTAGCAACCCCTGTCATCTCCGCCCACCCCGGGCGGACACGGTCAGCCCATCTCGGCGCCCGCGGCCCGCACCGCGGCCGCGAGGATGAGGGCGGTCGAGAGCGCACCGGGATCGCAGTGGCCCGCGGAGCGCGCACCGAGGTAGGAGGCGCGGCCCCTGCGCGCCGTCATCGGGCAGGTCGTCTCGGCGCCATCGGCCGCGGCGGCGGCCGCGGCCCGCAGCACCTCGGCCGGACTCGCCCCTGCATCGGCGGCCTCACGCGCGGCCCGGGCGGCGGGCTGCCACGCGTCCAGCATCGTCTTGTCACCGATCTCGGCCCGTCCGCGCACCTGCACCCCGGCCGCGGCCTCGTTCAGGAGCATCGCGACATCCTGGGAGGACAGCACGGGCAGGTCGCCGATCCGCGACGCCCGCAGGAAGGCCGTCCCCAGCAGCGGACCGGCCGCGCCCCCCACCGTGGCCAGCAGAGTGGTCGCCGTCGCCTTGAGCACGCCCGCGGGCAGGTCGAACACACCGCCCGCGCCCTGCCGGGAGTCGAGCTGAGAATCGAGCTTGGCCACCGCCGCGTGCATCCCGCGATCGAGATTGGTGCCGTGGTCGCCGTCGCCGATGGCCGCGTCCAGTGCCGTGAGCTCGTCACGGTGCTCGGCGACGGCCGCCGCCGCACCGCGGATCCAAGCGGTGCTCCACGCGACGTCAAGCGGCTTCTCGTGAGTCACGGTTCTCCTCGTCGTCCTGTTGCCGGTCAGCATCCTGTGCCGGCAGATGCCGGACTGTACTGCTCCATTCTGGCATCCCGCACGCCAGCGCGCCTGTTAGGCGCCCCGGCCCCGAGGATCCCGTGAGCGCGATGCCCGCCACACGCCCCTCAGGCCCGGCCGAACAGGGCGCGGGCCTCGGCGACCAGCACCACCGAGCCGACGACGAGGACGCCCGAGGACGCCAAGGGATCGTCGAAGCCCTCCGAGAGGGTGACGGCCCTCTCGATGCCGCCCGCCAGCGTGTCGGCCGCATCGACGCGATCGGCGCCGAAGACCTCGCGCGCGACGACGGCCAGGTCCTCGACCTCCAGGGCGCGCGGGGAATCGACCGGCACGCACACGACGGCGTCGCAGGCGGGCTCGAGGACCGCCAGGATCCCCTCGACGTCCTTGTCCGCCATGACGCCGACGACGGCCACCAGGTGGCGGAACGCGAAGGCCTCCTCCACGGCGGGCACGAGCGCCTCCAAGCCGTGCGGGTTGTGCCCGGCGTCGACGATGACGGTGGGGCTGGAGCGCAGCACCTCCAGGCGGCCGGGGCTGGTGACCGAGGCGAACCCGTCCTCGACGACCTTGGCGGGCAGCGCGCGGCCGCCGAAGATCGCCTCGGCGGCCGCCAGCGCCAGTAGGGCGTTGCGCGCCTGGTGGCCGCCGTGCAGCGGGATGAAGACGTCCTCGTAGACGGCGGCGGCGGTGCGCAGCGTCGCCATCTGCCCGCCGACGGCCAGGGTGCGGTCGACCACGCGCAGCGCGCCGGCGCCGGGCTCGTCCGGGTCCTCCTCGGGATCCGGCTCACGGCGCCAGACGACGCCGTGCTCCGCGACGGCGTCGGCGATGATCTTCTGCGCCGCCGGGGGCTGGGCGGAGGTGATGAGGGTCGCGCCGTCCTTGATGATGCCGGCCTTGTTGGCGGCGACCTCCTCCAGGGTGCCGCCCAGCCAGGCGGCGTGGTCCAGGCCGATGGGCGCGATGACCTCGACGTCGCCGGGCACGACATTGGTGCAGTCCCAGGTCCCGCCCATGCCGGCCTCGATGACGGCGGCATCGACGGGGTGGTCGGCGAAGGCGGCGAGGGCCATGACGGTGAGCACCTCGAAGAAGCTCATGCGCGGGCCTCCCGCCGCCGCCGAGCGCTCGTCCACGAGGCGGACGTAGGGGGCGACGTCCTCCCAGGCGGCGATGAAGCCCTCCTCGTCGATCGGCTCGCCGTCCAGGGCGATGCGCTCGCGGATGGTGGTCAGGTGGGGACTGGTGAAGCGGCCTGTGCGCATGCCGGTGGCGGCCAGGAGCCGCTCGGTCATGCGGGCGATGGAGGTCTTGCCGTTGGTCCCGGTGATGTGGACGGTCCGGTAGGAGCGCTCCGGGTCGCCCAGCAGGTCGAGGACGGACTCCACGCGCTCCAGGCTCGGCTGGACCCGGTGCTCGGGGGCGCGCGAGAGGATCTCGGCCTCGACTTCGCGCATGCGCGCGGAGACCTCGACGGCGCGGGCGGCGGCGAGCAGGTCGGCACGGTGGGACCCGCCCTCGTCTCCCGGATCGGCCGGCTCCCCGTCGCCGGTCATGGCCGTCGGCCCGACGGCGGGCGAGTCGGGCAGCCGGGGCTCCCAGTCCCGCCAGTCGTCCTCGTCCTCGTCGACCTCGGCCAGGAGCGCGTCGAGGCGCTCCAGGTCGCCTCCCGGGATCATGCTGGCGGCCACGAGCTCGCGCAGGGCCTCCAGGTCCGCCTCCTCGGCACGGGCCCGGCGCCCGACGGCCGCGGCGCCGGCGGAGCGGCCGTCATCGACCGAGGCCCCGGCGCGCCCAGTATCCCCGGCGTCCCCGGTCTCACCGTCGGCGGCGTCGAGGTAGGGCAGGAGCTCGGGGTCGATGCCGTCGGCGCCGCCGATGCCGCCAGCGCCCAGAACGGCGTCGACGACCTCCTCCCCCGTGACGCCCTCGGGGATCCCGAAGGCGGCGCCGGGGCGGCCGCCGGTCCGGGCCTCACGGGCGCCGTCGCCGTCACGGTCGTCACGGTCCTCGCGTCCGTCGGCGGCGCCGCCGTGCTCGCTGGTCATATCCCGCTCCCTGGTCGTCGATGAGTCCGAACAAGCCTAGCGAGCCGGCACGGCACCGGGCCGGACGCGCCGGGCGCGCCACCGGCTCGCGGGCGGCGTCGCTGACGACGGCGAAGGACGGCGACGACGGCGACGACGGCGGCTCCTCGATGCCGATGGCCCCGTCCGATGTACGATCCGATTCCCGGCCCACTGATTCGCCCCGAGGAGGACCCGATGGTCGACGCACCCAACCCTCTCGACGAGATGCCCTCGGTCACCGCATGGCTGTCCGACATGGACGGCGTCCTGGTCAAGGAGAACCGCGCCCTGCCGGGGGCTCAGCAGTTCCTCGACGCCCTCAAGAGGCGGGAGCTGCCCTTCCTCGTCCTGACGAACAACTCGATCTTCACCAACCGCGACCTGTCGGCGCGCCTGAGGCGCTCGGGCCTCATCGTCCCCGAGGAGCGCATCTGGACCTCCGCGAACGCCACCGCCGCGTTCCTGAGCCAGCAGTCGCCCGAGTCCACGGCCTTCGTCATCGGGGAGGCCGGCCTGACCACCGCCCTCCACGGGGCCGGCTACGTCATGACCGACCAGGACCCCGAGTACGTCGTCCTGGGCGAGACGCGCACCTACGACTTCAACGCGCTGACGAGAGCGATCCGCCTCATCGAGGCGGGGGCCAAGTTCATCGCCACCAACCCGGACGTCACCGGCCCCTCCGACGAGGGCACCCTGCCCGCCACCGGCTCGGTCGCCGCCATGATCCGGGCCGCGACCGGACGCTCCCCCTACTTCGTCGGCAAGCCGAACCCCGTTATGATCCGCGCGGGGCTGAACAAGATCGGCGCCCACTCCGAGGCCGCCGCCATGGTCGGCGACCGCATGGACACCGACGTCCAGGCCGGCGTCGAGGCCGGCCTGCGCACCCACCTCGTCCTGTCCGGGTCGACGACCCTGGAGGAGGTCGAGACCTTCCCCTTCCGGCCCTTCGGCGTCCACGAGGGGGTCGGGGAGCTCATCGAGCTGGTGGAGGCCCGGCGCTGAGCATCGGGCCCGCGGCTGTTCCCACGACCGGCCTCCGCCTCACTGCGCAGCCAGCGCGGGTCCGACCGGCGCCCGGTGGGCGCGGCGCACGGGGGCGGAGAGCACCGCGGCCAGAGCGACGAAGGAGGCCAGGGCGACGAGCCCGAGCGGCCCGAGGGCGGGGCTGGGCAGGAACGGCAGGCCGGCCCTGAAGTAGAAGAGCGCCTCACCGATCGTCACCACGACGAGCGGGACCAGGGAGATGATCAGGGCCGTGCCGACGTACAGACCCGCCTCGATGACGACCTGGCCGCGGAGTCGGCCGATGGTGGTCCCGGCGCAGCGCAGGACGGCCACCTCCTGCTCCCTGGAGCGGGAGGTCATGGCGACGACGGCGACGGATCCCAGCAGTGCCATGGTGCCGAGGATCGCCGCCATGACCAGGGTGTCGACCTGGTTGAGGTCGATATGCAGGTGCGCTGCGGCGACGACCGCCCGCCCCGTGCCGAGGGCCGTCATGAGGGCCGCGGTGAAGGAGAATGACAGGGCCAGCAGCCCCACGGCGCTGGCCGCCAGGGCGGAGCGCCACAGCGCGGAGCGGCGTGCGAGGAGCCACGGCCCTCCCAGCGCGGCCAGGGGCGCCGACCAGGCGCGCAGCAGCCCGGGGACGAGCACCGGCGCGAGCAGCACCGCCAGGACCGCGAGCAGTAGCGCGGCCATCATCGCCTGGCCACCGCCGGCGGGCAGCCCGCCGGCGTCCCTCGCCCCGGGTTCGATCAGGAGGGTCACCAGCAGCTGACCGACGCAGATGAGCGCCCACAGCCCGGTCAGGATCCAGCGGACCGCGCCCATGCGCCGCCCGGGCCTGGGGACGGGCGCCGGGGCGCCGCGGACCGCTTCGACCGCCGGGGTGCGCACGGCCTCGCGCGCGGGTCCGATCGCCCCCAGCACGGCAATGCCGACGACGGATCCGACGGTGAGCGCGATGGCCGCCGGCGTGGCGACCACCTCGATGCGCCCCATGCGCGCCGACGCCATGCGGGTGAGCACCGAGGAGAAGGGCTGGTCCACCGCCAGGGCGACCAGGACCCCGGGCGCACAGGCCACCAGCCCCAGCACGGCGACGGTCGTGACGACGCCGACGAGCACCTGCCGGGGCGAGGCCCCCGCCAGTCGCCACCCGGCCCAGTTCGTGCGCAGGGCCTGGACGCAGGAGCGCCCGACGATCGCCACCACCGGGATCGCCGTGAATGCCGAGTAGACGTAGACCGAGGTTCCGCTCGCCTCCAACTCCGCCGGTCCGACGCCCACGGCCCGCGCCGCGGCCACGACCTCGGGTCGGGTGACGGCGAGCCGGTGCGTCAGGCAGACGTCGACCAGCACGGCCGCCAGGGCCAGTACCGCCACCGTTGCCGACCAGACCCGCCACTGGGCGGCGAGGGCGCGCAGCGTATAGCGCGTCATGCCGCCTCCCCCGCCCGGTTCATGGCGGCCAGCAGCTCATCGGGCGCGGCCCCGCGACGCCGGTCGATGATCGCCCCGTCGCGCAGGACGAGCACCGAGTCCGCCAGCGCCGCGGCGCCCGGATCATGCGTGACGAGCACGACGGCGGCCCCCTCGTCGGCCAGACGCCGCAACTCGGCCAGGACGAAGGCCGCCGACCGCGTGTCCAGCGCCCCCGTCGGCTCGTCGGCGAACACGACCGGGGGACGCCGATAGAGCACCCGACCCAGGGCCGCCCGCTGCTGCTCCCCGCCGGAGAGCGTGGCCGTCACCGCGTTCGCGCGGGCGCCCAGGCCCAGGGAGGCGAGAACCTCCCTCACGCGCGCCAGGTCGGGGCGCCTGCCCGCCAGGACGTCGGAGACGGCGATGTTCTCTCGCACGCTCAGGTACGGCACGAGGTTGTAGGCCTGGAAGACGAAGCCGACCCGATCGCGGTACAGCTCCGCCACGCGAGCCGGGGACAGCGCCGCCAGGTCGCGCCCCATGAGGGTCACCCGCCCCGAGGTCGCGGGCTCCAGCCCCGCCAGGCACAGCAGAGTGGTCGACTTGCCCGACCCGCTGGGTCCGACCAGGGCCGTCATCTCGCCGGCCCCGATCGCGCAGGAGACGCCGTGCAGGATCTCGATCGGCTCTGCGTCCGGAGTCGGGAAGGACTTGCGCAGCGCATGGGCCTCAACGGCCGCAATGGGTGTCATGACCTCAGTGTCGGCCAGCCGGCCCCGCGGACGCAGTGAGTCTTCCGGCCCGCTCACGGTGGGGGAATCCCCACCGCGGGCCCCGGCTCCCGGCCCTCCCGCCCGGAGCCCCGAAGCGGGGCGCTCGGCGCGCCCCGACCGAGCGGCCCGTGAGCCCCGTCCCCTCCGACGGGAGCCTTCGAGGCGCCCGCGGGCGTCCGCGCGCTCTCAGCGCCGGTCGAGGAAGGCGAGCACTGCGAGGACCCGGCGGTTGCCCTCGCGCTGCGAGACGCCCAGCTTGTCGAAGATGGCGCCGACGTGCTTGACCACCGCGCCCTCGGACAGGTGCAGCTCCCGCGCGATCCCGCGGTTCGTCTCCCCCGCCGAGACGTGGCGCAGCACCTCCCGCTCCCGCGGCGTCAGACGCTCCAGGCGGTCCTCGCGCCTGCGCATGAGCGCGGCGATGACCTTGCGGTCGACGACCACCCCGCCGCCGGCCACGGTCTCCAGCGCCCGGACGAACTCGTGCACGTGGGCCACCCGGTCCTTGAGCAGGTACCCGACGCCGCCGGAGCGGGGGTCGTCCTCGGCGGAGTCCAGGAGCCGCCGCAGATACTCGTTGCCCAGGTACTGGGACAGCAGCAGGATCGGCAGGCCCGGGCGGTCGCGGCGCAGCTCGATGGCGGCGCGCAGTCCGTCGTCGGTCCTGCCCGGGGGCATGCGCACATCGGTGATGACGATGTCGAGCGGGTCCATCGGATCGCTGCGCCTCACCGCGTCGAGCAGCTCGGCGGCGGTCGCGACGGAGGCGACGACGTCGTGCCCGGCGCGCTCGAGCAGCAGGCCCAGGCCCTCGCGCAGAAGCGCCTCGTCCTCGGCCAGGACTATCCTCATCGCGGTCCTCCTGAGGGGATGCGCACCGTGACGGTGGTCGGCCCGCCGTCGGGGCTGACGAGCTCGAAGGTACCGCCCAGGCGGCGGGCGCGGGCCGCCATGGACAAGATGCCCCGCCCCGTGGGGGCCGCCCCGCCCGCGCCGTCGTCGCGCACCGTCAGCTGCACGACGCCGTCCCGCGGGGCCACATCCACCTCGAGACGACCGCACCCGGAGTGCTTCATGGCGTTGGTGATCGCCTCCGAGGCGATGAGGTACAGATCCTCGGACGCCTCATCGGAGGGCGACGGCGCTCCCGCTCCCGTTCGGCCCGCCCAGCTCACGTCCGTCTCGACCGGCAGGCCCGCGGCGAGCTCCTCCAGGGCGGGGCCCAGCCCCTGCTCGCTCAGAATCCTCGGGGACAGACCGTGGGCGACCTCCCGCACCGCGTCGGCGGCGGCGTCGATCTGCTCGCGCAACTCGCCGAGGGCCCGGCGCGCCGCCGCACCGGCGGCCCCCTGGACATCGGCGAGTTGAAGCTCGAGGAGCCCGAGGCGGAACCCGGCCGCACTCAGGTGCAGCTGGGCGCCGTCGTGCAGACGCTGCTCCATGAGCCTGCGCTCCAGGACGAGGCGGTCCTCGGCCGCCACAGCCCCGTCGACGAGGGCGTCCACCTGCCTGCTCAGCTGCTCCGGCCGCGGGGAGAGCAGCGCCGTGGACAGGCGCGCCAGGCCCGAGGCCGCCCCGGTGACGAGCCGCGGGACCAGGCACGCGCCGAGCAGGCCGACGAGGAGGGTCAGGGCGCGTCCCGGCGGTGAGGCCGGCGAGCTGCCGGGCGCGGAGGTCCGGGCCCTGAACGGGTCGATGAGCATCACCTCCCCCGCGGTGAGCAGAATCGTCCCCGCAACCGTTCCCAGGACCGCCACCACCGCGAGGACCAGGGCGAAGGCCACCTCGCGCAGCCGACCGGCCCGGCCGGCCACTCGCGATGCGATCGGCGGAAGGCCCGCCAGCACCACCAGCCGGCGCTCGATGCCCGCCCACGCGGTCGCCCACGTCGGCAGCAGCACGACGGTGCCCGCGAACAGCCAGGTGAGCCAGCCGGCCGTCGTCTCCGCGACGAGGTACGCGGCCGCCATCCACGACCGGCGCGCCCATGGTCGTCGTGTCCGCGACCGGAGCACCCGCGGCACCCGGATCGGGATGGGCAGCAGATCTCTTCTCACAGGGCCAGTGTCCCCCGGCGGCGAGCATCGGGCCCGCGGCCAATTCCACGATCGGCCGCCCGACCCGACGGCGCCCGCGAAGAGCTCGACTGGTGAGCGCCTGGTGCATCGTCCACTGCGAGCAGGCCCGCGAGGACGCGAGGGGGCTCGCATCCTCGGGTCCGAAGCCCAAGGCGTTGAGGATGTCGGCGGCTGCGGGCGGCAGGCGCGGCCGTGCGGCGGGATAGACTCGCCGCATGGCCACCACTGCGCGGACCGCGGAGCGCCTCGCCCGCCTCCTGGGCCCGGGCGCGCGCACGCGCGCCATGATGGGCGAGTACATCCTGTACTGGCGCGACCGCGTCGTCGGCGGCCTCTACGACGAGCGGCTGCTCCTCAAGGACGTGGCCGCGGTGCGCGAGGCGGCGCCGGACGCGCCCCTGGAGGAGCCCTACCCCGGGGCCCGGCCGCTGCGTCGTCTGCCGCTTCCCGACGACGAGCACTCGGCCGGGGCTCTCGTCGACCTGCTCGAGGCCGCCTGGGACCAGGTGCCGCCGCCGCGACGGCGCTGAGGGAAGCGGGAAGGGGACCGCGATGGTCGAGGTAACACGGGAGCCCAGCGATCCGCACCGCCCTTCGAGCAATCCTCCAGGAGTGGAGTGAACATGACTGGATACGGACGACGCGCCGTCGTCGACATGGGCGTCCTCGCCGGCGCCGCCCTGGCACTGGGCGACTGCGCCTCGTTCCCGGAGATCGGGCACCAGAAGCCGACTCCGGCACAGACCCAGGACAGCCGTTTCGCCGAGTTCACCGAGTACGTTCCCGAGACGCTGGAGATCAGAACCGATCTGGAGCCGCTTGAGAGGCGGATGCCCGGAATCCGTCTCTCGAGCGCCCACTGGGTCACGCAGTACCAGCAGCAGGAGCGCGAGATCCTGCCCCCGCAGGACCGCCCCATCTGGACCCACGTGGTCGCGACGCTCGAGCCCGACGGCGCCCGGGCCCTCGCCGAGGTCTCGACCGGCGCGGCCGATCCGCTGCCGGGGATCCACCCCGACCTGCGCCAGTACGTCCCCGAGGCCGACGCCTTCACCGCCGTCCCGACGGAGAAGGCCGACGAGATCCTCGACGTCGAGCACATGATTCAAGACGACCCGAACGCCCAGCGCCACTACTTCAAGACCAGGGAGGCCGTCATCTGCGCCGACTCCGGCCTCATGATCCTCATCGCGCTGGAGTACCACACCTGACGCCAGGAGAAGCGCCTCGCCCTCCGCACCGCATCCTCAACCGCATCCTCCCGAACCGCCCTGTTTTCGTTTACGATATTCCTGTGCGTGAGGACGAGATCAGCGAGGCCCAGATCCGGGCATGGGTTGACGAGGCGGAGGCCGGCTACGACGTCGAGGCCCTCAGACGCCGCGGCCGGGGACGCCCAGGGCGCGGCGCGGAGCCCATGCAGGTGGTCGCGGTGCGTCTGAGCGCCGACGAGGTCGCAGCCCTCGACGCCATCGCCGCCCGCGAGCGGGTGACGCGCTCGGAGGTGATCCGACGGGCACTGGCGCAGTTCGCAGCGTGAGCATGAAGGCCCACCCCAGTGCCCGCAGACACGGGATCGGCGACGAGGACGCCACTCAGGCGGCCTACTTGGTCGCAGTGGATCGAGCCGCTGGACGACGCCGACGACTGGCCGCACCGCGAACTCCGCCTCGGCTTCGACACCCGAGGACGACTGCTCGAGACCGTCGTCCTGGTCTTCGAGAGCGGCCACGAACTCATCATCCATGCGATGCCTGCTCGCAAACAGTTCTGGAGCCTGCTGCCATGAAGCAGCCCGCCCGGATAGGACTTCGCACTCGCAGCAGTTAGGGCGCCCTGGGTGCGCGGCACCACTCGAACCCGAAGTCCGAGCACGAGACAGCCCGTCACCGCCCGGAACCCGACCGGCCACCGGCCCGGAAGCCGACCGCCTGCGCCCGCCGCGCTCAGCCCTCCGCCTTGACGACGACGGCGCTGGGGCCGTCGGCCGCCGGGTCGGCCACCACGTTCGCGGCCGCGCACCCGGTCTCGGTCTTGACGAGGTCCAGGTGCGCCCCCGTCCACGCGCCCTTGTCCTGCGGGACCGTCAGGGTCAACTCGATGCGGTCGCCCACGTGCAGACCGGCGGCCTTGCGCTCGTCCTGGACGAGCCGGATCAGGTCGCGGGCCCACCCCTCGGCCTCCAGGGCGTCGTCCAGCGCGGTGTCCAGGACCACGAAGGCTCCCGAGGGCAGCATGGTGGCGGCCAGGGACTCGTCATCGACCTCGATGCGGCTGGTCAGGGCGAAGGAGCCCTCCTCGGCCTCGAGCACCACGGGCGAGCCGCCGAGCAGGACGCCGTCGAAGCGCACGTCGCCGTCCTCGGTGAGCTTCCACTCCCCCGCCTTGACGGCGGCGAAGAGCCTGCTCGTCAGCCTGCGGACCTCGGGGTCGAAGGCGCGAGGGTTGAGCGAGAGCCGCTCGGTCACCTCGTAGCCGGCGTCGGCGGCGTCGAGCACCCGCACCTCCTTGACGTTGACCTCCTCGGCGATCAGGGCGCGGAAGGGCATGAGCCCGGCCGGGTCGGTCGTGGCGACCGTGAGCGAGCGCAGCGGCTGGCGCACGCGCAGCTTCTCCGCCTTGCGCAGGCTCAGGGCCGCCGAGACGGCGTCGCGGGCCTCGTCCATGGCGGCCACCAGGGCGGAGTCGGCCACGTGCGCGGGCAGGACGGGCCAGTCGGTCAGGTGCACGGAGCGGTCCCCCGTCAGTCCGCGGTAGATCTCCTCGCTCACCAGCGGCGTCAGCGGCGCCATCACCTGCGTGAGAACCCGCAGCACCGTGGCCAGGGTGTCGAAGGCCGGCAGGCGCACCGCAGCGGCGGAGCCGTCGGTGAACCGGCCCCGCGAGGTGCGCAGGTACCAGTTGGTGAGCACGTCGAGGAACTCGCGCACGGTGGCCGTGGCGCCGGTGACGTCGTAGGCGCTCATCTGCGCGCCCACGGTGGCGGCCAGATCCTTGGCGCGGGCCAGGATGTAGCGGTCCATGACGTGCAGCGAGCCCCTCCTGCCGAACAGGCTCGCGTCATCCAGGTCCACTCCGTCGGTGACGTACCCGGCTCCCTCGCGGGCCTGCCCGGCGTACAGGGCGAAGAAGTACCAGACGTTCCACAGCGGCAGCAGCACCTGGCGCACCGTGTCGCGGATGGCCCTGTCGGTGACCACGAGATCGCCCCCGCGCATGACCGGCGCCGACAGCAGGAACCAGCGCATGGCGTCGGCCCCGTCGCGGTCGAAGACCATGGAGACGTCCGGGTAGTTGCGCAGCGACTTGCTCATCTTGGCCCCGTCGTTGCCCAGGAGGATGCCGTGGGAGACGCAGGAGGTGAAGGCGGGCCGGTCGAACAGGGCGGTGGCCAGGACGTGGAGGGTGTAGAACCAGCCGCGGGTCTGGCCGATGTACTCCACGATGAAGTCGCCCGGGTAGTGCGACTCGAACCACTCGACGTTCTCGAAGGGGTAGTGCACCTGGGCAAAGGGCATCGAGCCGGACTCGAACCAGCAGTCCAGGACGTCGGGGATGCGGCGCATCATGGACTGACCCGTGGGGTCGTCGGGGTTGGGCCGCACGAGGGTGTCGATGAAGGGGCGGTGCAGGTCGGTGACCTTCACGCCGAAGTCGCGCTCGAGCTCGGCGTAGGAGCCGTAGACGTCGGTGCGCGGGTAGTCGGGGTTGTCGCTGACCCACACCGGGATGGGCGCGCCCCAGAAGCGATTGCGCGAGATCGACCAGTCGCGCGCGTTCGCCAGCCACTTGCCGAAGATGCCGTCCTTGATGTGGCCGGGGTACCAGTCGATGTCCTGGTTGAGCTCGACCATGCGGTCGCGGATCGCCGAGACGCGCACGAACCAGGAGGAGACGGCCTTGTAGATGAGCGGCTTGCGGCAGCGCCAGCAGTGCGGGTAGGAGTGCACGTAGGAGGCCTGGCGCACCAGGACGGCGCGCCGGCTCTCGTCGCGGCGGGCCAGGGGGCCGGTGCCGTCGCGCAGGTCGGCGACGATGGGCTTGTTGGCCTCGAAGACCTGCAGCCCGGCGTAGTCGCGTATCTCCT
>ERZ772807.901-NODE-901-length-17348-cov-13.082056_pt1 | contig 17348 bp, 18 predicted proteins | sample MGYA00511472_ERZ772807 | MGnify/ENA primary metagenome ERZ772807 (study PRJEB29015, sample SAMEA2737947) | human oral metagenome | biome: human oral; feature: human-associated habitat; material: dental | place: China | collected 2039 ...
GCCAACACGCCGCCGATGATGAACCAGCGCATCGGTTTGAAAAACCAGCCCAAGCCTGTGGCAATGAGTGCGCTTGCCCACAGGATAACGGTTTCGTAAATATCCATGTGGTGCGGCAGTTTGATTTGAACCAGCGCGGCGATGGCGGCGATGCTGACGGCGAACAGCCAGTCGGTGAGTGTGAGCGTTTTGAATAGGGATTTTTCGCGCAAAAGCTCGTGTTGGGGGATGGGTTGGGTGGTCATGGTTTGTGTGGTTTTAGGGTTAAATGGTGGTAGGCAGCCTGAAAATGGGTTTGATGTAGTTTGGTTGGGCGAAAATCGGTTTATCTGTTTTCAGGCTACCTATTGGGTTGGGGGAATTTTGTTTTGAGTGTTTGGGTTGTCACAGCGGTTAAACCAGCCGCTTAAAGGCAGCCTGAAAACGCCAAGCAGGATTTCAGGCTGCCTTATCGCGTGTTATACGCTCTCCCGATGCAATTCATTCGCCACCGCCAGCACCGCGCTCAAAATGCTTTCGCCCAAGCGCAGCGAACGTTGCCCATTCCAGCCAAAATCATCATCGGGCAAATTATCGTTGTCTTTAAACGGCATTTCCAGCGTGTACGCCAAGCAGCCAAACGTGTTGCCCACATAATTAGTGGCAAGGGTTAAATTGGCATCGCCAAAATGGTCTTTTTCATAGCCATGCACGGTTTGAAAATCGGGAGAGGCAGCCTGAAAAGCCGTTTTAAACAACGTTTCCAGCGCGGCGATGCGGCTGGTGTAGTTCGGCACACCTTCCGTGCCCGCCACAAAAATATAAGGAATGCTTTCATCGCCGTGGATGTCCAAAAACAGATCCACGCCCGTTTCGTGCATTTTCTCGCGCACAAAATACACTTCGGGGCTGCGCTCTATGCTGGGGTTTTGCCATTCGCGGTTCAGGTTTGCGCCCGCCGCGTTGGTGCGCAAATTGCCCAACGCTGCGCCATCGGGGTTCATATTCGGCACAATATAGAACGTGGCTTTGTCTAATAATTTGCGCGCGGTGGGGTCTTGATGGTCAAGCAGGCGCAACAAAAAGCCCTCCATAAACCATTCCGCCATCGTTTCTCCTGGATGCTGCCGCGCGATTACCCAAATTTTCAAATCGCTGTCCACTTGGTTGCCAATGGTCAAAAGATTGATGTCGCGCCCTTGCACGGTGCTGCCCAAATCGTCTATCTGGCACAAGCCGCTGCCCTGCGCTTCGCCCAGCAAGTTCAAATGCTGCTCGCTGGAATAAGGCTCAAAGTAGGCGTAATAAATGCTGTTGGCAAGCGGCGTGTGGTTGATGATGAGCTCGCCGTTTTCGTATTGCGTGGGCACGCGAAACCAGTTTTGGCGGTCGTAAGAAGCAACGGCTTGATAGCCATCCCAGCCTTCGGGATAGGCAGCATCGGCAGCGTTTTCAAAGTGCATCACGCAATGCGTGTACGCCGCGCCTTGCAAGCGAAAATAAAACCATTGTTTGAAGTCGGCAGCGGTGTCGGGGCGCAAAGCCAAGCGAATGTGCGACGGGTCGGACAGGTCGGTTACGATGATGCTGCCTGCGTCAAAATTGGCGGAGATTTTCATGGTGTTTACTCGTGGGCGGTTGTTTGAAAACAATGTGAAAAATGAAAACGGGCGCGATTATACGATTATTTTGCACAACATACGGTACATGATGGGCGCTTTTGTTGAAATAAATTGCCTGCGTTAAAAAATATTTTGAATAAAAACAAGGTTTGCAGGATGGGTTGAGTTTTTGTTGCTTGACTGCTTTGGCGTTTATCCCTAAAATTCGCATCTTTCAGTCGGGGCGTAGCGCAGCCCGGTTAGCGCATCTGCTTTGGGAGCAGAGGGTCGTGAGTTCGAATCCCACCGCCCCGACCACACAAAAAATTCAGCACGAATCGGCATGAGCGCCCGTAGCTCAACCGGATAGAGCACCGACCTTCTAAGTCGGGGGTTACAGGTTCGATTCCTGTCGGGCGCGTTTATATTTTGCATCATTGTTCTCCTAGTGGTGGCTGTAGCTCAGTTGGTAGAGCCCCGGATTGTGATTCCGGTTGTCGTGGGTTCGAGCCCCATCAGCCACCCCATTCATTCAAACGACCAAACCGCATTGTTTAATGCGGTTTTTTGTTATGTTCGTTTTATCAAAAGTAACCATCGCTGGCGGTTTAAGGTTTTCAGGCTGCCTGAAAGGATGATTTATGTTGACTTCGCGCCATTGTGATTTGTTTAACCGTCCGTTTTTCCAATTTTCGCAGCTGAAAAAATACGCGCCCGAAACGATTGAGCCGCTCAAAGCGGATTACAAGGCGGCATGGCAGGATTGGCGCAGCGTGATTGAGCAGGTGGCTGAACAGCTGGCGCGGGATAATCCGCAGTTTGCGCCGCCGCATATTGAGCGTTGGTGCAATGGCTGGCAGGTGCGGGCGCATTTTTTTGCGTTTTTTAAATATGCCCAGCATGCCAACGATGCGGCGATTTTGTCTATTTTGCTTAACCGCCGCCGTTTAACCGTGTCGCTGGATTGGCATTGCTACAAGGCGGATCGCTCCACTATTGCGCTGCCGCAATACAATCAATGGCTGGATGGTTTGGATGTGGGCGCGTTTGGCGATTTTGATGTGTGGCATGGCAGCGAGAATGAGTATGCCGACTATGCGCCGCTCAATAGGCAGCCTGAAAATGCTTTGACACTGCGCGATACGGATGATTTTTTCTGCATCGGGCGACACGTTGAGCGCGATGATTTGGACGGCGTGGATAGTGTGGCTTGGATTGTGGCGCAGGTGCAGGCGTTGTTGCCGTTGTATGAGCGATGTTTTGAGTAAGGGTTTTCAGGCTGCCTTTGGGGATTGGGGCAGCCTGAAATGTATGCGCCGCTATGGTTTGTGGTAAAACGATGTGCGGCATGGTTTTCAGGCTGCCTAACCGCGATGTTTCAGGCAGCCTGAAGCACAAAAAGCGTTATAATCCAACCCATTATTCAAACCGATATTCAAGGAATAAACCATGCCGCAATCTGCCCACATTCTTTGCCGTGAATTGTCGCTGTTGGCGTTTAACCGCCGCGTGCTGGCGCAAGCGCAAGACCCGCGCGTGCCTTTGCTGGAAAGGCTGCGTTTTTTGTGCATCGTGTCGTCTAATTTGGACGAATTTTTTGAAGTGCGCATGGCGTATTTGCGCCGCGAACAACGCGCCAACCCCACGCAGGTGTTCCAATCGGGGCAAACGCCCAGCGAAACCATCGCGCTGGTTGCCCGCGAAGCGCACGCGATTATTGCCGAGCAATATCAAATATTTAACCAAGAATTACTGCCCGCGCTGGCGCAAGAAAACATTATGTTCTACCGCCGCAAGCAGTGGACGAGCGCGCAGCGCGAATGGATTGAAGATTATTTCAACCGCGAATTGCTGCCGATTCTCACGCCGATTGGCTTGGACGCATCGCATCCGTTTCCGCGCCCGCTGAATAAATCGTTGAATTTTGTGGTGGAATTGGACGGCAAGGATGCGTTTGGGCGCGCTTCGGGCATGGCGATTGTGCAAGCGCCGCGCATTTTGCCCCGCGCAATTCGGCTGCCTGAAAGCATTTGCGATGGCAAGGATGGCTTTGTGTTTTTGTCGTCCATCGTGCATGAGTATGTGTACAAGCTGTTTCGCGGCATGACGGTGAAAGGCTGCCATCAATTTCGCCTAACGCGCGACAGCGATTTAACGGTGGAAGAGGACGATTTGAGTAACCTGCGCACGGCGATTCAAAACGAATTGCGCGACCGCGATTTTGGCGACGGCGTGCGGCTGGAAGTTGCCGACCAATGTCCTGATTACATTAGCCAATTTTTGCTGGAACAATTTAAGCTCACGCGCGAGGAGTTGTATCAGGTGGAAGGGCCTGTAAACCTTGTACGCCTGATTTCTGTGCCCGATAAGGTAAACCGCCCCGATTTGAAATTTGCGCCGTTCACGCCGCAATATCCGCGCGCGTTGCGCAAATCGGCATCGCTGTTGGACGAAATCGCCAAGGGCGATATTTTGCTGCATCATCCGTATCAATCGTTTGAGCCGATTGTGAAATTTATCCGCGATGCGGCGCACGACCCCGATGTGGTGGCGATTAAAATGACGATTTATCGCACGGGCAGCCATTCGGAGCTGGCGCGCGCCTTGATGGCGGCGGCGTTGGCTGGCAAGCAAGTAACCGTGGTGGTGGAATTGATGGCGCGGTTTGACGAGGCGAATAATGTGTCGTGGGCAACCAAGCTGGAAGACGCGGGCGCGCACGTGGTTTATGGCGTGTTTGGCTACAAGGTGCACGCCAAAATGGCGCTGGTGATTCGCCGCGAACAAGGCAGCCTGAAAACCTATGCGCATCTGGGCACGGGCAATTACCACCAAGGCACATCGCGCATCTACACCGATTTCGGCTTGCTCACCGCCAACACCGCCATCACGCGCGACATCAACACATTATTTATGGAAATCACGGGCTTAGGGCAGGCGAACAAGTTGAAAAAAATCTACCAAAGCCCGTTTACGCTGCACAAAATGATTATGGACAGCATCGCACGCGAAACCGAAAACGCGAAAAACGGCAAGCCTGCGCGGATTATCGCCAAGCTCAATTCGCTGATTGAGCCGCAAGTGATAGAGGCGTTGTATGCCGCCAGCGCGGCGGGGGTGCAGATTGATTTGATTGTGCGCGGCATGTGCGCTTTGCGCCCACAAGTGGCGGGGTTGTCGGAAAACATCCGCGTGCGCTCCATTATCGGGCGGCTGTTGGAACACGCGCGGGTTTATTATTTTTACAACGATGGCGCGGAAAACGTGTTTATTTCCAGCGCTGATTGGATGGGGCGCAATTTTTTCAGCCGCATTGAAACCTGCACGCCGATTGAATCGCCCGCGCTCAAACAGCGCGTGATAGAAGAGGGCTTGCTGCTGGCGTTGCGCGATAATGTGAAGGCTTGGCAAATGCACGGCGATGGCAGCTACACGCGAATTGTGGCGGATGGTGACGAAGTGGGCATCCAAGAAACGCTGTTGGCGCGATATACGGAATGATTTTCAGGCTGCCTTTGAATGCTGTTATGAGGCAGCCTGAAATTTAAAATGGCGCGGCGATGGCTTGTCGCCAAACATAATTTTGCTGATTAAAGATATGTCGGCGCCATCGGTTGCAGGTTTTGCGCCGTTTCAGGCTGCCTCTTTATCTCGCCATCAGGCAGCCTGAAAACAGGTTTTCAAATCGGGCAAACACGCATCATTCAATAAATTCCGCTTTTCAGGCTGCCTCCCTCGTCAATCGCGTATAATCGCGCCTCCCATCCACATCATTTGAAAGGAAAAACCATGGATATTTTAGAGCTGCTCACCACCCGCCGTTCCAACAAAAGCCTGCGCGCGCCCGCGCCCGACGAATTGCAACTGGACAGCATTTTGCAAGCCGCCAGCCAAGTGCCCGACCACGGCAACTTAACCCCGTGGCGGTTTATCGTTATCCAAAGCGAGGCAGGCAAACAGCGTTTTCAGGCTGCCCTGCGCGAAACCGCGATTACGCTGAACATGGGCGAAAAAACGCTGGAAAAAGCCGAGCGCGTGGGCAAATTTGCGCCGCTGGTGATAGCCGTGATTGCCAGCCCCAAAGAGGGCAAGCCCGAATGGGAGCAACACATGAGCGCCGCTTGCGCCGCCTATGCCATCCAACTCGCTTCGCAAGCGCAAGGCTTTGATAATGTTTGGATAACAGGCTTGTGGGTGAATTCGCCCGTGTTGCAGCGCGAATTTGAATGCCGCGAGCAAGAGAAAATCATCGGACTGATTATGATTGGCACGGCGGATAAGCCCAACCCAGCCGAGCCGAAAAACACCGATGTGGAAGCGTTTACGACCCATTGGTAAAACCATTTCAGGCTGCCTCTGCATCGTGCAATAAGGCAGCCTGAAAACCGTTACCCACTTCCGCCCACTCCCATTTCAGGCTGCCTCATCTGCGTAGGGTGTGCAACTTTGTTGCGCACGCGGTTAAACCGTAAAACCCACACGCGCCGTAAAACCATTTAAGGCAGCCTGAAAACGCAGCGCCAACAAAATCCACACCCAGTTTCCAACCAAAAAGGTACGCATCATGGACAAACCCCGAACCTTCGCCCAAGACATCAAGTAACTGGGCCAATTTCTCAAACAGCAAGGCTTTCTCGCCGTGCCGCTCAACCACGGCAAATACCGCTCGTGGGTGAAAGAATTGGACAGCGAAAACCTTGTTTACCTATATGTTTACATCAACCAACACCGCCAAGGCAGCCAAAGCGGGCATCTGATTGTGTCCCCGCCACGCGACAATGATGATTTATGGGAACGCGACCCGCTTGCCGTCGGCATCCCGCTGGCAGAAAAATGGCAAGACGAAAACGGCTCGTTCAACGGCTATTTTGACGACTACATCAACCGCCTCACCAACCTGCTGCCCAGCGTGGTTTGCCTGAAAGATGCCGTTCTCCGCGAAATGCAAAACCCCAGCAACATCGCCACCGACAACACCCAAGCCCGTGAGCTGGGGCTGCGCCAACTGGCTAATCTCAAAGCCTTCCACCTGCTCAAACAAGAAGCCAACTTCGCCGAGCTGTGCCAAATCAGCAAAGAAGCATGGTTCAAACAAAAAGACATTTACTATCTGGATGTGGAACTGGGCAAAAAATGCCTCACGCCCTACGGCGACGAAATCACGTTTAAATACATTGACGATTACACATGGGATTTGAGCAAGATTTTGGCGACATACAGCGCGTTTAGATAAAGGCAGCCTGAAAACGTTTTTAGCTGCTGTTTTAGCTCCGCTGAAACTCGCTTCGCTCGTTTTCAGGCTGCCTATCGCGTGCGGTTAAACCCTGCGCCCAGCGAAGCAAAGCCCGCCATGCTATCCACACCATCCATTAGGCAGCCTGAAAACCAATTCATGCTGCTTTCTGTTTATCCCAACCTATCCTAAATAACTACCCCATCCCTACGCCATAACCACTATAATCCTAACAAATCCCTACACAGCACCCGAAAGATAGCATAGCCATGCCGCTCACCCCCATCGCCGAACTGCAAAGCATCATCCAAAACCATATTGCCCACCGCCCGTTCGCTTTGGGCAGCGAAAGCGTTGCCCTTGCCCAAGCCGCAGGGCGCGTGTTGGCGCAAGACATTGTTGCGCCCGTGTCTATTCCCAGCAGCCACGTTTCCGCGATGGATGGTTACGCGCTTGCCCAAGCCACACCCGCGCATAGCCGTTTAACCATTGTGGGCGAATCCGCCGCAGGCAGCCCGTTTACAGGCAGCCTGAAAGCGGGCGAGTGCATCCGCATCATGACGGGCGCAACCGTGCCCGCTTGTTGCAGCACCGTGGTCATCCAAGAAAACGTCATCCGCGAGGGCGATTGCATTGTATTGCAACAAGATGCGCACGCTGCCGCCAACATCCGCTATGCGGGCGAGGAAATCCAAGCGGGGCAAACTGTGTTGAGCGCGGGGCGCATCCTCCGCCACGCCGATATTATGGTGCTCGCCGCGCAGGGCATCGCCAGCGTGGTGGTGCAACGCAAGCTGCGCATCGCCATCCTATCCACAGGCAACGAGCTTGCCGAAGCGGGCAGCTCCATCGCCCCCCACCAAATCTACGACAGCAATCGCCCGATGTTGCACAGCAAACTGCGCGATTGCCCCGCCGATATTGTGGATTTGGGCAAGCTGCCCGACAGCCTAGAAGCCACCGTGCAAACGCTGCACCAAGCCGCCGCAGACAGCGATGTGGTCATTACATCGGGCGGCGTGTCGGTGGGCGATTATGATTATTTGCGCCAAGCCGTCGCCCAAGTGGGCACGATTCATCACTACAAAGTCGCCATGAAACCAGGCAAGCCGTTTGTGTTTGGGCAGCTGGGCAGCGCGTGGTATTTTGGATTGCCGGGCAACCCCGTTTCGGGCTATGTGGGCTTTGATTTGTTTATCCGCGCCGCGCTGTGGCAGATTGCAGGCGCAACGCCGATTCCGCAGCCCTTGCGTTTTCAGGCTGCCTTAACCCGCAACGTGAAAAAAGCCGCAGGACGCGCCGATATTCAACGCGCCATCATCAGCCAAAACAGCGACGGCACATGGCAAGCCACGCCAACAGGTAAACAAGATTCGCACCGCATTCTTGGCGTGAGCCAAGCCAATGCTTATATGATTTTGCCGCAAGAGAGCGGCGACTTGGCGGCAGGGGAATGGGTAACCGTGCAGCCGTTGCATGAAGCGTTTTTGTAAACGCAAATGTTTGCGGCATAGCCGTTCGTCAATTTGGCAAACTTGTTTTCAGGCTGCTGTTAGCCAATTCAATCATCAGGCAGCCTGAAAACCCAAAACACCAAAAGGCAGCCTGAAAACTGCCACCGCATAACACCATCCACAACAAAGGCAGCCTGAAAACCACACACCCAAGGCACACATCATGACCACCCTAATAGACCCCCACAACCGCCGTCTCACCTACCTGCGCCTGTCCGTTACCGACCTATGCAACTACCGGTGCAGCTACTGCCTGCCCAACGGCTACCAAGGCAAAGCCAAGCCCGACGAGCTCACCCTGCCCGAAATCCACACCATCGCCGCTGCCTTTGCCCAAAGCGGCACGCGCAAAGTGCGCCTCACAGGCGGCGAAGCCACCCTGCGCCAAGACCTGCCCGACATCATCGCCGCTATTCGCGCCCAGCCGCAAATTGAAAGCATCGCGCTCACCACCAACGGGCATCGGCTAGACAAAAACTTCCCCGTCTACCGCGCAGCAGGGCTCACCAAAATCAACATCAGCCTAGACAGCTTCAACCCCGAAACCTTCCAAAAAATCACCGGCAAAGACCAAAGCCAAACCATCCTGCGCGACATAGAAACCATCCTCAACACAGGCTTTACCAGCATCAAAATCAACACCCTATTGCTGCGCGAACACGCCCAAGAAACCCTACGCGACGCGCTGGACTACATCCGCACCCGCCCCATCGCCCTGCGCTTTATAGAACTGATGCAAACAGGCGACAACAGCGCCTACTTCCAGCAACACCACCAAAACGCCCTGCAACTAGAACAAAACCTGATTCAACAAGGCTGGCAACTGCAACCGCGCCAGCCCCACGCCGGCCCCGCCCGCGAATACAGCCACCCCGACTACATCGGCAACATCGGCATCATCGCCCCATACAGCAAAGACTTCTGCACCACCTGCAACCGCCTACGCATCACCGCCCAAGGCAAAATGCACCTCTGCCTATTTGGCAGTGTCGCCCACGACCTGCGCCCCTATTTGCACGACGTAGGCAGCCTGAAAAATCAAATCGCCCAGCTTGTCCAACAAAAGCCCGAACACCATTACTTGCACAACAAAAAAGTCGGGCTGATTACCAATCTATCCATGACGGGCGGCTGAATCATCATTTTTCAGGCTGCCCCAACCACACAGAACATAAGCCGTTTTCATGGCGTTGCGCCGCCATACCCACGCCCAGCAGCCCAACCGTTCGCGCCTTAAAAAACAAGCGCGCGACCCCAAGCCATTTTCAGGCTGCCTAAACACCACATGGAGCGGCGGCTCGCCACGAAATGGCAAACAACGCAGGCGCAATGGTTTTAGCTTCGCAACTCCGCCACACTACGCAGGCTGCCTAAATCGCCAAAGGCAGCCTGAAAACAAGATAACCACCGCCAAGTAGAGTGTGGGCTTTGCCACGCACCGTTTAGCAATGTTTAAATAGGGCGCGAACAAGCGCACACACCACGAGTTTAAAGTAACCCCATTTTCAGGCTGCCCAATCATATAACCCAAAGCAGCCTGAAACCCTATCCCCCAACCCATCGCAAAGGAACAAACATGACCGCCCCCAACTTCCGCCCCCTCAACATCCACATCCTCACCGTAACCGACACCCGCAGCAGCAAAGAAGACGGCAGCGGCGACTACCTCGCCCAAGCCCTGCAACAAAGCGGACACAATCTCCACTCCCGCGACCTCTGCCGCGACGAAAAATACGACATCCGCGCCCGCATCTCCGTTGCCATCGCCCATCCCGAAATCCAAGTCATCCTGATTACCGGCGGCACAGGCATGTTTGACCGCGACATCACCCCCGATGCCGTCTCCCTCCTGTTTGACAAAACCATAGACGGCTTCGGCGAAATCTTCCGCGCCATTTCGCTGAACGAAATCGGCATGTCCACCATCCAATCGCGCGCCATCGCAGGCATCGCCAACCGCACGCTCATCTTCTGCCTCCCCGGTTCCACCAACGCCTGCCGCACCGCATGGGAACAAATCATCCAACCCCAGCTAGACCCGCGCATCAACGCCTGCGGCTTCACCCGCGTGTTTAATTCGTGGGATAAAGCGTAAAACGTTTTTACTTCGTTGCGCTTTCGGTTTTCAGGCTGCCTTTGATGCGAAACGATAAGGCAGCCTGAAAACGGATGAACGTGCGTTCACAAGGCGAAACCAAGCAGCGCAATTCAAATTCCGCCGCAGAACAACCAATAAACGCAACCTAAACCGCGTACTGCATTTCAGGCTGCCTTTCAAGCATCCAAACATAAAGACCGCTGTTGATGAAGTCTACCCAACCCCACCTTTATCACGACCAAACCCGTCTCGCCCGCTGGATAAAAATCCTCGCCGCCCCTTATTTGCTCGGCTTGCTGGGTGTGCTGGCGATTGATTGCTACAAACTACCCTATCTCAACGACATGCTTGCCATGCTCTCTAACCCCGAGTTTGACTACTTTGCCGCCGAATACGCTTTTGCCCAGCAAATCGGCATGTTCTACCTCCTGATGCTTCCCTTCATCATCATTTGGATTGCTGAGACCCTGCTTATCATCCGCTGGCTATACCACGTCGCCACCAACACCTACGCGCTCAATATCCCGAGTTATCACCAACCACATTGGTCAGTAACCAGCTACATCACCCCGTTTGTCGGCTTGGTCTTTGGGTGAACAATATGGCTCGCATCCAACCTGATTAACGCCGTTTTGTCGCGATGGGAGCGCCCAAGTGAAACAGCCATCGCCATAGAACACGCAGGCAATGCGCATCTCCCCGCCATTCCGCCCGAAGCCATCCAGCAGCAAATCAACGTCATTTATTTGGACACCGCAACCTACGCCCTGTCATTCATCTGCTTCTGTTTCCTGCTTCGCATCATCCAGCGCACCAACCAAGCCCAAAACGCCCTCGCCACCCAACAACGCAGCCTGAAACCATGACCCCCACCCCCCTCCTTATCCTCTGCGGCGGGCAAAGCAGCCGCATGGGCAGCCCCAAAGCCCTGCTCCCCTACCGCAACCGCCCCCTGATTGCCCACCAAATCGCCAACGCCGCCCCCCATCGCCCCGTGTGGCTCGCCGCCGACCAACACCGCTACCCCCACACCGCCCCCGCCCAATATCTCCCCGACCAACTGCCCAACAAACAAGGCGCGCTCTCCGCCATTGCCCCCGCGCTCGCCCAAGCCCAAGCCCAAGGCTACGCGGGGCTATACGTTTTATCCTGCGATACCCTCATCCCCCCCGAAGCCCTGATTGCCCAACTCAACACCGCCGCCGCAAGCCCTGCGTTCACCCAAGGCATCATCGCCCTGCAAGACGGCGACCAACTGCTCCCCCTGCTCGCCCACTGGTCAGCCCAACTCGCAGGCAGCCTGAAAACCACCGTAGAACAAGGCAACAAGCGCGTGCAACACTACGTCAAATCCCAGCCCCACCAAACCCTCCCGCTGCCACCCCAATGGCGCACCATCGCCCACTTCAATACCCCACAAGAATACGCCCAAGCCCAACAAACCGCCCAGCAGCTTAATATCTACGCCGATGCAAAATTTTGACCAGAACACGCGTCTTGCCGCGTACCACGCCCCAGTAGCCCCACCCTCCGCCGATTAAATTACCCGCACCTATCTTTACCATCACGCCCAACCCCATTGCTGGCAGCCTGAAAATGGAGCAGCAACGGCTCGTTGCCAAACAGCGTTCAACAGGTGTTACTAATTGGAACAATGTTGGCGGGCTGCCAACGCTCCATTGGTTTTCAGTTTTACAGAGATTTCAGGCTGCCTAAACGCGGGTGCAATAAAGACAGCCTGAAAACAGTTCTCGCGTGGGGTGCAGGGGCTTGCCCCTGCTCGTGGTAGGCGGCGAAACGCCTGCGCTGGCAACAAATAAGCATAGGCAGCCTGAAACCCAAAATGAAACATCAGCGGCTCGCCAATATCGCAGCCCGCACACAACCCATTCAAAGCACCACTCGGTAACCACCCCGCGCCCATTTCACCCTTTTTCAGGCTGCCCCATACACACCACAAAAGGCAGCCTGAAACCATCAACCATCCCCAAAGGAACCCCCATGCCCCTCACCCACCTTACCGAACACGGACACACCCACATGGTTGATGTCTCCGCCAAGCAAACCACCCACCGCATCGCCATCGCCGAAGCCAGCGTCTTCTTCCCGCCCGAAGTCTATGCCCAAATCCAAGCCGCGCACGGGCAAACCGCCAAAGGCACAATTACCGAAATCGCCCGCATCGCAGGCATTATGGCCGCCAAAAACACCGCCGCCATCATCCCGCTGTGCCACCCCATGATGCTAGAACGCTGCCAAATCCACATGGCATACCAAGACCACAACCATAGCCTGCACATCCGCGCCGAAGTCGCCGTAACCCACAAAACAGGCGTAGAAATGGAAGCGCTCACCGCTGCCACCGCCGCCGCGCTCACCGTGTACGACATGACCAAAGCCCTCAGCCACGACATCATCATCAGCAACGTGCAACTGGTGCACAAATCAGGCGGCAAAAGCGATTTCAACCGCTAACACAAAGGCAGCCTGAAAATGGAAGGGCGATGGCTTGTCGCCAAAGAGTTGATGATGCAAACACAAGCGGTGAAGATGCCGATGTGTCGGCGAGCTGCCGACGCTCCAATTGAGGCAGCCTGAAAACAACCGTAGGTCGGGCATTTATGCCCGACTTTTGTGAACGGGGATTTGTCGGGCATAAATGCCCGACCTACGGCTCGCAGCTGTTATCCAAACCCAACCCCAAACAAAAACGCAGCCTGAAAACGGTTTAACCAACCCCGTTTTCAGGCTGCCTTTTTCAGCTTCGCGGCGCGATTATTTTTTCACCGCCAGCACCACCGCCGAAGCCTTAAACAACGCCGTCGCCGTTTGCCCCACTTGCAAATGCAAGGCATCCGCGCTGTGCAGCGTAATCCCCGCGCTCACCGCCAAGCCATCGGCATCCAATTCCACCACCGCGTTTACCGTGCCGCGATGGATGGCGCGGATGGTGCCGCGCAGCTGATTGCGCGCCGAAAACGCATAATCCTGCGCATCCGTTGCCAGCAGCACGTTGCCCGCTTTCACCAACGCCAGCACGCTTTTGCCCTCCGCCAAATCCAGCCCCGCCACGCTCTCGCAAGTAATCGCCGCCGCAATTTCCTTGCCGCCCGCCAGCGCGATGATGATTTCGCTGTTTACCGCGCCATTTTTAATACTTTTAACCGTGCCTTCAAATTGATTACGCGCACTTGTTTGCATGATTGCATTCCTTACATCGTTGAAAAAGGGCGCATGGTAGCACAAGACAAAGGCAGCCTGAAACCGCATTACACGTTTTCAGGCTGCTTCAATGGGCGGAGTTTACAGATTATTCAATTTCAACCACGCCTCAATATCCTTGGGCGACATTTCGCCCTTGTCTTCCTTATCTAACTTGTTGATTTGCTTGCCGCCGCTGTATTTTGCCAACACAGGTGTGCCGAGCAAACCATATTGCTGCTTAAACGCCGTCCACGCGGGTTTGTCTTGCTGCAAAAAATGCACGTTCACAAAATAGAGTTTGCCGCCGAGCTTATGCTCTTTGATGTAACGCTTAAAAATCGGTTCAAACGCGCTGCAATCGCTGCAACTGGGCCGCCCGATGTAGGCATAAAACGTGTCGCCCTTGGCAACCTTTGCCTTGAAGCTGTCCACCGTTAAGCTATCCAGTTGAAAATACATATCGGTGTATTGTTTTTCCAGCTCCGTGGTGCGCTGGGCGGATAGCTTAACCGCCATTTCTTTTTCCGCCAGCTTGGCATTAAGCTGTTTGATTTCATCGGCTTGGCTACTGTTTTGCTGAGCGCAAGCGGTTAAAACCAGCGCGAGACTGGCAGCGAATAAAGCGGATTGGGTTTTCATGTTGAACTCCTTTTCGTGGGTAATACGAAAATTATACGCTTTCAAGCTGCCTGAAAATTGTTTTAAGTCAAGTGGTTGGGATTTTAGAGAGACTGCAGGGCAAGAAAGATAGGCTGGGCGATTGGGTGGTGTATTGTTTTCAGGCTGCCTTTGCGAAACTCCTAACAGCAGCCTGCGTAGCGAAGTTTGTAGGTCGGGCATTGATGCCCGACAAATGCCGAACTATTTGCCTTATGCGCCACAAATAAAAATGTCGGGCATCAATGCCCGACCTACTCAGTTTTGCAGAGATTTCAAGCTGTTTAATCACGCAACCATTTGGCGATGAGCCGTCGCCGTTCCATTTTAGATTTCAGGCTGCCTTTACCGTGCCATCGGGCAGTTGCGCCAAAATCGTGCTGCTTGCCTTGATGCTGTCGCCAATCGCCACAGCGGGCACGCTGCCCAGCGGCAAATACACATCAATGCGCCCGCCAAAGCGGGCAAAGCCAATGCGTTCACCGCGCACAAGGCTGCCCGTGTGCGCGTAGCAATCGCCGTAGTTTTGCACTAGGGTAACGGCTTGCCCTGCGCTGGTGTGCAGTTGCAAGATGTGGCGTTTGCCGTTTTTTTGCACCACCATACTGCCGCGTATCGGGCTGCGGATGGCGTAGGCGCGGAAAAAGCGGGTGCGGATGCTGATTTTCAGCGCGTCTTGCTCGGTGTAGGGATTGTGTGCGTTTTCCACCAAAATCACGCGCCCATCGGCAGGCGAAAGCAGGGCGTTGGCATCCATCGGGATATTGCGCACGCGGTCGCGGAACAGATGCGCACTCGCCAGCGTGGCAAGCAGCAGCCACAGCGCGAGCTTGGGGCTGTTGCTGGCGCAGAAATAGGCAAACAGCGTGAGCGCGGCGAGCGTGCCGATGATGCGCCAGCCCTCGCGGGCAACGATGGGATGGGGATAGAAGCGATTCATTTTCAGGCTGCCTTTATTTGTTTGATGGGAAAGGGGATTTTAGGTGGCTTGCGGGGCGGTGTAAATGGTTTCAGGCTGCCGTGGGGCAGCCTGAAAAGGGGAATGTATAAAAGGTAGGAGGTAATTGGTCTTGTGGTTAGATTATTAAATCCAACATTTTTGGGAGCAAGGACTTGCTGATAATTAAATCAAGATACGCTTGCTAAGATTGTTTAGATTGGTGGAACTGCAAAATTTTCTTTGCATATTTAGGAAATAAATTTAAATACAATAGGAATTTAATGATGAACGAAAAGAAATAAATATTTAAGTCGGTTTTCATGTAGAAAACCATAAATTTAATTTCTTTTCTGGTGTGCATTTCTAATTCGTATAGTAATTTTAATCTATTGTTATGTAGCTCACTAATTTTTCTTGGATTTGTCATTTCACGTTCACTAATTTCATAGATTTCTCTTTTTATTTTTTGCATTTTAGCATTGATAGCACTAATTTTTCCAAACATGGGGTAAAAAAATATGGGGATGCTTTCATGGTAAGTAAAGAAAATTCTTTTGTTAATTTATTTAGCTTATTTAGTGTTTCTGTGTCAAAACGACAGTCATCTCCTCGCAGGCCTCAAACGTGCGGCGAATCAGGTGCTCCCGGGCCTGCACCAGCACCTGAATGGTCACATCGTCCGGGATCATGTCCTGTTCGATGATCTCCCGGACAAAATCGAAATCGGTTTGTGACGCCGACGGGAACCCCACCTCAATCTCTTTGTAACCCATCTGCACCAGCAGGTTAAACATGCGGCGTTTCCGCTCCGGGCTCATCGGATCAATCAGCGCCTGGTTTCCGTCCCGCAAATCTACCGCACACCAGGCTGGCGCGTGCGTGATCTTATTATTCGGCCAGGTGCGGTCCGGCAGGGTGATGTCCTCAACCTCCTGGGCGAACGGCTGGTAGCGGTGCGCTGGCATGGCGGAACCGCGCTGCTTATTCCATTTCGGCTGGTCTGCGGGCGGCTCCCCGGCAGGTTTGGTGATGTCGCTAGTGGGGGCGGAAATAAAAGTGTCATGGATGGCCATGGTGAAAATCCCTCTAAAACAGTTGATGTGATATGTCACGGCCGGCACTTGAAAAGTCGATGCGAAACCCCGCGACGGGGAGCCGGCCGTTGATCCTCAACAGATTCTAGACCCAAGACCCGCCGCGGCTCAGAAGGAGGAGGCCATGAAGGCGGCCCGCACACGCACGCAGCATGCGTCACATCATACCGCAATTTGTTGAATCCGGCATACTTTCCCTCCCCACTTTGCTTGACGACGCCACCCAAGGTGCCTTGCCGGCTTAGGTGGCAGCCTGGTGGGGCCTGGTGGCAGGGTGGTGTGGTCTGGCGAGCGGCCAGCCTGGCGGTCTGGCGGCGCCACCGCCCCACCCTCGACCCGGCAGCATGTTTGCTAAGCATGGTCTTTGAATTTCACCACCTCAAACTCCCAGGAGCAATAGCCCACCCAACTCAAAGACCATGCTTAGAAGACGTGCTGTTTTTGTGGGGTGGTCATGCCCTTTGGCCTGGAGCCCATAGCTAATCTGGTAGCAAGTTGTCTAAGCATGGTGTCCATTCTGGGAGCCCCTCGCAACGGCGCAATTTTGCCGGAAACCATGCTTAGAACACATGCAGCCTTTGAAGGGGTTGGAGCTGCATGCTCGATAAGCTTGGATTGCGCGTTTTTGAAGGGCACGGTGAACTCTCTGGGATCGGAAACCATGCTTATCGGTTTTGCTGCCAGGGTTGGTTGTGGGAGTCATGAGGCTTCAATGGTTCTAAGTATGGTGTTTGGCTGTTGTGGGCTGTTTCCCCTGGGGTTTGTGGTCGGCCGGAATGGAAACCATGCTTAGCAAACACGCTGCCGGAGGTATACAAGGGGCTGCACAAGCCCCCCAAAGGCCGCAAGTGTGCTAAGTATGGTTTTCTTTTTCTGCTGGGTTAAACCCCCAGGAGCCAGCTCGCCCTAAAACCGGAAACCATGCTTAGAACAGTTGAAGCCCAGGCGGGTTGGCGGTGGTGCTCTTGCCCCTGGGGGGTAGTAAATCATGAAAACCGCCGAAACAATCGAAACAACCGAAATCGCCG
>ERZ772807.904-NODE-904-length-17312-cov-9.163064_pt1 | contig 17312 bp, 15 predicted proteins | sample MGYA00511472_ERZ772807 | MGnify/ENA primary metagenome ERZ772807 (study PRJEB29015, sample SAMEA2737947) | human oral metagenome | biome: human oral; feature: human-associated habitat; material: dental | place: China | collected 2039 ...
GGTCGACGGCGCCGACCAGGACCGAGCCGCCGGCGTAGTCGGTGTGCTTGCCCAGGACCTCGACGCGTCCGGGTACCCGCCAGGCGGACTCCTCGGGCGCCTCACTCATCACCTGGCACTCTTCCTGGCTCACAGCGATACCTCCGTCCCAGTCAGGCGGGCCTCGACCGCGGCGATGTCCTCGCGGCGGGACAGGTCCAGGACCGCGCCGGTGGCCGGCAGGACCGACACCGGGCAGCGCAGGGCGCGCACGGCGTCGACGATCTCCAGCTCGCCGCGCGGTGATGGGGTGATCCGGCGGCAGGCGGCGAAGATCTCACTGGTGAATCTGAAGGCGTTCATCGACACCAGTGCGTGGGGCCCGGTGGCCCGGACCGCCTCAGGTGAGGGCTTCTCCACGATCTCCGCCAGCACCCCGTCGCGGGCGCGCACCAGTGCGAAGGCGGCGACCCTCTCCGCGGGGATGTTGGAGTCCGCCACGAGCGCGGCGCGGTCGAAGCCGGCCAGGGCGGTGCCCCGGTGGCGGGCCAGGTCGCGCAGGGCCCGGTGGGGGTAGTAGTTGTCCCCGTTGACCATGAGGAAGGGCTCACCGTCCACAGCCGCTTCGGCGGACAGGACGGCGTCGGCCGTTCCCAGGGGCTCGGTCTGGACGGCCAGGTCGGTCGTGAGCCGCGTGAGCCCCAAGGAGTCGATGTGATGGCGGAAGTCCTCGTGCTCGGGCCCGACGACCAGGACGGCCCGCTCGATCCCGGCGTCGGCCAGGGCCGCCAGGCTGTAGTCGATGAGCCGGTGCCCGCCGATGGGCATGAGGGCCTTGTAACCGCTGGCGGCGGCTGCGGCCTGCTGAGAGGTCAGGTCGGAGCCGGCCGGGCCCTCCGTGCGCATACGGGTTCCCAGACCCCGGGCCAGGACGACGGCGGTGCGGGTCTGGCCTGCTGCGTCAGTCATGTCAGTCATCGCGTCAGTCATGTGGATCCTCTTCTGCTGCTCGTCTTAGGCGTCCAGGCCGTCGTGGCTCGCGACGGTGACGTCGTGTCACCCCAGGGTGGAGGAGTAGCGCACGGTGTTGCTCGGTCTGCCGACGTTGCCGGACAGGTTGGGCTTCTCCTCGATGAGCAGTCCCCGTGAGCACAGCTCGGCCACCAGGGTCGAGACCGTCGCCTTGGACAGTCCTGTCTCGCGGGCCAGGCGGGTGCGTGACAGGGCGGGGCTCTTCTGAAGGAGGCGCAGAATGAGTGACATGTTTGAGATGCGCACGTCGGCGTGAGCTTTGGGGTCCTGCGCTCCCGGGGTGCTGGGGATCCCCAGGGGCCCGGGCTGTCCACCGGGATCCATCCTGCAGCCGGCACGCCAGCCTCCTCCCGCATTGGCACTCTGGTGGCCTTCTGGGCTGTGGTCGCGCCTCTCAAGCCTAGTGATGCGGGCCGCTCTCCGGGGCCGCACGGGATGGGTGGTCCGTGGTGTCGGTGATACCCCCGCCTCCGTCCTCCGGCGGAACGTCAGTGCGGGGGAGGCGGGCCGCAAGCCGCCTGCTGTCCCGGCTCCGAGCGCAACCCGAACAATAATGTGATGTTCTTCACTTTGATTGGGTTCGCGGGGGTCCGGTTGCAGATGTGCGAGTAATTGGTTATGTGACCTTCCTGTGATGTTGGTGAGGGTGGTTCATGTGAGCCCTCGTTATCCGTAGTCTTTCCAACCGTTTCTAGGGCTGCGGACGGCGAGGATCGCTTCGGCGGGCGCGATGATCCTCGTCCTGTTCCCAGGACGTGTCCTCAACCACGCCCATGCACGTGTCAAGGCCCAAAGACCCGTGAATTCGCGGATTCTGGGGTGCCTTCCGATTGACCGTTTGACTGCATCGCATCACCATAAAACGAGGCTCGCGGCCGTCTTAAGGCCCCGGAAGCGGTTTTCACGACTTCGTCTTCCGGGCCGTGTAGCGGGCAGGTCCAGGAGCTAGATCGTGAGGAGTGCTGTGAAAGTCATTGAAGCCAGTCATGTCTACAAGGTCTTCGGGCGGCGACCGTCCGACGGCGTCAAGAAGCTCAAAGCCGGAAGGACACGGGACGAGCTGAGGAAGTCGGGGCAGACGGCCGCCGTCATCGATACCTCCTTCGACGTCGACAAGGGCGAGATCTTCGTCGTCATGGGTCTGTCGGGCTCAGGCAAGTCCACGCTCATCCGCATGGTTAATGGCCTGCTGCCCATGACCGCGGGCAGCATGACCCTCTACGGGGACGACCTGGCCGACATCTCCAAGCCGAAGCTGCGCGACCTACGCCGCAAGCGCGTGTCCATGGTCTTCCAGAACTTCGCCCTCCTGCCGCACCGCACGGTGGGTGAGAATGTCGCCTACGGTCTGGAGGTCCAGGGAATGGGGCGCTCCGAGCGCGAGCGCCGGGCCGAGGAGGCCCTGTCCATGGTGGGCCTGGAGGGCTGGGGTGGCTACAAGCCCGGCGAGCTCTCCGGAGGGATGCGCCAGCGCGTGGGCCTGGCCCGGGCGCTGGCCGCCGAGACCGACATCCTGCTCATGGATGAGGCCTTCTCCGCACTCGACCCGCTGATCCGTCGCGAGATGCAGGACCAGCTCATCGACCTCCAGGGCAAGCTCGGCAAGACGATCCTGTTCATCACCCACGACCTCAACGAGGCCATGCGCCTGGGGGACCGCATCGCCATGATGCGCGACGGTCGCGTCGAGCAGGTCGGCACCGCCGAGGAGATCCTGCGCGACCCCGCCTCCGACTACGTCTCGCGGTTCGTGGCAGACGTCGACCGCACCCGGGTCCTGACGGCGGGCTCGATCGCGGAGCCGCCCTACGCGATCCTGGGCTCGGACCGCAGCCCGCGCGCCGCCCACAAGCTCCTGCGGGAGAACCAACCCCCGTGGCTGCTGGTGCAGAACCGGGACCGCACGCCCTTCGGATACGTCTGGGAGGACGACGTCGCCCGTGCGGTCAAGGAGGGCTCCGACATCCTGCCGCTGTCCACGGTTCACGAGATGCCTGTCGTGTCGCACACGACCCCCGTCAACGAGCTGTTCTCCTACGCCGCGCAGCACGCCGCCCCCATCGTCGTCGTCGACGACGACGGACGGGTCTCCGGCGTCATCCCGCGCGTCACGCTGCTGGCGGCCATCAGTGAGCAGGCCGTCGAGGCCAGCGAGACCAACGAGTCCGAAGGAGCCGACGCCTGATGATTCTCTCACAGACCCCTCTTCCCAAGATCCCTCTGGGCTCCTGGGTCGAGACCTTTATCAACTGGATCCAGACGCATCTGCACGGCTTCTTGGGTCTGATCTCCCAGAGTGGAACCTCGGTCAATGACGCCCTCGTCAACGTCCTGCTGGCCATCCCACCGCTCGTCATGGTGGTGGTCTTCGTCCTGATCGCCTGGCTGGCGAAGTCCTGGAGGCTGGCCGTGGGGACCGCCGTCACCTTCCTGCTCATTATCTCGATGGGGCAGTGGACGAACGCGATGGAGACTCTGGTCCTCGTCACCTTGGCCACGGTCACAGCCCTCATCTTCGCCATCCCCTTGGGGATCTGGGCCGCCCGGAACAAGTACGTCAGCGCGTTCGTCCGCCCGGTCCTTGACCTCATGCAGACCATGCCGGCCTTCGTCTACCTCATTCCCTCGGTGCTGTTCTTCTCCATCGGCGTGGTTCCCGGCATGTTCGCCACGCTCATCTTCGCGATGCCCCCCGGAGTGCGCATGACCGAGCTGGGCATCAAGCAGGTGGATAAGGAGACTGTTGAGGCGGGGCGCTCCTTCGGAGCGACCGACTGGCAGATCCTCAGGGGCATTCAGCTTCCGCTGGCCGTCCCCACGATCATGGCAGGCGTCAACCAGGTCATCATGCTGGCGCTGTCGATGGCCGTCATCGCGGGCATGGTCGGTGCCGACGGCCTCGGGAAGGAGGTCGTCAAGGCGCTCGCGACGATCGATATCGCCAAGGGCACCGAGGCGGGTCTATCCATCGTGTTCCTGGCGATCTTCCTGGACCGGGTGACCGCGGCCCTCGGGGCACCGCGGGAGGAGGGCTCGCTGCTCTCGTTCCTCAAGAAGCGGTGACCCATGACTCGACGACGCTTTTCCGCTCCGCCCTCGCAGGCGGCAGGCGCACACCGAAGGAATGCTATGCAGGCCTCCCGTCGTACCTTCACCACGGCTCTCGCCTCCCTCATGGCAGGAGGTGCGCTCGCCGCCTGCGGCCGAGGCTCGGGTGGCGGTAAGACACTCCGACTCGGCTTCATCCCCTCCTGGAGTGACGGTCTGTCCATGACGCATCTGGTGAAGACCCAGCTCGAGAAGGCCGGGTACCGGATCAAGCTGACCGACCTGAGTGAGGCGGGGCCTCTCTACGCCGGGCTCAGCCAGGGGGCGGTTGACCTCTACCCGTCGGCCTGGCCGGACGTCACTCACAAGGAGTACATGGACAAGTACCGCAAGTACATCGAGGACCTGGGGACCTACTACGACGCCGCCAAGCTGACCTGGGCGGTTCCCTCCTACTCCTCAATGAAATCGATCGAGGACATCAAGTCCCACGCCTCGCAGATCGGCAACAAGATCATCGGTATCGAGCCGGGCGCGGGCCTGACCAAGGTATCGCAGGAGGACGTCATCCCCGACTACGGTCTGGGGGACATGAAGTTCCTGACCTCCTCCACCACGGGGATGCTGGCAGAGCTCAAGAAGGCGGTCGACGCGAAGAGCGAGATCGTCGTCACCCTGTGGCACCCCTTCTGGGCGAACACCACCTATGACATGCGGGACCTGGAGGATCCCAAGGGTGCGCTCGGCAAGGGGGAGGGGCTTCACTTCCTGGGGCGAGAGGGATTTGCGAAGGAGTACCCCGAGATCGCGAAGTGGCTCGGCTCCATCAAGATGGATGAGCCCACCTACGGCAGCCTCGAGGACCTTGTCGTCAACACCTACGGCGAGGGGAAAGAGGACGAGGCCGCCATCGCCTGGTCCAAGGAGCACCCGCAGTACGACTTCAAGAAGTCCTGACGTCGGGCGGCTGTGAGTCCGCCGCCCAGCCCAGGGTTTGCGAAAGGTGGGCGGGGCGGCGGGCCGCTGTGTGGCGTTCATGTCGTTGATGCGCAGAACGCGCATGGTCAGGCGCATTGAGGAGGCGTCGAGCACCTCGCGCACCGCGGTCGCCAGGATGGCGAATCCCGTCACCTGGTCGGAGACGAGTCCGGCGTCGGTGAGGGCGGACCAGACGGCCACGACCGCCCCGAGTGCGAGTGCCGTTGCAGTTGAGGAACGTTGGGGGCTGATGCCCCTCGGTCATCACGCCCCTGAGTGGCTCAGTGCGATTCGGCTGAGCTCGGGGAGGAACCTGCGGCCGTCGCGGAAGTCAGCGGTGACGTACTCCGGCGGGATCGGCTGGGGCTGGTGAATGCGCTCCTGGAGGGCGTCGTAGCCCAGCGAGGTATCCCACGGCCTCTCGATGAGGGCGACGAAGGCCATGAACGGCAGCCACGTGAGAACCGTCAGCATCGTCGTCGACGCCGGAGCGACGAGCCGGCCGGCCAGGAACCCTGCGACCGCAGGGCACAGCACGGCAACGAGAGTCAGTAGCAGACCGTTTGCGTCCCGGGAGCGCCAGGCCCTCATGATGAGCCGGTGGGCGGAGACGTCGATGACCTCACGCACTGTCACCGCCACCAGGGAGAACAGGACTGCCCGTCCGAGCCCCAGACCGGCACCGGTCAGGACGGACCATACGCACACGATGGTGGCCAGCCCGATGACCCCGGGCACCCCGAGGACCAGGCGGCCCAGCACCATCGCGGAGACGGGTGTGACAGGTCTCCAGTGGCCGCCTCCGGTGCCGCTCCGTTCGGTACCACCCTCGCCCATGGCATCCCTTCTGTCCGGTCTGAGCCTGCATTCAACCGTTTGAGTCATTCTACAAAGCCTGTCGGAGGTGTCTCGCACGATCGACCGTAGTCGGCCGCGGTGCGGGGTGTGCCTTGCCGTCATCCCGCCTCACCGCGCCGAGAGGACTCTCTCATCACCGCGCTCGCCGCCCCGATCCCACCGTCCTGGCCGGCCTCAAGGGCCGCACCTCCTCGAGGGGGCCGCGCGCCCCTACCCGGGGCGCCGGTGCGTAGCGGGCTGAACGACGATGCGGGTGATACCCGTCGAGCGTTCGTCGAGGTGGGCCCCGCCACCCTTGTTCCGGTTCCATCATGTTGATTGAAGATCGTGCGTATTCTGTCCCAGTGAGTCCGGACCATCAGCATGCCAGCGGCGAGATCGACATCGCCGCTCTTCATGCGCAGGACTCCACCGGTCTGCTGGACCGGATCGACCGCGCCGTGGTCTGGGACATCCCCCTGGTGACGCCGTTTCGCGGCATCACCCGACGCGACGGCGTCCTGCTCCATGGCCCCGGCGGCTGGGGCGAGGTCGCGCCGTTCTGGGACTACGGGTCGGAGGCCAGTGCGCCATGGCTCGCCTCCGGGCTGTCGCAGGCCCTGGGCAACTCCGTCCTGCCCCGTTACCGCGAGACCATCCCCGTTAACGTGACAGTCCCGGAGGTCGGTGCTCAGGAGGCCGCCGAGACGGTACGCGTCTGCGGAGCCAGAACCGCCAAGGTCAAGGTCTCCGGCAGTCCGGAGCGGCGCTCCGCCGACCTCGAGCGGCTCGAGGCCGTCCGCTCGGCCCTGGGGCGCTCCGGGAAGGTGCGCATCGACGTCAACGGTGCCTGGGACCTGGAGACCGCCCGCGAGAACCTCCCACGGATGGACCGGGCCGCCGGAGGGCTGGAGTACGCCGAGCAGCCCTGCGCCACCGTCTACGACCTGGCCGATCTGCGCCGCGCCGTCGACGTGCCCATCGCCGCGGACGAGTCGATCCGGCTGTCGTCCAACCCGTTGGAGGTCGTCCACCGGCGGGCCGCCGACGTCGCCATCCTCAAGATCGCTCCGCTGGGCGGAGTGCACCGGGCCCTGGACATGGCTGAGCGCCTCGGGCTGCCGGCGGTCGTCTCCTCGGCCCTGGACACCTCCGTGGGCATCATGGCCGGCGCCACTCTCGGCTTCAGCCTGCCGACCCTTGGCCACGCCTGCGGTCTGGGGACCGCGCGCCTGCTGACCCAGGACGTCACCGAGCTCAGCGTCGCCCCCCACGACGGGATGTTGCGCGTCGACGACGCCGCACCGGTCTCCGAGCGTCTCCTGAACGAGGTCAAGGCAGGGCCCTACCTCACCAGGCACTGGCAGACCCGCTTGCTGCACCTGGCCGGCGCCCTGCACGCCCGTCGACAGCGAGAGGCCCGCGACCCGAGCCGGGCCGTGGCCGGGCTGCCGCTGTAAACCTCGCTCGGACCGTGCCGGATCCGCACCGAACTGTGATGAATCGCAGCGCAGCGGATGCGGGGCGCTCTCGTATTCTCGCTCCTGTGACCGACTCCCCGGAGTGCCCGCAGCTCCCTTCCGCCCTGGCTGACGCCCGCAGTCTTGTGGCCGCCCTTCTGGCCGAAGGGGTTCTCGAGGTCGTCCTGTGCCCGGGGTCGCGCAGCGCCCCACTGGCGGACGCCCTCGCCGACGCCGCCGACGCCAGTGCCCTGATCCTGCGAGTCGTCCTGGATGAGCGCAGCGCCGGTTTCATCGCGCTGGGTGCCGCTCGTGCCCACGCCCTGGCCGGGCGCAGCCGGTGCGCCGCCGTCGTGACCACCTCGGGGACGGCCGTCTCCAACCTCCACCCGGCCGTCAGTGAGGCCGACGCCGCCGGAATCCCTCTGCTCGTCATCAGTGCCGACCGTCCCCACGAGCTGGTCGGCACCGGCGCCAGCCAGACCACCGAGCAGACCGGGCTCTTCGCACCGGCCCTGCGTCTGGGCGTCGACCTGCCCGCTGACCTGGCCGCCGACCTCGGGGGACCCGCGGCCGATGCCGCCATCGCCGGGCAGGTGCGCCGCGCCGTCGCCGCCGCTACCGGGGTCCTCAGCCGGGACCCCGGGCCGGCCCAGATCAACGCCCGCTTCCGCCCACCCCTGGCGGTGGACGGTGCGGCTCCGGCTGCTGTGACCACCCCTGTCCCGCCACTGGCCATGGCAGCACAGGCGACCGAGGCGGTGCCCGTCCCCCTGGTCGAAGCCGCCGAGAAGATCGGTGCCCCCTCCGCCGACGCGCAGGGGCGGGGAATCGTCGTCGCCGGTGACACCGCCTCTCCGGCCGTCGGCGCCCTGGCCCGGGCCCTGGCCGAGCACCTCGACTGGCCACTTCTGGCCGAGCCGACCTCCCAGGCCCGCGGTGGCCCCCAGGCGCTGACCCGCTACGCCGAGCTCCTGGCCACCGGGCCGGGACGCGATCTCGTCGCGCAGGCCGATCACCTCATCGTCGTCGGCCACCCCAGCCTCAGCAGATCGGTCACCGCGCTCCTGGGGCGAGAGGACCTCGACATCACGGTCCTGACCGAGCGGGCCGGGTGGACCGATGTCCCTGGAAGGGCCCGGCACGTCATCCCCGTCGACGGGCTCGGCGCCCGGACGACTGATGACGCCGCCTCCCGGGCCGCCCGGCTGGCCGACTCCCTCACTCTGGTTCGGGCCGACGCCGCCTGGGCCGAGGCCTGGCGCCGGGCCGTGGCGGACCTGCCCGAGCCGGAGCGTCCCGGCAGCACCGACGCCGTCACGAATGCCGCGGTCGAGGTCGTGTGGGAGGCTGCTCGTCCGGTCGACGCCCCCATCCTGCTGGTCGGCTCCTCGATGACGGTACGTCGCCTCGACCGCCTCGCCCACCCCGGTGACCCCGACTGCTCAGCCCCGAAGGCCGTGGCCAACCGCGGTCTGGCGGGAATCGACGGCACCATTGCCACCGGGGTCGGGCTGTGGATGGCGTCGGGTAAGCCGGTGCGGGCTGTCATGGGGGATCTCGCCTTCCTCCACGATGCCATGTCAATGGGGAGGGGGCTCCGTGAGGCGGAGCCGGACCTTCAGGTTATCGTTGTCGACGACGGCGGAGGCGCGATCTTCTCCCATCTCGAGTACGCCCGTACCACAGCATCTGATCGGTTCGAACGGCTCTTTGCCGCCCCTCAGCGTGCGAGTATTTCTGCACTGGCCGCAGCCCTGGGGGCTCGTGTCCATGTCCCCGAGGACGTCGCCGCTCTCCGAGCGCTCCTGGCCGAGCCGGTCGAGGGGCTGAGCGTCATTTTATGGACGGTTTCGAGAAAACCGCCTAACGCCCGGACAACATGACCCACGATAGAGATAGACAGTCCTGCGAGCTGACGAGATCGTCTCAAACGGTGGCCACCCCGCTTCGAGCCGGCCACCCTCGCTCGGCGAGCTGCGACACAACGGTTATACGATCCACAGCACAGCCTCAGGAAATCATCGGAAACGCCACAGAGACCTGAGGTTGTCTACCTGCGGACCTGGACAGGGCACACGGCCCGAGGAGGAACACATAGATGAGCGGTTACGACGAGACGCATCCGGAGACCTATCGGCCTACCGAGCCCGACCAGGCGGCGGACGGCAGTCACCCCGGTGTCGACTCCCCGTCCGCTGCACGTCAGGGAGCATCGGTTGAGACGATGTCCGGAGGCGAAGCCTCGAGTGCGCCCTCGAACGCGCCTGCGGACCGGGCCGGCTACGACGTCCCCTCACAGGCATATAACGCCGATCCCTCGCAGCCCGAGTCGGTCCCCGACTCCGTTCCGACCTCGGCCGAGGAGGACACCGGACACACCCAGCAGATGCCTGCGGACCAGGCCACGTCGGTGCTCCCCGCGGATCAGCCGACGTCGGTCTACGCGCAGTCTCAGCAACAGCCGTTCCAGCAGTCCTACCAGCAGAACCAGTACCCGGCCTACGTCCCGGAGCAGCCGACGGCGCCCTACAACCAGCCCGCCGCTCAGCAGTCCTACCAGGGGCAGCAGGCGCACCTCGGCTCTCCCTACACGAGCGTTCCGACAACGCCCGGCGGCTACGACGTCCCCCCGTCGGCGCCCGGTAGCGCCGGAGCGGCTGCGGGCGGCTCGCAGACGGGCGCCAGCACCTATGCGCCGCTGGGCACTGCGGGGGAGTCCTTCTACGCGACGTCGAGTGCCGCTGGCAGTCAGAGCAGCGGAAGCCGGCGTCGAGGACCGGGTTGGTTCGCCCTCGTGGCCTCCGCTGTGGTCGCCTCCCTGCTGGGCGCCGGTGGTGCCGTCGGGGCGGTCAACTACATGGACGCTCGCGGTGGGAACGCCGCATCGCACTCCTCGGCCGCGCCCACCGCGATTGCCACCGGTGATACGACCCAGACCGTCAACAGCACCGGTCAGGCCCCCGACTGGGAGGCCGTCTCAGCCGCGGTGTCCAACGCCGTCGTGTCCATCGCCATCGCCACCGGCAACGGCAAGGCCCTGGGTTCCGGAGTCATCTTCGACAAGGAGGGGCACATCATCACGAACAACCACGTGGTGGCGGGGGCCTCCAAGATCCAGGTGACGCTGGCCGACGGCCGCGTCTATGACGCTGAGGCCACCGGTACCGACCCCGCCACTGACCTGGCGGTCATCCAGCTCAAGGACGCCCCCGACAACCTCACCGTCGCCCAGCTCGGCGACTCCGACAAGCTGGCCACCGGTCAGGACGTCATGGCCATTGGTAACCCGCTGGGCTTGTCCTCCACCGTCACCACCGGCATCATCTCGGCCCTGGACCGCCCTGTTATCAACTCCCAGAGTGAGGACGGCTCAGGAGGAGGCTCCCCGTCCTCGGCGGTCTACACCAACGCCATCCAGATCGACGCCGCCATCAACCCCGGCAACTCCGGCGGGCCGCTCTTCGACGAGAAGGGGCGGGTCATCGGGATCACCAGCTCCATCGCCACCATGGGGAACTCCAGTGGCGGTGAGGGTGGCTCGGGAAGCATCGGCATCGGCTTCGCCATTCCCGTCAAGCTGGCGGACAAGGTCGCCAAGCAGCTCATCAAGTCCGGCACGGCCACCCACGCCTACCTGGGCGTTAAGGTGGAGACCGGTGGCGCCGAGGTCGACGGCGAGACGCGCGCCGGTGCCAAGATCTCCTTGGTCGAGGGCGGCTCACCCGCAGACAAGGCCGGCCTGAAGAGGGACGATGTCATCATCGCCATCGATGGTAAGACCACCTCCCAGGGCTCGGCACTGACCGGTTACGTGCGCCAGTACTCCGCCAACGACAAGGTCAAGCTCACGGTCATCCGCGACTCCAAGAAGCAGGACATCGACGTGACCCTGGCCGAGCGCAAGGACTCCTGACCGGAGTGGCTTCTGACTTGTTTTACCGAGACCGACGGCTCCAGGTCCAGGAGCCGTCGGTCAGCTCTTCCTCGGTGGGTTCCAGGATGTCGAGGACCGTGCTGAGGGCCTCTGATCCTGAGAGCTTGGCGCGCAGCCGGCCGTCGGTGGAGAAGGTGCTCAGGAGGCGTTCGAGCTGGCGCATGCTCAGGGGTAGGTAGCCGATGGGGTACTGGAGCTCGTGATGGTTCTTGAGGGAGATGATGGCGTCGGCCTGGCGGACTCCCGTGAGGTGCGGATGCGCCTTCCATGGAATCTCGAGGCTGTGTCCGTTGGCCTGAGTCAGCTCGATGTCGCTCTTGCTGACGGTGATCCGATGCCTTACGGGGCGGCAGCCATGAAGGACCTGTAAGAGATAGAAGACGCTCAGTGCTCCCAGTGCTGCTAAGGCTGCTGACCCGATCCAATCACCCTGGCGGTGCAGCAACCAGGTAACTGCCGCGAGCGGTACTCCCAAAACACCCAGAAGTGGAACACCGACTTCAAACAGGAGCATGCCGGTTGGGGCCGTCATGACGACTCGATGGCTGTCGTGACTCCAGTATGTTCGGCCGGCTGACAGAAAATACTTGAGACACCATGCTGCAACTGCGTAGCTGACGATGAAGACAGCGAGGTAGATCATGGCCAGCGCTGTGGTGATGCTTCCTGTGAGAAACATGGGGATGCTGAACATGGCTGCGGCCACAGCGATGGCTCCGAAGAACAGGGGTGTCCGATGCCGGTTCTTGTCGATGCGTTCCGGTGTGATGGTGAGCTGGGCTGCCTTGCCCGTCAGGAAACTCATGGCGGTTATCCTTGCGTTGGCGTATACGCTGTCTAGCGGCTCCAGGTCCAAGAGCTGTCGGCCAGTTCTTCCTCAGTGGGTTCCAGGACGGCGAGGACGGTGCTGAGGGCCTCGGGGCCTGCGAGCTTGGCGCGCAGCCGGCCATCGGTGGAGAAAGTGTTCAGGAGGCGCTCGAGCTGGCGCATGCTCATGGGGAGGTAGTCGATGGGGTAGTGCAGGTCTTCCTGGCCTTTGAGGGCAATGATGGCATATCCTTGACGGATCTCTTTGAGGTACGGATGAGCCTTCCACGGAATCATGTCAGTGCGCCCATCGATCCGGGTCAGTTCGAGTCCATTCTTACTTAAGGAGATTCTGTGTCCATGGGCGTGTCTCGCTCTGAGGGTCGGAAACAGGTGGTAAAGGGCTAACATACCCAATGTTGTCAATCCGAGGGAAACCATCCAGGCGTCACGACTTCCTATCGCTCGAGCGACAACTCCTACGACGACGGAGAATGCAGCCAAAGAAAGTGGGAGTATTTCTGACCTCACTAAGGCTGGAGGAACAATCAGTTCTGTCCGCGTTTCATTGCTTGTCCACCAGAGTCTTCCGTGGAAGACGTGATTCTTTAGGGCCTGCAAAGATCCGGCAGCGGAGGCCATAACGAGACTCGTATAAAGAAGTCCCAGAGATGCCGTCATATTGTCAGTATGATAGAAAAGGGTGGCTAAGGGTGTCAGGATGGGAGATACTGTCGTAATCACAGCCTGGGTTCGATTTCGTCCTTTGTCTACCTTGTCCATACTCAATCGAGGTCGGTTCGGCATGATGTTCAACTTCTTGCGGGGGTTCGCGCTGCGATAACTTTAGAGGATTCTGCAGAGTATATTGCTCCAAGCGAACTTCAGTTTGTGAACACGCTCTTTCAACTCTCGTAAATCTTGTCACTGCTGTGTTCTGTGCGCTGCGTAGTAGGATTTCTTGCCTGTTTATATATTCGTATTGTTTCATGTCTGGCTTTCTGCTGGGGCGGTCGGCCTCCAGTTCCAGGAGCCGTCGGTGAGTTCTTCCTCGGTGGGTTCCAGGATGGCGAGGACCGTATCGAGGGCTTCGGGGCTGGAGAGCTTGGTGCAGAGCTTACTATTGGTTGAGAAAGTGCTCAGGAGGCGTTCGAGCTGGCGCATGCTCATCGGGAGGTATGCCATGGGGTAATGCAGTTCGTCGTAGTTCTTGAGAACGATGAGGGCATCACCCTCGCGGCCTCCGATCAGAGTCGGATGGTCCTGCCATCGGATTCTGTCAGTATGTCCGTCGATTCGAGTGAGCTCGACACCGTTCCTAGTCAGGGTGATTCTCTGCCGACTGGGACCTCCCGCTTTGAGAATAGGGAGAAGGAATGGAATACTAACTGTTCCTGCGATCACAAGAATGACGGGGCCTAGCCATTCTCCTCGAGCTCTCAGGGGTAGCAGGATAGTGCCGAGCGGAAGAGAGAAACCGGCCAATAGCAGTGAACCAAACTCCCATCCGACCAGTGTGTACGTGGTTGTCAACACTACGCATTTATCGCCTCGTCGCCGGTATTGTCGACCATTGCGTATCCCTGCTTTCAAGAACATCTGTGAAATGGAGAGAGAGGTGGATGCTATGGCGCAATAGAATAATGCCAGACTGGTTACTAATTCCTTATGCTGATATGTCAGTAAACCTCCGATAATGCCAACGGCAGTACTGAAAACATACAGCAAAAGTATTATTGGGCGTCGTCTGTCTACCGTCCTTGCTGAGAGTAGTTTTGACTTATTCATTGGTAGATCCTGTCGCTGTCGTGTGCTGTGCACTGCGTAGTAGGATTCTCTGCCTGTTTAGGTACTTGCATGACTGTCTGCTGGGGCCGTCGACCTCCAGTTCCAGGAGCCGTCGGTGAATTCTTCCTCAGGTGGGTTCCAGGATGGCGAGGACCGTATCGAGGGCTTCGGGGCTGGAGAGCTTGGTGCAGAGCTTACTATTGGTTGAGAAAGTGCTCAGGAGGCGTTCGAGCTGGCGCAAGCTGATCGGCAGGTAGCCGATGGGGTAGCGGAGCTCGTCGTGATTCTTAAGGGCTATGACGGCGTCGCCCTGGTGGACTCCGATGAGATGGGGATTAGCTTTCCAAGGAATCGTGTCGGTGTGCCCGCTGATCTGGGTAAGTTCAATATCATTTCTATTCAGAGAAATGCGGCGTCGCGTGAAACCTCTTGCGGTGAAAATTGGCGCCAGGTATCGAAGGCCAAATGCCCCTATGATCATGAGCATGGTGGGTGCTATCCATTCGCCTCGAGATCTAGTAAAAAATGTGGCGACTCCAACCACAAAAGATAAACTGACTAACACTAGCGTCCCGAGTTCCCACGCGAGTAGAATGTGTGTGATTGTTAAGATAATACTTCTGTCGTTCTGTTGCCAGCGTTTCTGTCCTTCAAGTATTTCCGTTCTAAAGAAAATCTGAGTGAAGCAAAGTGAGGTGAGTATTGCAGCACAATAGAAGAACCCAAAGCTCGTCGCGTACTCCGTGTATTTGTATGCAGCGTAGCCAACCATAGCGGCGATGGTAGCGCTAAAAAAATAAAACAAAACTGCTTTTGGTCGGCCTTTGTCGGCATTCCGAGCGGTGAGAAGCTTTGAGTGATTCATTAAAAATATCCTACTATTGCTTTCTGACCTCGTACGAAGCGACTTTTCGTTTCGTCAGGTTCTGAATGTTCATTGCCGTTTGCATCCTTTGCGCCCTCGATGTGTGGCTAGACGTCTGGCGTTACCGTGTGCTTTGGGTTCCAGGTCCAGGAGTTGTCGGCTAGTTCTTCCTCGGTGGGTTCCAGGACGGCGAGGACGGTGCTCAGGGCCTCGGGTCCTGAGAGCTTGGCGCGGAGCCGGCCGTCGGTGGTGAAGGTGTTCAGGAGGCGCTCGAATTGACGGAAGGTCAGCGGAAGGAAGCTGATCGGATACTTCAGTTCTCGTCTCTTCTTGAAGGAAATCACAACGATACCCTGTTGGAGTCTCGCCAGCCTCGGGTGTGCCCGCCAGGGAATGGAGTCAGTATGACCGTCAAATTGAGTGAACTGGGTGCCATTCCTGTCTATAGTGATTCGCTTCAGAGAGAGGTTGTGGAGGCGTAACTTCCTTGGGTTAGGTGGATATTTGAATGCGAGGATGAATAGTGCGGCGGGGCCGATCCAGTCTCCTCGAGTGTGAATTGACCAGGTGAATATCGCTAACGGTCCGGTGAGGGAGGTCAAGAGTGTGAAACTGGTTTCGTAGGCTGCCAGCACTGTAGGGCAGCGCATAGTTACTTGGCGTTCTTGGAGAGTCCAGTACGTGCGCCCCCTTCTCATGAATGCCTTCATGTGAAAGGCGGAGACTGTGTAATGTAGTAGAATTGAAGTGAAGTATAGGAATGCTATTGACGTGCTTGTGTCGTCGAATCGATATGTAAGGAAACAAAAGAGTCCCGAGACGCAGGCAAAGGCGAGTGCAACGAGCGGGCCGTACTTTCTGCCCCTGTCTCCGCTTGTCGGTGACACGGCGTTGCTGGTGCGTTTCGAAAACAGTTTCATGTGCTGAAGTCTTCGTGAAGCGGTACCACGGAGGATCTATTGTAGGTTCTTTGCGGTAGTTCCACTGGAATACCAGGTCCAGGAGCCGTCTGTCCGTTCTTCCTCGGGGGATTCCAGAACGGCGAGGACGGTGCTGAGGGTGCCGGGTTCCGAGAGCTTGGCGCGCGCAGCCGGTCGTCGCTGGAGAAGGTGCTCAGGAGGCGCTCGAGCTGGCACGTGCCCATGGGGAGGTAGCTGACGGGGTAACGGATCTCCTGGCTTTTTTTAAGGGTGATGACCGCATCACCCTGGTGGATGCCCATGAGATGTGGATGGGCCTTCCAGGGGATAGTGTCAGTGTGTCCGTCGATTTGAGTGAGTTCGACACCGTTCTTGGTCAGGGAAATTCTCTGTCGAGTGAGCCCTCGTGCTCGAATGATAGGCGTCAAGTATCGAATACCTATCGACCCAATGGCGAGAAGCGCGGTTGGTCCTATCCATTCACCGCGTTGTCGTAGGACCCAGGCTACGATGCCAAGAGGGCAAGAGAGACTCACTAGCAGCAGTGTTCCAAGTTCCCAATTGGCTAGTGTCCTTGTAGTCGTCAGAACCGCGCCGCGCTTACTGCAACGCCACAAATGACAGATTCTATGTGAACTCTCCCTTAAATAAATCTGCGAAAGATATAGTGATGCAATCGGTGCGGACAGATACAGAAATGAGAATCCAGTGACATACTCACTGTAGTAGAATGCTCCGCAGCCAGCAGCAATGGCGATAGAAAGACAAAATAGGAATAGGTTTACCCCTTTGGGGCGTCCCTCGTCCGCTTTTCTGGCGGAGTGCAGTCTTTTGCTGTTCATTGGCGAGTCTTGTGGTCGTCGTTCTTCGTGCTGTGTGTAACGTGATTCTTGTCTGATCCTCCTCAAGGAGAATTTGAGGTGATTCAGGTGCCTGCTTTGAAGATTGATGTGAGGTAACGCGAGTGCTGCCTCGAAACTGGCTGGAACTGCCGGCAATTCTCGGATGCCTGGTACGCGAAGAATATTTGCCACAATAATAGGAGGGATGCTTTCGGGAAAGCAGTAAATACCCTAATGTCGGCAACTATGGGGCGGCAGCCGTTTGTTGTTATGCAAGTATGCTGTCGTCGCGATCACTCCTTACGAATCGTAATATAGAAAGGAATGTTATACTAGTCAACAAGGTATCTTTGAATGGTGAGGTAGGTAATCTTGGAGTGCGATGAGACTTCCATCTCCGGAAGAAAGTAGATCCCGTAACTGAAGTGTTGAAATCCTTATCCGAATATGGATTTCCAAGCGGATCCTGCAGTGGCATTCCAGACATCCTTAATGCCTTCATCAATGCGTTCTCGGGTGCGCAAGGGAACCGCGCTTTCGTAAACCTTGCCAGCTCCCCAAGCGATGGCGGAACCAGCAATCGCGGCTACAACCCCGGTGGCGATCGCGGGAGCGGCAACTGTTACTCCGGCTGCAGTCGCTGCTCCTATAACCATTGTGGCGGCGGTAGCACCAAGGGCTCCGCCAGCAAAACCTGCGGCAGTTTCAACGCCGACTTGACTCGGAGATTTTCCTTGAGATATTTCATATCCGGAAAGAGCTAGGGAGGCTTATTCATGGGGGTGTTTAGGGTGTTTAAAGGGGGTGTGTCGCTGAGTA
>ERZ772807.908-NODE-908-length-17232-cov-3.675322_pt1 | contig 17232 bp, 16 predicted proteins | sample MGYA00511472_ERZ772807 | MGnify/ENA primary metagenome ERZ772807 (study PRJEB29015, sample SAMEA2737947) | human oral metagenome | biome: human oral; feature: human-associated habitat; material: dental | place: China | collected 2039 ...
GTTTATTGACAAAATTGTGGTATGAATTTTAGAATAATTATATTATAAAAAAATCCTCACTATATGAGTATTATAAACTCCCTTATTAAAATTTTCGTTGGCGATAAAGCCAAAAACGACCTAAAAGCAATCCAACCTATCGTTGAAAAAATAAAAACTTACGCCTCTCAGTTAGAAAATATCTCTAATGATGAGTTGCGCGCAAAAACTATTGAGTTCAAACAAAGAATAAAAGACGCTCGCGCCGAGTTCGATACTAAAATAGCCGAACTCGAAGCCCAAGCAAACGCTACCGACGATATCGACGCTAAAGAAGACCTCTATACTGAAATAGATAAACTCAACGGCGAAGCCTATCAAGTCTCCGAAAAGGTATTGAACGAGATTCTTCCCGAAGCCTTCGCTACTATGAAGGAAACTACCCGTCGTTTTGCTAATAACGAAACAATTACCGTAACTGCTACCGAGCACGACCGCGAACTATCGGCTACCCACGACTATGTAACGATTGAGGGCGATAAAGCCGTGTGGAAAAACCACTGGGACGCCGCTGGTAAAGATGTTACTTGGGATATGGTACACTACGATGTACAGCTCATTGGAGGTATTGCCCTTCACCAAGGTAAGATTGCCGAAATGCAAACAGGGGAAGGTAAAACCCTTGTGGCTACTTTGCCAGTCTACCTCAATGCCCTAACGGGGAATGGGGTACACCTCGTAACCGTGAACGACTATTTGGCACGCCGAGATAGTGCGTGGATGGGACCTTTATTTGAGTTCCACGGTTTGCGTGTGGATTGTATCGACAACCACCAACCTAACTCCGAAGCGCGTCGCCGTGCCTACAATGCCGATATTACCTACGGAACTAACAACGAATTTGGTTTCGACTACCTCCGCGACAATATGGCGCACACTCCCGAAGATTTGGTGCAACGCGCTCACAACTATGCTATTGTCGATGAGGTTGATTCTGTATTGATAGACGATGCTCGTACACCGCTCATCATATCAGGTCCTACCCCTAAAGGCGAATTGCACGAATTCAACGAACTGAAACCTTTAGTAGAAAATTTGGTAAACAAACAGCGTACTTACCTCACCAAAGTATTAGCCGATGCCCGCAAACTCATCGCCGAAGGAGATACCAAAGAAGGGGGATTCCAACTCTTGCGCGTGTATCGTGGTTTGCCTAAAAACAAAGCGCTCATCAAGTTCCTCAGCGAAGAAGGGGTAAAACAATTGCTCCAAAAAACTGAAAATTACTATATGCAGGATAACAATCGCGAAATGCCAAAGGTAGATGCCGAATTGTACTTCGTGATTGATGAGAAAAACAACCAAATCGAGCTTACCGATAAAGGGTTTGCTGATATTGCCTACGATGGTGATAAAGATTTCTTTGTTTTACCTGATATTGGGGTAGAAATTGCCAATATCGAGAACCAAGGTCTTCCTATTGAAGAAGAAGCTAAACTAAAAGATAAATTATTCCAAGATTTTAGCATAAAAAGCGAACGCATTCACACCCTTAACCAATTGCTCAAAGCCTATACTCTTTTTGAAAAAGATGTAGAATATGTAGTAATTGATAACAAAGTGCTCATCGTCGATGAACAAACAGGTCGTATTATGGACGGTCGTCGTTATTCCGATGGTTTGCACCAAGCGATTGAAGCCAAAGAGAATGTGAAAATTGAGGCTGCTACTCAAACCTATGCGACTATTACCTTGCAAAACTACTTCCGTATGTATAGCAAGTTATCGGGTATGACAGGTACGGCTATTACCGAAGCGGGAGAGTTTTGGGAAATATACAAATTGGATGTGATGGAAATTCCTACCAACCGTCCTATTGCTCGTAAAGACTACAATGACCTGATATACAAGACTAAACGAGAGAAATATAACGCGGTGATTGATAAAGTAGTATCGCTATCGGAAGCAGGACGCCCTGTACTTATCGGTACTACTTCGGTAGAGGTATCGGAGCTTTTGAGCCGTATGCTAACGATGCGCAAGATAAAACACAATGTATTGAACGCTAAGTTGCACAAGAAAGAGGCAGAAATTGTAGCTGAAGCAGGGCAATCGGGAGTAGTAACTATCGCTACCAATATGGCAGGACGTGGTACGGATATTAAGCTAAGTCCGGAAGTGAAAGCTGCTGGAGGTTTGGCTATCATAGGTACTGAGCGTCACGATTCGCGTCGTGTAGACCGTCAGTTACGCGGTCGTTCAGGACGTCAGGGAGACCCAGGGAGTTCGCTTTTCTACGTATCATTAGAAGATAACCTAATGCGTCTGTTTGGTTCAGAGCGTATAGCGCGCCTAATGGACAAACTCGGACATAAAGAAGGCGATGTGATAGAGCACTCTATAATGACCAAACGTATAGAAACCGCTCAGAAGAAAGTAGAGGAGAACAACTTTGGTATCCGTAAGCGTCTGCTAGAGTATGATGACGTGATGAACGCACAGCGTGAGGTGATATACAAGCGCCGTCGCCACGCCCTTGAGGGAGAACGCCTAAAAGTGGATTTGGCAAATATGATATTCGACACCTGCGAGGTGATAGTAGAAAGCAATAAGAGCACTAATAACTATAAGAATTTTGAGTTTGAATTGATAAAATACTTCTCGCTCAAGACTCAAATATCAGAAGCTGAATTTGCTAAAGCTACTAATAATGAACTGACTTTCAGACTTTATCGTGAAGTGTTAGACCACTATCAGCAAAAGACAGAGCGCAGTGCTGCACAAGCTTTCCCTGTGATAAGAGAGGTGTATGAAAACCCATCGAATACTTATGAGCGCATAGTGGTGCCTTTCACTGATGGTCAGAAGATGCTCAACATAGTAACCGACCTGAAAGAGGCATACGAAAGTGGAGGTAAGAAACTTATTAGTGATTTTGAGAAGAATATTACCTTAGCGATTATTGATGATGAGTGGAAAACGCATTTGCGCCAAATGGATGAGCTTAAACAATCGGTACAATTGGCGGTGCACGAACAGAAAGACCCGCTACTTATCTATAAGTTTGAGGCTTTCCAACTCTTCAAAGCAATGATAGACAAGGTAAACAAAGATATAGTGTCTTTCCTTTTCAGAGCGGAACTACCTACACAAGCTCCTGCGGTACAAGAGGCTCACGCCCCTCAGCGCAGTAATGAACACTACCAAACTAATAAAGAGGAAGTGCTCAACAGCGATGAAATGGCAGCTCAGGCACGCGAGGTAGGACAACAAGCTTCGCAAAAACGTTCGGTAGTAGAGACTATCATACGCGAACAGCCTAAAATAAACCGCAATGAAAAGGTAACGATACAACACATCCGTACCGGTGAGCGCAAAGAGATGAAATACAAACAAGCGATGCCGCTATTGGAAGGTGATTGGATATTGGTTAATTAGTTAATTGGCTCATTTATAGATTTACAGATTTAAAAGATACTTTGCCAAAGGTTATAGCACCAACGCTACGCCCTTTGGCAAAGTTTTTTTGTAAAGATAGCAGCTTGCTAATTGATTAATTATTCTTATCTTTGCCCAAAATATAGTATACAAGATTAGAATGAATAAACTAAATATTTTTCTGTTAGTTTTTTGTTTTCATATCTCTCTGTGGTCAGTGGCGCAAGAAGATACTGATGACGGTATGATTGATACTGAAAAAGAGCGGGTGGCGCCAACTTCAGTGGTTGATTCGCTTTACCTTGAAGACCAATTTTATTTGGGTTTTACCTATGATTATCTGGCAGGTAAGGCGTCTAATGTGGTGCAGCACAACCTTTCGAGAGGCTTGCACTTGGGGTATATACGCGACCTACCTCTGAATGCGGAGCGCAATTTGGGGTTCGGTTTGGGGATTGGCTATGCTTATGACCGTGTGTATAATAATATGTTAGCAAAAAAGACTAGTGCGGGTATTAGCTATGAAATTGTAGAGCATTTTAGAGATTTGAATCTGTCGCGCAATTTCTTCGAGACGCATACCATAGAGATACCGGCTGAGTTTCGTTTTCGTACCTCTACGCCTTATTCGCATAAGTTTTGGCGTGTGTATGCGGGGGTGCGATTGGCGTATATCTTCAGCAGTAAGAGTTTGTACACTGCCGATGATGTTTCTACTTCGTTTGCTAACAGTCAGCTGAATAGGGAGTTTCAGCTAAAACCTTATATAGCGTTTGGCTATAATGCGCTGAACTTTTTTGTGCAGTACAACCTTACTCCGCTACTTAAAAACGCCGAGACTACCGATGGTACAAGCCTGAAATCGAATATCTTGCAGATAGGGCTGATGTTTTATATTTTATAAGGAGAAGGCAGCAAGTTGCTTGTTTAAAATCTCACACTAATTACACTGAAAACACATATGTTCTTTGAGTTACAAGAGAGATACGTACGGAGTAGCAGCTTCCACTGCTGGATTTTCTCAAAGTAGAGTGTAAAAGTTTAAATGTGAGTGTCGTGTATTTTAGAGGGTCGGGTTAAACGTAAGAAATCAGTCAAAAAAAATTAATCAAACTAATTCTGATTGACTATCATACTATAGAATTATAAAAAGAAGAATAATATGAATGATTACGAAAAGTTTAAATGTTTATTAGAGTATTTTGTAGCACACTTGGAGTATTGCGTTACCGAAAACAAGCAGAATAGAGGCTATGATAAATACATCAAACCTTTTGAAGAAAAAGGGAGTTTTAAATGGAGTGGTTTTGGTCGTAAAGAAGAAAAAATACAAAACCAAGTTAAGAATTGGGAAAACTATCAAAATGGTAGAATTACTATAAATATATTAGCTTCTTCTTACACCAATAGAGGTAGTTATTTAAATTGGATACACACTTCAATAAATGTAATTGCTGTTTGGCAAAAGGATGCTAATAGTATTGAATGTCTAAGAATTGTAAAAAACTCATATCCTATTACAAGTGCAAAAGAAGTTTTGACTGTTAGTGTACAAAAGTTAGGACTCTTTGATAACCAAGAGCCTAATAAGAAGTTGCAACAGTTTTTTGAAAAATTTAATGAGTTAATTATGGAACGTACAATGGAATATTATTTAACCTTCAAAAGGAAAAGGGAATGTTTTTCAGTACGTTCAAAAGCTAAAAAACTCTAAAAACATTATTCTTACAGGAGCTCCTGGTACTGGTAAAACTTTTTTAGCTAAAGAAATTGCTAAACAAATGATAGGTGTACAAGACGATGAAATTTTCGTAAAAAGTCCTCAGTTTGGTTTTGTACAATTTCACCCTTCTTACGATTATACTGATTTTGTAGAAGGACTTCGCCCTGCTAATAACGACAATGGAAATGTTGGCTTTGAATTAAAAGACGGCATTTTCAAAAAATTCTGCCAACAAGCTAATAAAAAGAAAGATAACTTTGATGTATTGTATAACAACTTTATAGACGATTTATTACAAAATCCTATAACACTTTCAACACCAACCCAGAAAAAGCCTTTTACCTTAGAAGCTAATAGTAAAAACTCTTGTGTGGCTATTCCTCAAACAGAAGTTGGTACACGTCTATCAATCACCAAAGAAATGATAGCAGCTTATCTTTACAATGGTGTGATAAGAGATTGGAAACCTTATTTAGTATCGGTAGCCGAGTATTTCAAAAATACTTATAATTTCAAACCCGAAAAAATAGGAAATGATAAAAACTACGTTTTTGTAATCGACGAAATCAACAGAGGTGAAATCTCTAAAATTTTTGGAGAGCTCTTTTTTAGTATTGACCCTACTTACAGAGGAGTAAAAGGAGCCGTCAAAACTCAATATGCGAATATGCAAGGTGAAGACGAGTCTTTCTACGTGCCTGAAAACGTCTATATCATCGGCTGTATGAATGATATCGACCGCAGTGTGGAAAGTTTTGATTTTGCTATGCGACGCCGCTTTACTTGGATAGAAGTTACTGCTCAAGAAAGCGCTATAAATATGGGACTAACTGAACCAATAACAAAAGCTATGGAAAGACTCAATGAGGCTATTGAGAATATAGTAGGTTTCAGCAGTGCTTATCATATAGGAGGTGCTTATTTCCTTAATACTAAAGGAGAGTGTATTCAAGATGAAGAATTAGAAAATGTATGGGACTATCGCATAGAACCTTTACTAAAGGAATATTTACGTGGTATGCCTAATGGAAAAAACGAGGTAGAAAAATTAAAAAATGCTTTCTTTGGTAATGAGGATAACGGATAATAATTATAAGGGTGAAAAACTTAATTCTCAGTATATAGAAGACCTAACCCCTATTGCCAATCATAGTATAACACACTTAGTGAGTGAAAATTCTAATTTGTTAGTTTTTCCACAATCTTTAGAGAATTATCTCAACAAACCTATTTTCAATATTGAAGGAGATAATTTGTATACTAACAATATAATGGGATTTGTAGGGCGCAACACAAGTAAGGTTACTATCACTTCCCGTTTTGCAAAAGATGATAAAAATGATTTCTTCTTGCACTATATGTTGCAAAAAGTATTAGCTACTAACATCTTTAATTTTGAACAGAGCCCTAACAACGAAGAAAATATTTGGGATTTTTGGCTCTACTTATTTCCTTATTGCTTAAAGAAAGCTTATGCACAAGGGCTTTATAAGGCTTACCAACGCAAGCAATATAATGATGCAAATGTAAAAGGAACTCTAGATGTAAAACGTCATCTACTTAAAAACCTACCTTTTGCAGGCAAAATAGCTTATACAACCAAAGAACATAGCTACGATAACCCTTTATCGCAACTCATCCGCCATACTATTGAGTACCTAAGAACGCACCCTATAGGCAGTGTTCTACTAAATACAGATGCTGAAATACGCACTATGGTTAGCCAATTTGTTTTTCATACTCAAAACTCCTATAACAAAAATGCTCGGCGTAAAGTGATAATGGCAAATACTAAGCCCTTTGTTCACCCTTATTTTACAGAGTATGCTCCCCTGCAAAAAATATGTTTGAACATACTAAACCACGAAAAACTGACATTTGGCGAAGAAAAAGATAAAATACACGGACTTCTTTTTGATGGTGCTTGGCTATGGGAAGAATACCTAAACACTTTTTTAAATGAATATTTTGAACATCCTGAAAATATTAGGGGTAAAGGGAGAGAATATCTTTTTAAAAATAGTAAACAACCTATCTACCCCGATTTTATCAGCAGAAATAGTACTCCAAAACTTGTAGTAGATGCTAAATATATACCTTTAGACAGACATAGTTTTTACAGAGAAGACTCTGAAAAGGTAACGAGCATCTACTATAAAACAATTACTTATATGTACCGCTTCGAAACTAATAGAGGCTTCCTACTTTATCCCTGCAACCAAAAAGACACCAATGAGCCTTTTTTATCTGAAAAACTCTGTATAGAAGGGAATGCAGAAAATAGAATTTTAGAAAAAATAGGAATGACAATTCCACAACATTCAAAAAGTTTTACTAACTTTGTCTCCAAAATGAGAGAAAATGAAAATGCTTTAAGAGAATGTTTTCTGGAGAAAACTGAAGAGATAAACCAAATAATAAGCGAATAGATAAATAAAATAAATGGAAGCTCATTTTACACGTTGGCGCCTCATATTGGGGCAAGATGCTCCTGCTATGGAAGGGGTTGCCTTAGACGAACAGCAGTCGCTTATGGACGCTACGCTGGCGGCTCTGTATGACCATACCGATGGGAAAGGGGGCAATGTTGGTGGTAAGCGCTCAGCAGGATTGGGGAACTCAGCCCCTAACTTGGCTAAATGGCTGACAGATGTTCGCTCGTTCTTTCCGCCTGATGTGGTGAGCGTTATACAAACAGATGCTATAGAGCGCAAAGGGCTTACAAAATTACTCTTTGAACCTGAAACACTGAAGAATGTGAAGCCAGATATTTCGATGGTAGGTACACTGATGGCGCTGAAAGACCAGATACCTGCAAAATCGAAAGAGACAGCACGAGAGTTAGTGAAAGAGGTGGTAGATGAAATTATGAAGCGTATGGAACAGAATTTGCGTAGAGCAGTGACGGGGGCTCTGAACAAGAAATCGCATACGCCTATCGCTAACTTTTCGTCTACTGACTGGAAACGCACTATTCAGCGCAACCTCAAAAACTATGATACAGCTACTAAGCGGCTTATTCCAGAGAAATTTTATTTCTTTGAACGTACCCAAAAGCAGAAGAATTGGACGGTGATATTAGACATAGACCAGAGTGGTTCAATGTGCGATTCTATTATCTATTCGTCGGTAATGGGGGCTATCTTTGCGAGTATGCCTGCACTTGACACGCACGTAGTGGCATTTGATACCAAAGTAACAGACCTAACGGAGCTATGTAGGCAAGACCCTGTGGATATGCTTTTTGGGCTACAGTTGGGTGGAGGTACTGACATTAATAAGTCGGTAGCTTACTGCCAGAGTTTGATAGAAAATCCGCGCAAGACGATGTTTATTCTTATCTCTGACCTTTATGAGGGGGGGGTGCGTGCGGGACTCTTGCGTCGCCTAAACGAGATGCACGAAGATGGAGTAAAGGTGATAGTACTCTTAGCTCTTTCGGACAATGGTAAGCCTTATTATGATGAAAAACTAGGTAAAGAGATTAGCAAACTGGGTATTGCCTGCTTTGCTTGTACGCCTGACCGTTTGCCTGAATTAGTAGAAAATGCGCTGAAAGGCAATCCTTTATTACCTAAAGGAAATGACAAATGATAAATTGTAAAAGATGAAAAAACATTCAAAAGTTTGGAATGAAATCAAGACAAACGACTCTTGGTCGATATTTAAAATAATGGGAGAATTTGTACACGGTTATGAGCAAATGAGCTCTATAGGTCCGTGTGTGTGTATCTTTGGGTCGGCACGTATCAAGCCCGAAACACCTTATTACGAACTGACGGTGCGCATTGCCCAAAAGATTGTAGATGAGGGGTTTGGTATCATCACAGGGGGTGGTCCTGGTATTATGGAGGCAGGCAACAAAGGGGCGCACCTCAATAAAGGTGTATCGGCAGGGCTCAATATCGACCTACCTTTTGAACAAACTAATAATAGCTATATAGACCACGATAAGAATATAAAATTCAACTATTTCTTTGCCCGCAAGGTGATGTTCGTAAAATATTCTAAGGCATTTGTAGCTATGCCGGGTGGTTTTGGTACTCTTGATGAGCTTTTTGAGACGCTAACTCTCGTACAAACCCGAAAAATAGATCAAATACCTATTATTTTAGTAGGGACTGACTATTGGGGAGGGCTATTAGAATGGATAAAGACGGTATTATTAGAGAAATTTGGCAATATCAATGCTGAAGATATGAATCTTGTACATTTGGTAGATACAGAAGATGAAGTTATTAGGGTTATTGAAGAGTTCTATAATAACGAACATCAGTTGAAACCGAATTTTTAAAACTATTAAAATAATGAATACTAAAAAACAAGTAAAATTTATTCTTTTATTGCTTATTTGCAGTTGGTTGCCTATGGGCTTAACTGCACAGCAAGGAGGTATGTGGATTCCTTCCCTTTTAGAAGGGATGAACGCCAAAGAGATGAAGTCTTTGGGAATGAAAATGTCGGTGAGCGATATTTATAGTGTAAACAAATCGAGTTTGAAAGATGCGGTACCGCACTTCAACGGAGGGTGTACTTCTGAGATGATTTCGAGCAGAGGGCTCTTGCTTACCAATCATCACTGCGGATATTCGCAAATACAATCGCATTCGTCTTTGCAAAACGACTATCTAACGAATGGTTTTTGGGCTAAAAACTTATCTGAAGAGTTGCCAAACAAGCACTTAGAAGTTACTTTTATTGTGCGTATTGAAGATGTTACGCAGAAAGTATTAGAAGGAACGGCTGCCATTAGCGATGAGAATGAGCGTGCGGCTAAGATAGAGCGCAATGTAGCTTCGTTAGTGAAAAGTTCGCCCAAAGAATCGTGGCAAGAGAATCGTATTCGTGCTTTCTATGATGGTAACCAATATATCCTTTTCGTAGTAGAAACGTTTAAAGATGTGCGTTTGGTAGGGGCACCGCCTTCAGCTATAGGTAAGTTTGGTTCGGATACTGACAACTGGGTATGGCCACGCCATACAGGTGACTTCTCTCTTTTCCGCGTATATGCTGATAAAAACAACCGTCCTGCAGAGTATTCAAAAGATAATGTACCATATCGCCCTAAGCACTTTTTCCCTATTTCATTAAAAGGGGTGAAAGCTGGCGATTTTACGATGGTATTTGGTTATCCTGGTCGCACTCAGGAGTATCTGCCTGCGGTAGCGGTGGAGCAAATCGTAAATGTGTTGAATCCTGCTAAGATAGGTATTCGCGATGTGGTGCTTAAAACTCAAGATGCTTTTATGCGTACCAACCCTGAAATAAAAATAAAATATGCCTCTAAATACGCTAGCGTGGCTAACTATTGGAAGAAATGGATAGGCGAAACGCAAGGTTTGAAGAAATCAGGAGCGGTAGCTTTGAAGAGAAAACAAGAAGAGAAATTCCAAAAAACTCTTGAAAAGAATGGTAAAACAGCTGTTTACGGACAATTATTGCCACAATTTGCTGAGAAATACGCGCAAATGCAAGATTACGCTTTGGCTAATGATCTCTTTTCTGAATTAGTATTGCGCAACATCGACCTTTTGAGCAATGGTTATAGAGTATTACAATTGCAAAACGCCCTACATCAAAAAGGGGCACAATCATTTGCTGACCGCCGTCAGAATCTTTTAAACAGCCTTCAAACGGTATTTAAAAACAACGATAAGGCGGTAGACAAAGCTGTATTTGAGAAAGCGGTAGCCTACTACGTTCAAGCGATGCCTGCACATTTATTATCAGCTAACTTGCAAAATCTTAATGCTTCAGCCTTAGCAGATAAACTATATAACGAATCATTTTTAACTTCTTATAGCGAAATAGAAAAGGTACTCAATCTACCTCAAGAGGATTTTGAAGCACGTATGCAAGAAGATGCAGGGGTTCAGTTTGTGCGCGAATTGGTGTTACACTATATCGAAAAGGTAAGTCCATATTACTATCGTTTAAATGATGAGATTACTGCGCTGCAACGTACTTATATGAAAGCTCTTTTAGAGTTTGCTAAACCTGAGGATCGTCTTTTCCCCGATGCTAATAGCACTCTTCGCGTAACTTATGGCAAGGTAGCAGGCTACTCGCCTAGCGATGCAGTAACTTACGATTATATGACTTATCTAGACGGGGTAATGGAGAAATATGTGCCTAATGACTATGAGTTTGATGTACCAGCTAAGTTGCGTGAGCTCTACGAGAAGAAAGATTATGGCATTTATGGTAAAAATGGGAAGATGCCTGTGTGCTTTGTAGCAACTAACCACACAACAGGTGGTAACTCAGGAAGCCCTGCTATTGATGCCAAAGGCAATCTTATAGGGCTTAACTTCGACCGTGTATGGGAAGGCACTATGAGCGACATACATTACGACCCCAATATCTGTCGCAATATAATGGTAGACATTCGCTATGTGCTCTTTATTATCGATAAATATGCGGGGGCAGGCTATCTGATTGACGAGATGAAGCTGGTAAAATAGCACGTATTTTGCCAAAATTGATTTATCAAAGAACTAAAAACCAAACAATATATGAAATTAAATAAATTAATAGACCACACACTTCTAAAGGCAACAGCTACTCTTGCTGAGATAGAAAACCTTTGCAAAGAAGCGGTAGAGTACGATTTCTATTCAGTATGTGTGAATAGTTGTTATGTGGCTGCTGCTAAGAAATTCTTAGCTGGCACTGATATCAAGGTTTGCAGTGTGGTAGGATTTCCTTTAGGAGCAATGTCAGCCAAAGCTAAATATTTTGAAACAAGTGAAGCCCTTGCTGATGGTGCCGATGAGATAGATATGGTGCTCAATGTAGGTTGGCTTAAATCGGGGGAAACACAAAAGGTATTAGACGATATTGCTACTTTAAAACAGTGTGTAGGCGAAAATCGGGTGCTAAAGGTAATACTTGAGACTTGCTACCTCACAGATGAAGAGAAACGCTTAGCTTGCAAGTTAGCCCTTGAGGCGCACGCCGATTTTGTAAAGACCTCTACTGGTTTTGGCACAGGTGGAGCTACTCTTGCTGATGTAAAACTGATGAAAGAGTACGTACAAGGCAAGGCAAAGGTAAAAGCCTCCGGAGGTATCCGCGATTACGAGACTGCTATGCAGTATGTAGCCCTTGGGGTAGAGCGCATAGGCACCTCTAACGGTATAGCTATTTTAAAAGGTGAAAAAGGAACAGGTTACTAATGAAGATTATCAGTTATAATGTAAATGGCATTCGTGCTGCTCTTACTAAAGGTTTTACAGAGTGGTTGAAAAGTGCTAACCCTGATGTGCTTTGTCTGCAAGAGATTAAGGCTTTAGAAGCACAAATACCTACTGAAGTATTTACAGAGTTAGGCTATACTTACCAGTATTACCATAGTGCCGAAAAGAAAGGGTATAGTGGGGTGGCTATTCTCTCTAAAATAAAGCCTAAACACGTAGAGATAGGTACAGGTATTGATTATATGGACAAAGAGGGACGAGTACTCCGCGCGGACTTCGATACCCTCTCAGTGATGAGTCTTTATCTGCCTTCAGGTACCAATCCCGACCGTTTAGACTTCAAGCTAACCTTTATGGCAGACTTTCAGAAATATATCGATAAGTTGAAACAAACAATACCTAATCTTGTTATCTGTGGCGACTACAATATCTGTCACGAAGCGATAGACATACACGACCCCGTGCGCAATGCTACTGTATCGGGCTTCTTACCTATAGAGCGCGAATGGTTAGATAAGTTTATGAAGAGTGGGTTTATAGATAGCTTTCGATATTTTCACAAAGAACCTCATCAATACTCTTGGTGGAGTTATCGAGCTAATGCCCGCAATAATAACAAAGGATGGCGTATTGATTATCACTTAGTGTCAGCTCCTTTAGAAAACCTTATGGAGCGAGCACTTATCCTTCCTGAAGCAAAACATAGCGACCATTGCCCTATAGTATTAGAGGTCAGTGACAAATAATAGATAGCAAATCAATAAAAAAGGCTGTTGAACCAATTGTTCAACAGCCTTTTTTAGTTTTAATCCTTTTTGTATAACTTTGATTTCAAATCATCAGTAGTAACACATATATTATACCCTTTTTCTTTTAGACCATTGATAAGAATTTTATCACCAGTCCATATTTTATGTCCCGTTTGAAAATGAAGAGCTACAAAATAAACATCCCATTCATCTATATCTTTAACTATCTCAAAAGATTTATCAAAAATATCTCGAGGAATATGGGTACTATCTATAATTTTAATTCGAGAGCGTATAATTTTCCATTCTTCTCTAAAACCATTAAGGGTGAAATTTGATTTTTCTTCTATAATCTGTCTATACCTATCAAACTCAACTAATAAGTAGTCAGGAGCAAAGAACTGAAACTTCTTCTCTTCTCGAATAATCTTAGCTATTAAAGATTCTGGTTTTAAAAGTGCACTAAAAATAATATTAGAGTCTGTGATAAGTATCATTTTTCTTGCAACATTTTACCATATTGGTTAAACATAAACCGATATGACATATTCCTATTTACTTGTTCTGATAATTCTTCAATAAAATTATCTAACTCAGCTTCTGTTAGTTGCTCTTTTTTTGGTTTATATCTTCTATCAGCAAATAAAGAATCGTTAACTTTTGTTGCAGAAGCTCTCTTTGTTTTCTCTAATACAACTGTATCCATAAGGCTCTTTATTTTAATTTTTAGGTATTACCAACGAATAATAGCACTACCCCACGTAAAACCACTACCAAAAGCAGCGAGCACTACTAAGTCACCCTCTTTTATTCTGCCCTGTTGTACCGCTTCAGTAAGAGCGATAGGCACAGAGGCAGCGGTAGTATTACCATACTTCATTATATTGTTAAATATTTGTTCATCAGAGAGTTTAAATTGATGCTGAACAAACTGCGATATACGGTAATTTGCTTGGTGAGGAATCAATATACTAATATCTTCACGAGTAAGTCCATTAGCTTTCAATCCCTCTTCTATTACCTCAGCAAAGCGTACTACAGCATTCTTAAATACAAACTGACCATTCATATAAGGGTAATAACTCACATCGTCAGGGTCATTTTCAGCCAAAATCTGAGGCACCCATTTAGTACCAACACCAGGGGTAATCATCGCCAATTCAGTAGCGTGCTCCCCTTGGCTGTGCAAGTGTGTAGAGAGAATACCGCGAGCAGGGTCATCAGAGCGAGACACCACAGCAGCCCCAGCACCATCGCCAAAAAGTACCGCCATATTGCGTCCGCGTGTGCTCATATCCAGCGCAGGCGATTGCGTTTCAGCACCTATCACAAGGATATTCTTGTACATACCAGTTTTGATAAACTGGTCAGCTACCGATAGCGCATAGATAAAACCCGAACACTGGTTACGAATGTCTAAAGCACCCACTGTTCTTAGTCCTAATTCTTTTTGAACTAACACTCCACACCCAGGGAAGTAATAATCCGGACTAAGAGTTGCAAAGATAACAAAGTCAATATCATCTTTACTCACTTGCGCAGCTTCAAGGGCTTTAAGACTGGCTTTCACTCCCATCGAGGTAGTGGTATCAGTCCCTTTTAGCACGTGTCGGCGTTCTTTTATGCCAGTACGTTCTTGTATCCACTCGTCGCTAGTATCCATTAGCTTCGATAAATCATCGTTAGTTACTACATTGTCAGGGACATAAAACCCTAATCCCTTAATTCTTGATATATACATATTTTTAGCTCTTAGTTGTTAAACATTAGTTGCCAAATCGAAGAAACCTTCAGGAAAACGTACTCCCTTAAGAGTTTCTTTTGCTTTTGCTAATTTATCAGCAAAGTACTTACTGTTAGCGTAATCGGTAGTATCAGTCTGCTCTTTATAAGTAAGTCGTATCTGATACTTATCCCACATTCTTTTAGTTTTAGCTTTCTTTTCTTCTTCTGTCATAATCTAATTTATTTTACGGTGAATTAGAAAACCTATATAATCAGTATTAGGATTAAAAAGTTCTACTTCTTTATTAGCTAATAATCCATAGATAATAAAATCTTCAAGCGCTTCTGTTAGGTATTTAGTTATTCCTCTTCTGTAAAGTCTATTTCGCGAATGAGTACTCCCTTCTGCATATATATAAGCATTAGGGAAGTCATCTAAAAAAGCGTAAACAGTTGAAACAACCGTAGCCAATACTTTTTCAGTATCACCATTATCACTAACACTCTTATCATCTATTTCTCCTGTAATAGGATTTCTGTCTCCTAAAGCTAAATTGAATACCCCTGCGGGCTCTATTTCTTGGTAGAAAACAACTTTTTGAATAGCTCCATTTTTTCCTTCACTGATAAAATTGAACGTATGAAGGTCTTTATCAGGAATGATATCGTATCTTGGTAAATTCATAATTAAGTAAAGAGGTTAATAATCTTCAGCTTCTTAGTCTTAGCAGTCGCTTTCTAACTACTAACGACTAATCACTAACGACTAAATAAACACCTCTAGCAAGTCCATTCCCTTAGTTTTCACTTCTAATTTGTTACAAGAAGCAGGGAAAAGTACTGTTTCACCTTGTTTAATAGGCAATTCAGTCGTACCATCACTTATTGTACCCTCACCTTTTACGCACATATAGATGTGAAAAGAGTCATCTTGAGCAAGCGGCTTCTCAAAACCAGCTGTAAGAGGCAACAAATTAGTAATAAAATAAGGGCAATTCACCACTTTGTTCACCTCATTAGCCGTATTAGTGTATTTTACTTTGAAGTCATCTTTCTTCTCGTAATCAATAGCATCAAGCGCTAATTCAGTATGCAATTCGCGCAGATTGCCATTTTTATCTCTTCTGTTGAAGTCATACACACGATAAGTAATGTCGCTAGTTTGCTGAATTTCAGCAATGATAATCCCCTTACCGATAGCGTGCACTTTACCTGTATTGATAAAGAAAGTATCGCCATCTTTCACCTTTTCGTAGTTCAGAATATCAGTAAGCGTACCCTTGTCAAGGTGCTGCTGGTACTCTTCTTTGCTAACTGTTTTGTTGAAGCCCACAATCAGTTCAGCACCAGCATCGGCGTGAAGCACATACCACATTTCCGTTTTACCAAAAGAATTATGACGTTCTTTAGCCAATTTATCGTTAGGATGCACCTGTATTGAAAGGTCTTCGCGTGCATCTATAAATTTAATAAGAATAGGAAAATCGCGACCAAAACGCTCGTGTACGTGCTTGCCAAGCAACTCATTAGGATATAAATCAATAAGTTCTTGCAGACTTTTGCCCTCAAGAGTCCCGTTGGCTACTACTGAAATATCACCAGGAACGCCCGATACCTCCCAGCTTTCGCCAGTAATGTCGCTTTCGATAGGTTTGTTGAATAAAGTTTTTAGTTTGGTGCCACCCCAAAGACGTTCTTTAAGGATAGGTTTAAATTTTATAGGATACATTTTTATTAAGGTTTGTTAATTAAACAGGGCAAAGATACAAATAATTTGCTGATTAGCCAATTTGTCAATTAGAAAAATCAACTCATTATCTCAAGTTTTTCAGCATAAACTGTGTCATCATTTCTGCTGTTTGCGCTTCTTTAGCAGTAAACAAATGGTCTCCTCTTTCAATAAGACTTACCTTACAATGTTTGTAGAAAAAAGGCAAATTCTCGCTATAAGTATAAGATATCATCCGATCACCCGTACCGTGAATTACCAATACATTACCCTTGTAGGTACTCGCTTTCTCAATGAGTTTACAGCGTTGTGCTGAGAGGATATAATCCTTCCCAACAGTTACTTTTCCTCCAAAAAAGGAAAGCTCTTCAGGCACATTCAGCGGGTCAAAAGTAGCGTCAAACAACACTCCTTGCGATAGTATGTCGTGAATCGTGGAGGCAGGAGCCAATAGGCCTAATGCTTTGATGTTTTTCTTTCCTAATTCGGCACTCAAAAGCATAGCGATAGCTCCACCTTGCGAGTGACCTATCAAACCTATTTTGCCTACAAAAGGTAGTTTTTTAGTAAAAGCCATTATGCGCCGAGCATCTTCTAACTCATTGTCTAACGACATCTTCTTAAAATCCCCTTCGCTTTCCCCGTGTGCGTTAAAGTCAAACCGTACAGAGGCAATACCGTGTGCGGCTA
>ERZ772807.909-NODE-909-length-17231-cov-11.309676_pt1 | contig 17231 bp, 19 predicted proteins | sample MGYA00511472_ERZ772807 | MGnify/ENA primary metagenome ERZ772807 (study PRJEB29015, sample SAMEA2737947) | human oral metagenome | biome: human oral; feature: human-associated habitat; material: dental | place: China | collected 2039 ...
AGGTGTTGCCTGCCATGATGTGCTTTCTGGTGGTGGGTTGGGAGGGCAAATTTTAGCATAAAGGCAGTCTGAAAGCGGGGCGGGGGCTTTTCAGGCTGCCTTTGTGGGGTGGTAATAGTGGTGGGCAACGAGTTGCCTGTTTTACGGTTGGGGATAGTGAGGCAGTCTGAAAATGTTTTTAAATGCTGTTTTAGTTTCGCTGAAACTCGCTTCGCTCGTTTTCAGGCTGCCTTTTGCGGTGCGGGTTAATATTCTTCATATTCTTCGGCTGGTATGGGGTCTTCTCCGAAGAAATTGTTGCCTTTGGTGCCTTTTTTGAAAAAAAGAAGTATTAAACAAAGCAAGAAAACGGGTGGAGTAAGAAGGGAGAAAAATACAATCAGAATCCACCAGCCTGAAAAGTCCATATCGTGCAAACGGTGTACGGTAACGGCAAGTGATGGTAGGAATGTGATGAGTAAATAGATAAATAGCAGCATTGCAACGATGTCAAAAGCGTTATTTCGGGAAAAGAAAGTATGAATCATCAAGATTATAAGAACAGCCAGCACCAATATATGAATCAGCATATATAGCCAGTATTCTGCTCGGCGGGCTCGCCCGCTAAATTCGGCGTATTTGTTCAAAGCGGCTAGATACCAGCGCATGGTAGTGTTCCTTGGATTGGGGTTCAGAAATGAAAAAATCGTGCGATTGTAATTGCGGGGGCGGGAGAGGTATCAAGGACAGAGGGAGAATTTTCAGGCTGCCTTTGCGATGGGTGAGGCAGCCTGAAACGTTGGTGCTGGTTATAAAGGGTTGATGCTACACGGGGTGCAGGGGCAAGCCCCTGCTCGTGGTAGGCGGCGAAACGCCTGCGCTGGCAAAGATAGGAAATGTTGAAAGGCAGCCTGAAAACGTTAAATGCTTGGGCGCGCTATTTTTGTTGATTGCTTGAATGTGATGAACAATGGTGGGCAACGAGTTGCCCACCCTACGAGTTGGGTTTGGGCGCAAGCGTAAGGCAGCCTGAAAACGAGCGAAGCGAGTTTCAGCGAAGCTAAAACAGCATTTAAAAACATTTTCAGGCTGCCTTTTGCTTGCGGCTTTACCCGCAATCCATCGGTGCGGCAATTTCTATGCTGGTATCGTGGAAGGCATCCAGCGTGCTGCGGTGTCCGATGCTGATGATGATGCTTTCGGGCAGGCGTTGGCGGATTAGGGTGTAGAGATGGGCTTCGGTGGGTTCGTCCAGCGCGGATGTGGCTTCGTCTAGCAGGATAAGCTGGGGTTGCGACAGCAGCACGCGGGCAAAGCCGATGCGTTGTAGCTCGCCAGGGGAAAGGATGTGCTGCCAGTCTTGTTCTTCGTCTAGCCGCTCGGCGAGCTGGGGCAGCAGGCAGTCGGTGAGTGTGGCGATAAGGGTTTCGTTGCTGGCTTGGATGTTGGGGTAGCACAACACGGTTTTCAGGTTGCCTTGGGGGACGTAGGGGCGTTGCGGGATAAAGAGCGTGTGGCGTTTTTCAGGCTGCCATACGTTGCCGCTGCTGCCAAACGCCCACAAGCCTGCGAGCATGCGCAGGGTGGTGGTTTTGCCGCAGCCTGATGGGCCTTTAATAAGCAGGCTTTGCCCTGCGGCAGCCTGAAAATTCAGGTTATCCAGCAGGATGTCGCCGTTGGCGCGGTACACGGTTACGTTTTGGATTTTCAGGCTGCCTTGGCTGATTTGGCGTTGCGGCTGCTGGCTGTGGTGCGGCTCTTCCATGCTGGTCATAAAGCCGTATAGCCGTTCTAGGCGGGCGCGATACACGGTGAAGCGTCCGTAAAACAGGCGGAAAAACGATAGGGCTTGTTGCAAGCGGGCGAAGGCTTGCACGGTTTGTTGGATGTCGCCGAGCTTGATTTGCCCGGCAAACAGGCGCGGGGCTTGCAACAGAATGGGGAAGAGCTTGATACCGCTGGAAAACATATCGTTAAAGCCGCCGAGCAACACGCTTTGACGGGCGATGCGCCATTTGTTGCGGATGATGGCGGCAAAGCGTTGGTTGAGCGATTGTTGTTCCTGCGCTTCGCCGCCGTAAAAGGCAACGGATTCGGCGTGGTCGCGGATGCGGATAAGCGAATAGCGGTAGTCGCCGTTGAGTTTTTCGTTTTCATAATTGTGATGAATCAGCGGTTTGCCTATCCACATGGCAACGAAGGTGGCAAGGATAACGAAAATAAACACAAAATAAACAATGCCATGCGGAATGCTGATGCCAAACACGGTGAGCACGCCCGCCAAGCCCCATAACACGATGGCAAATTCCAGCGAGGTAAGCACGGAATTGAGCATGCCGCGCACAAATTCAATGGTGGAAACGATGAAATCTTGCGCGTCTTGCTGGATACGTTGATCAATGTTGTCGGGGGTGTGGCGTTTGCTTTGTAGGCGGTAGTAGTTTTTGTCGCTAAGCCAGCGTTGAATCAGCACGGCGTTGAGCCGTTCGCTCCATTTGATGGCGATGGCTTGGTCAAAAAAATCGTTTACCGCGCCGTTAAACGCCCGCAGCAGCACCACCGCCGCATTCATGGCGGCAAACAGCCAAAACGCGCTGGCGTTCATTTCTTGCATGGAGGTGTACAGCCCGCTGGTCATAAAGGTGCTGAATACGTTGAGGCGCACTTCGGTGAGCAGCAGCACAATCATGGCGGAAATCATCAGCAGGGCGCGGCGGGCGGTTTTTTTGTCTAAACAGGGGCGCAGGACGTGCCAAAATTCGCGCCCAAAGCGGGTGTATTGCAGCAGCCAGACAACAATCATCAGGATAACGGCAACGCTGATAAAGGTTTGCAGCAGCCAGATGGGGGTGGCAAACAGTTCTTGCTGCCATTTGGGGAGTTGGGTGGGCATGATGGGATGGGGGAGTGAGGCAGCCTGAAAAAGCGTTTCAGGCTGCTGTAAGCTGTAAATAAAGATACCGAAAGGCAGCCTGAAACGATTTTCAGGCTGCCTATTTATGCGCGTAACGCCGCCATCAGAACGAATAATCCGCTTTCAACCAGAATGTGCGCGGCATGCCAACCACGGCGAAGCTGCGGTCATATTGCCCGCGTTGCACTTGCCAGTAGTTTTTGTTGAACAGGTTTTCCACCGCGCCGCTCACAGTAAGCGTGTTGCGCTCGCCGAATTTTTTGGTGTAGCGCGCGCCAACATCCACCAGCGTGTAGCTTGGGAAGGCATATTTTTTCTGCGTATCTTGATACGATTTGCCGTAATACTGCACGTTGGCATTCAGCGTTAAGCCTTGCACAAACGGCGTGTCCCATTCCACGCCTGCTTTGGCAATCACGCGCGGGCTGGCAACTTGCACACCGTTAATCAGCATATCGCGCGAGTTGGGGTATTTACGCAAATCCGAACGCATATACATCAAGCCAAAGCTCGGGCGCAGCGTTTTGTTCAGCAGATTGCCGTACACGTTAAATTCCACGCCGCGATTGCGCTCAAAGCCTTGCTCATCGCCCGCCGCGCCGCCTTTGGCTTTGTATTTGGCAAAATCGGAATTGTTGCCATAGGTTAAGCGGCCGTTGGCGTTGGTTTGGCCGCGCCAGTAGCCGGGGCGTTTGATTTGGAACAGGCTCAAAGTGGTTACCACATCGCCCCAGTTTTTGCGCACGCCCAATTCAAATTGACGGCTTACGCGCGGTTTTGCCATGGTGGTGTTGCCGTCGTCATCGGTTTTGATGTCGGCAGGTTCAAGGTCTTGCATATAGTTGCCATACACCACCAAATCGGGCGAGGGCAGCCATGCCGCCATCAGCATCGGGCTGATGCGGTGCGATTTGCCTGTTTCATTGGCGTTTTTATCGGTGTATTCAACGTGTTGGAAACGCCCGCCCACGGTGAGGCGCAATGTGTTATCCAAGAAGCCCAGCGTGTCGGACAACGCCAAGCTGTTCACTTTAATCCGCGCGTCTAGGTTGGCGGATTTTTCCCAAGTGTTGGGGTAATCGGGTTTAAACGCTTCTAATTGCCCTGCGATATTGCCACGCTCGGGGTAAATGGTGGCGGTGCTTCTACCCGCTGCGGTGCCGCGATAGGTGGCGCGTTGGCGGATAATGCGGTCAAACGCGGTGCTCCAATTGTGCGAAACGGGGCCGGTGTAAAACTCGCCGCGCGCCGATAAATTCATGCTCAATGTGCGGAAATATTGGTCGGTTAGGCGAGCGGTGCCTGTGGTGTATTGGTTGGCGGTGTTGCACGCGGTGGTGGCGTTGCGGCAAATGGTGGGGGAAATCAGCGTACCGTAGTAACGCGCTTTGTTGTAGCCGATGCCGCCTGTGATTTGGAAGCTGTGGTCGGTGTCGTATTCAAACGTGAGCATATTGGTTTGCCCCACGGTGTTTTGCCAGTTCCAAGCGGGCAGCAGGTTGGTTTTGCCATCGGGCGCTGCAAATAGCTTGCCTGCGGCGTTTTGAATGTCTTGCATACGGGCGCGACCGCCGTGGGTTTTGCGTTTGGCATACATGGAATCAAACGCGATGCGTAATTTTTCGCCGCGATAGTCGGCGTTGAAGGCAAATTCTTTGTCGTCTTCTTTATAACCATCGCGCGGGGTGTCGCCGTGGCGCAGTTTGGCGTTGGCGCGGATACCGAATTGTTTGCTCTCGCCAAAGCGTTGCCCAATATCGGCGGTGGTTTGCACGCGGCTGTCGCTAAACCATGCCAAGCCAACTTTGTGGTTGCCGTCATCGCTGGCTTTTTTGGTTTCAATATTCAATGCGCCTGAAACCGCGCCTTCTGGGTCCATGCCTGTTACGGCGGTGGATGCGCCTTTAATGAGCTGGGCTGAGCCCACGTGCACATCGGCGGTGCCTTGCGTGCCATACATGCCCGCCAAGCCGTTTACGCTGAATTGGCGCGCGTCTAGCTGGAAGCCGCGGAAATACAAGCCTGTGAGCGTGTTGCTTTCGCCGCCAAACGCCATCACGGAAGCGTCGGTGCTGGCGATGGCATCGGTGAGCGTGCGGGCTTGTTTGTTGTTGATGCGTTTTTCATCGTAATTGACCACGGTGATAGGCGCGGTGAAGGCGTTGGCGCGCCCGAGCAGGCTCAGGTTCACGCGGTCGCGCATATCGCCATCGCTGGCGATGGAGAAGGATTTGGCGGCGCGAACGGTTTTGCGATCGGCTTGAACCGTTACATTCTGCAAGGTTTGCGTTTGCGCTTCGCCGCTGTCTTGTGCGCTGGCTTCGGGCTGGGCGGAGCTTTGCGCGGTGGTTTCAGGCTGCGTTGCGCTGTTGTCGCCATTTTCGGCGGCGGCAAATTGGGCGAAGCCCAAGCCGAGCAGGGCGAGTGTGATTTGGTTTAATTTCATGGTTAAGGTGTTAAGGTTGGTTAAAAAGTGCGCGATTGTAGCAAGGATGGGCGGTAATGGGAATTGGTTTTATTTGTTTGGAATGTAAATTTTCAGGCTGCCTCAATGGCGGCGGAATGGGGTTGGCTAGCGGTTGGCGGGATGTTTGTAACAAGGCTGTTGTTCACAAGAATAGGCAGCCTGAAAACGGGTAAACGGCGTTTTCAGGCTGCCTTTGCTGTTTGCGTGGTGTGTTGCCACGCTTGAATCTGCGCCACCACATTTTGCCGTTCGCCATCATCGGCAAAAATGCTGCGCGGCAATACGATGAACTGGCTGCCAAACGCCAGCACCACATTGCCTTGCTGTTCGCCAACGTGGGTGAGCGTTGCCCAGCTATACCAAACTTCGTTTTCCTGCGGATAGATTTGGCGGCAGCCTGCGGCATCGGCGGTGAATTGGCTTTCGTGTAGTAAATATTGTTGGCGCATGGCACGGCGGAGCGTGAAGTGTTGTGAGCAAATTATCAGCAGCAAGATGCTGCACTACAATGCGCCCAAGGTAAGCATTACGGCGTTGATGTGGTGAGCAATCTGCGCGTGGAGTTCGCTGTCGGCGGGGATGTCCCAATCTTGCAGGACGTTGTGGAGCTGCTGGGTTGCGCTGTGGATAAACAAGGCGGCGGCGGTGAGCAGCAGCACAAACAGCGCGAGCAGGATTTTGCCTTGATGGCGATGCTGGCGTTGGCGGGCAACAAGGTAGGCGGCTTGGGTGTAGGCTTGGAGGTTGGGCGGGAGTGTGTAGTGCATGGGATGGGCTCGGGTTGGTTTGACTACATTGTACTACATTTCGAGCTGCTGATGGGGCGAAGTGCGGCGGTCGCGTTTTCAGGCTGCCTTTGGGGTTGGAATGTTTGTTAAACGTTTGATGCAGCCTGAAATCCAAAATAGCGTGGCGATGGCTGGTTGCTCGCAAAGGTTTCAGGCTGCTTTTTATATTTTCAGGTTGCCTTACATTCGCGCATCAAGGCAGCCTGAAACTTTGAGCGCGGGGGCGAAGGCTGGGCAGCCTGCAATGTTTGCCCCGCGTTCCCTACGGCTTGCTTGCAAGTCGTGCGCTGGCAAGGAATGGGTTGGATGGTGGGATGGATTGGGCGATTGTTATTTTGTTATCCGATTTTCAGGCTGCAACCTTTGCAAAATCTGTAATTGATGGAGCGTCGGCGGCTTGCTGGCATCTTGGCAAATCAGCCATGCGCTGTTTAATAAACGTTGGCGACGAGCCGTCGCCGCTCCATTTTAAGGTTTCAGGCTGCCTTAAACCGCCACACGCCGCGTTCGCTCACAAAATGGCGCACGCGAATATCGTGATTTTGCGTGGGCAGTTGGGGCAGGCTTTGGCAGGCGAAGCCTGCGGCGATGGTTTGCGGTTTCAGGCTGCGTGGGGTGGCGGCTAGGGTGCAGTCGTAATAGCCGCCACCTTGCCCTAGGCGGTAGCCGCGTTGGTCTATGCCGACAATGGGCAACACCATAATATGCAGCGATTGGGCGCGGATTTTGTTGCCACGAAATTGCGGCACTTGGATTTGGCTGCGGCGGCGTTGTCGCTCGGGCTGGGCTGTTTTAACTCCGTTGAAGCCTGCGGCTTTCAGGCTGCCTTGGCGCATGATGGGGTGGGGCGTGAACCAGAGTTGCAGGCTGCGTGGGGCGATGTAGGGCAGATAGACTTGTGCGCCGCGTTGTTGGGCGGCGCGGGCGAAGCTGTCCAGCCGCAGTTCGCTGCCGATTGCCCAATATACGGCGATGCGTTTGCCGCGTTTGATGAAGCGTTTGAGTTCGTTGTTGATGCGGCGTTCGGCGGCGCGGCGGGCGTTTTCAGGCTGCCTTTGGCGAGCTAGGCGCAGGGTGCGGCGGATTGTGCGTTTATCGGCTTGCGGCGATAGGTTTTCAGGCTGCTGAAATAGGGCGTTCATCAGCCGCGTCCTGTGCTGCCAAAGCCGCCTGCGCCGCGCTCGCTGCTGGCAAAGTCGTCCACGATGTCAAACCGCGCTTGCACCACGGGCACAATCACCATCTGCGCGATGCGGTCCAGCGGGGCGATGGTGAAATCGGCTTGGCTTCTGTTCCACAGCGACACCATCAGCTCGCCTTGGTAGTCGGAATCGATTAAGCCGACTAGATTGCCCAGCACGATGCCGTGTTTGTGCCCCAGCCCCGAGCGCGGCAGGATGGTGGCGGCAAGATTGGGGTTGGCGATGTGGATGGCGATGCCGGTGGGGATGAGCGCGGTTTCGCCTGCGCGAATGGTTTGCGGCGCGTCGATGCAGGCGCGCAGGTCTAGCCCCGCGCTGCCTTGCGTGGCGTATTGCGGCAGGTGTTCGGCGATTTTGGGGTTGAGAATTTTGAGTTGGATGGTGGGGTGCATGGTGTTTCCTTGTATTTGGATTATGCTAAGGCAGCCTGAAAACAAAAAACTACATCCAGTTTCAGGCTGCCTAAAAAACTGTTATGATACCGTAAATTTTCCCCCATGTTCTGTTAGTTTGTGCAAGAACCTGTATTCATTATTTGCCTAGGCAAATAGTGAACACAGGTTCTAAAAACCCAACAGATTTTTCTAACCTTCTCAAAAAGGCACACATCATGAAAATAGATGAACAGTTGAAGCAAGCAGCGTTAGATTTCCACCAATTCCCCGTTCCCGGCAAAGTGAGCGTAACGCCAACCAAATCATTGGCAACGCAGCAGGATTTGGCGTTGGCGTATTCCCCAGGGGTGGCCGCGCCGTGCATGGAAATTCACGCCAACCCCGCCGATGCCTACAAATACACCGCCAAAGGCAACTTGGTGGCGGTGATTTCCAACGGCACAGCGGTGCTGGGCTTGGGCAACATCGGCGCGCAAGCGAGCAAACCTGTGATGGAAGGCAAGGGTGTGCTGTTCAAAAAATTCGCGGGCATTGATGTGTTTGACATTGAAATCAACGAGCAAGACCCCGACAAGCTGGTGGACATCATCGCCGCGCTGGAACCCACGTTCGGCGGCATCAATTTGGAAGACATCAAAGCGCCCGAATGCTTTTATATTGAGCAAAAATTGAAAGAACGCTGCCACATCCCCGTGTTCCACGACGACCAGCACGGCACGGCGATTATCACCGCCGCCGCCGCCATCAACGGCTTGCGCGTGGTGGGCAAAAAACTGGAAAACGTGAGCCTTGTGGTTTCGGGCGCGGGCGCGGCGGCGATTGCCTGCACCAATTTGCTGGTGTCGCTGGGGCTGAAACGCGAAAACGTTACCCTGTGCGACAGCAAAGGCGTGATTTACCAAACGCGCGAAGACCGCAACAGCATGGATGCCACCAAAGTGCACTACGCCATCGCCGACAACGGACAGCGCACGCTGGCGGATGCGGTGGTGGGCAAAGATATTTTCTTGGGGCTGTCGGGCGCCGATTTGCTCACGCCCGAAATGCTGAAAACAATGGCGGATAAACCCATCGTGTTTGCGATGGCGAACCCCAACCCCGAAATCAAACCGCCCGTTGCCAAAGAAGCGCGAGCGGATGTGGTGATTGGCACGGGGCGTTCCGATTACCCTAACCAAATCAACAATGTATTGTGTTTCCCATTCTTGTTCCGTGGCGCGTTGGACTGCGGCGCAAGCGAAATCAACGAAGCGATGAAAAAAGCGGCGGTGTATGCCATTGCCGATTTGGCGCACGAGCCTGTGCCCGAAGCGGTACGCGCGGCATACCAAAACCGCGATTTCACCTTTGGCGCGGAATACCTAATCCCCACGCCGTTTGACCCACGCTTGATTTCACGTATCGCGCCTGCGGTTGCCAAAGCGGCGGCCGAAAGCGGCGTGGCGGCACGTCCGATTGCCGATTTGGCGGCTTACGCAGCGAGCCTGGAGAAATAATCGCTGATTGATGCGGTAAAACACAAAGGCAGCCTGAAAATGGATTTGAACCCGTTTTCAGGCTGCCTTTTTGTGGCTGATGGGGTAGGGCGGCTTTATTCTTGTTCACACTCGCGCCCGCCAAACAAAACCCATTTCAGGCAGCCTGAAATGGGTTTAATCTTTATGGCATCACGGTTGATTATTCTGCCCCGAGTTCGCCGAGCGTTTAGGCGGCACAGCGTTACTGCGCGCCAGCAACATTAGGCAGCCTGAAAACACCATGCCCAGCGCAATAAACGGCGTAGTCGCGTATTCATATTCGTTCACCAAATACAACACGCCGCCGATATACATCAGCAACGGCGCAGACACAATCGTCTGCTTGTTAAACCCATCCAGCACAAACACCAACACGCCCGATGCAAACAGCGCAAAGGCGACAATGTTCGCCGTGCTGGGAAATAAATCCATGCTTTTGAGCAGCCACAACGCGCCCGCGATAATCAAAAACAGTGGCAATGCAAGAGATGATTGTTTCATAGTCATTCCTTTCTGCTGGCTAAGGCAGCCTGAAAACAATGTGGGGATGCGTTTTCAGGCTGCCTCACGCCGTTTCGGGTCATTGGGACGAAGTTGCGCCACCAGTTTATCCAAAATGCCGTTGATAAACTTATGGCTATCGGTGCCGCCAAAGGTTTTGGTTACTTCAATCGCCTCGTTGATAATCACGGGGTAGGGCGTTTCGGGCATGGCTTTTAGTTCATGCACCGCCACCAGCAGCACGCTGCGCTCAATCGGGTTAATCAGGTTTTCATCGCGGTCCAGCAACGGGCGGATGATTTGCATATATTCGCGCTGATTGTTGTGTGCGCCGAAAAAAATCGCGGTAAACAATTCGCCGTCCGCATGGCGATAATCGTTGCTTTCGCGGATGTGTTGCGCCACCTCGGGCGCGGGGATTTTGTTCAACGCCACTTGATACAGGGCTTGCACGGCAAATTCGCGCGCGCGGCGGCGGGGAGAAACTCGCATAATCGTCCTTTCCGTTTTAGCTTCGCAGAAGCTCGTAAACTCGCTTTCAGGCTGCCTGAAAATTATTCTTCATCCAAATCGTTTAACAAATTTGCCAGTTCCACCGCCACAATCGCCGCGTCGCTGGCTTTTTCTTGAATCCGCGCGTGCGCTTGCTCATCGTTTTCGGTGGTCAAAATCGCGTTGGCAATCGGCACATTAAAATCCAAGCCCACGCGCGACACGCCCGCGCCCGATTCATTGGCAACCAGTTCAAAATGATACGTTTCGCCACGAATAACCGCACCGATGGCAATCAGCGCGTCATACGATTCGCTCGCCGCCATGTTTTGCAGCACCAGCGGCACTTCCAGCGCACCGGGCACAGTCGCCAGTGTGATGTCATCATCTGCCACGCCCAGTTCCAGCAATTTTTTGCGCGCCACATCCACCATCGCGCTGCCCACTTCGTTTGTGAAACGCGCTTGCACGATGCCAATTTTGAGACCTTGTCCATTCAAATTCGGAGCGATTGTTTTCATGTGTTTTCCTTTGGATTAAAAAGTAGGCAGCCTGAAAATCATATAGTCGTTCCACGCAGCCTTAGACAAGGCGGCGAGTTGCAGATAGTACAGCAAAACGAGCCAACGCCGTATCAGGCTGCGTGGGACAACTATACTTGCGGCTGCCAATCGGTAACAGGGGTATAGCTTTCGCTGGCATCATCCCATTCCCACGCGCCCGCGTTTTGTTGCATCAGCGGCGCAATTTCAGGATGCGCGGTTAGAATTTGGCTCAATGGCAAGGTTTCGTAGTTCGCCGAATCGTTAGCATAAGCATCGTCTTCCGCGCCGCTGAAAAAACGCCAGCCGCTGTCGTGTTCAAACGCTGCTGCTTCACGATACAAAAAGCCAATGGCTTCATGCTGTTGGCTCACTTGCTTGCTCACGATGGCGTAGCTTAATGCGTTGGAAAGGGCTTGGGCAAAGGGATTATTCATGTTGAGTACGGTAAAAAAAGCGCGAATTATACGCGCTTATGCTGCTTTGAGGCAGCCTGAAAACGGATTAGGCAACCTTTTCAATGCCCGCGCTGCCCAATTTTGCGGCAAGCTGTTGCGCCGTGCCAAAATGGGCAATTGGATAATCGGGCGCAATTTCCGCCAAGGGCAGCATCACAAAACCGCGCTCGTGCGCACGGGGGTGCGGAAGCTGCAATTCAGGCGCATTGCTGATGGTTTGCGTATAGTCAATAATGTCCAAATCCAACGTGCGCGGCGCATTGCGAAAACTGCGCTGCCGCCCAAACTGCTGCTCAATTTGCTGCAACTGCTGCAAAAGCTCCATCGCAGAATAGCTCGTTTCCACCAGCGCAACCGCGTTAATAAAATCAGGCTGATCGGCATAACCAACAGGCGCGGTGCGATACAGTGAAGAGATTTTCAGGCTGCCTATTTGTGGCAATGACGCCACCGCAGCCAGCGCATTTTGCACCTGCGCAATGGGATTTTCTAAATTACTGCCAAAAGCGATAACGGCGGTATTCATCAGCGGTTCTGTTTCATTAAACGTTGTTTTTCGCGCTTCCAATCCGCTTCTTTGGATGATTCGCGTTTGTCGTGCAGTTTCTTACCTTTTGCCAAACCAATTTCTACTTTGATGCGCCCGCGCAGAAAATGTAAATTAAGCGGCACAATGGTGTAGGCCGCACGCTCGGTTTTGCCGATTAGCTTGTTGATTTCTCGCTGGTTCAACAATAATTTTCGCGGACGAACAGGATCAGGTTTAACGTGTGTAGAAGCGGTTGGTAGCGGAGTAATATGGCAGCCAACCAAGTAAAACGCATCGCGTTTCCAGTAAATATAACTTTCTTTGAGCTGCACACGCCCCGCGCGAATGGCTTTCACTTCCCAGCCTTCCAACACCAAACCCGCTTCAATCTGTTCTTCAATAAAATAATCGTGAAATGCTTTGCGATTGTTGGCAATAGACATAAATAATTTTCCTAATTCAATAATCGTGCAATTTTAGCAGAAAACAAGATTTTCGGCGGAGAGTATAAAATAAAACAAGCTGATAATTGCATATCAGCTTGTTGATTGAATAATTAAAACGCTTCGCAATTGCTTGGTTTGGTTGCCGTCGCGCTGCCTGTTAATAAGCCTTTACAACGGTAAACAGAGCTATCGCTATCAATCCAAATTCCGTATTTGTGTCCACTGATTTTGGGAACTGCTTGCAAATACATTTTCTTATTTTCAATCGCGCGTGAAAAAGTATATTTTTGCGTGTCATTTAACGCAGGAACATTCGCTGTATCAGCAAGAATATCTGCCAAACTTGCACGAGGATTAACCAGCTTTTGCGCTTCTACCGATTGGCGAAATGAAAGCATCTGCTGTTTGGCTTCTGCCAAATTTGCTTTCTCTATGTAATTTTGGTATGCAGGTATTGCAAAAGCTGCAATTATCGCCAAAATAGCAATTACAACCATTAGTTCAAGAAGAGTATACCCAAAGATTCTATTATTCATATTCAGGCTACCTTTTATTTTTTATTTAATAATTCAAGATAGGTCTGTAGCGTAACAACCGTATCTTTATTGTTACCATGAGCACGCGACGTTACACGGAAGTAATCCACATTGCCTAATTTTGCATCTGCTTTATTACCTAAATATTCAATAACATAGCGTGTATCAGTACCTGAGATTGCCTTGCAAGTTATAGGAGCTTTATTACAACTTTTATCTAGCACCGATCCTTTATTGATTTCGCATCTCGTATTTGTATTTGACTGACACCGTTCCCAAGCAGGAATTTCAGATTGTGTACCAGAATCATATTTAAATAGTACATCTTGGTTATCTACATAAGTATCTTTTTCAGGTGCACACAAACCATCGGCACAATCTGATTTAAAAACAAGGTTAGGTCTTGCTGTTTGATTAGCTGAATTAGCCCAGTTTTTAATAATGGCTTCAGCATCTAGCAAACCTTGCTCAGCAAGAGAAACAGCATATTTTCTATCTGCTTCATTTGTACTCATTCGCATTTCAGTATTTGATGATTGGCTTGTTGCAATAACCAGCAATGCAATAACCAACATAATTACCATAACAATGAACAAGGAAAAGCCACCTTGATTATATCTGTTCTTCATGTTTGCTCCTAAATTAATATTCTGTTATACAGGAAAGATTTTAGAACATACATTACCTGCACGAATGGTTGCATTAATAATATATGGGGTATCGCTTGTTGCATTGGGATATCTATAGCTAAGCGTTAATCTTAACCCAGCAGGTAAACCTTTTAGTTTTCCATCGGTAGTTAATGCATTGTCTGTAAAAACAAATTTCTCCTTATTATGATCATTGATATTAGTAGAATAATTTTTACAGTCTTTTACATAGATAAACTGTGATTCAATATTTGTTACATTTTGAACCAATAACTGAGGGCCTTGCCATTTTCCTTCTGCATCTAAATCATAACGCAATAAACTTGGCACATTATTAATAGTTGCAACAAGGTATGCGGCAGCATATAGTTTGCTTAATGTGAATTCTCCTTTATTCGTGCCTAGATTAGCACCCTTACTAGATTGATTATCTAAGTCAAAGTTTGGAGGATTTTGATTTATTGCATGTGTTGCGAACGCATAAGAACAACTACTCATCACAAGTGTGTTTTTTGCTCTTGCAGAATTTGCTGCAATAGTTTGACTTAATTCAGGTAGTTGTGCGTCAGAAATTTTCGTAGTATTGGTTGCATTGTTAATAGCAACGCTAGCTGAATCTTTACCATAAATGAAAAGAACACCACCTTTTATATTGGATAACCCCGTTGTATTAATGCCTGCTCCAGCAAAATCAGTACCTGATTCTAAAACTTTTATACCAAACCCGCTATACTGACCACTACCATCAGCATTATCTGTAATAGCAATAAGTTTTTTTTCTGCATCAGCAAAATCATTAAAATCAAATTTATTACCGCTAATTGCAGAACTATAACAACCAAACGAGCCCGTATTACGTGCATCGCGCGTAATACTCGAAGCTGCATTACGTAAGTTTTGTTGTGTATCTAAACGTTTTTGTGCGCTATTGCTGAGTTTGCGTGTAATGAGATAAGTACTGCCTGCAGCACTAATAACAATCAATGCCAATGCACTAGCAACTAAAAATTCTATCAAAGTAAAACCTGAATTTTTACGAGAAGACAAAAATGAATTATTTTGTGTTGTTTTCATGTTAAAACCTTTTTACTTAGTTTGCTACTCGTAATACATAGCTATAATCATTGAAACGATCTTTTGTGCTTTCAGAACGCCAAACTACTTTAATAGTAGTATAAGTGCCACCAGATTGACAATTAGTAATCATATTTTTTCCTGAACTATCTAAAGTAGGTTGCTCAGGTTTTTCTTTATCTAAACAGATTGTATAGATAACAGAAGATACTGTAGAGGACTCTGGTTTAATAAGATTTTCATACAATTCAGACTCAAATTGTTTTTTATATTCATCTGCTATTGATGCTTTTGTATATTCGGTATTGGTTGTTGGTAAAAATGGGGTAATATTTCCAGTAATTGGTACTGGTGACTGAGTAAGATAAGATGCATAACTATGATAGTAATTTCCGCTTGATGTTTTGACTAAAGTCCCATTCATTAGCATAGATTCTGCTAATGCTTCTGTGCTTTGTGAAACTAAACTCTTATTTTCAGCTTCAGTTAATCCAGAAACCGAACGTAATTGGGTTGCCATAAGTGCCAACAAACCTAAAGTTAGTAAAATAACAGAAACAATTACTTCAACAAGTGTTGAGCCCTGAATGTTTTTCTTTTTTGCGAAAGTTGGAGTGTACATTTTTTTTGAAATCATGGTCTAAATCCAAGAAAAATAAAATTTCTATTTAGTGCAGAATTTAACTAAATCACCCGAGAGTGCATCTTTTGCAGAAGCAGAAGAACCACATGTGCTTGTATTACCCATTGGCGTAATTAATGCATATCTAACGGGAGAATTGGTTCTACTTGCATCTTTAACGGCTAAACGAACATATTTCGAGCCGAATTCGTATTGATTAACAAAACCCGCATAATTACTTGCAGGAGATGAAGAAGCTGCTGTTTTTCTATAACCAAATGAACCATTAGGTAAAAAAACAAACATATTGGATGGTGATGCACTACAAACAGTACCTGCAAGATCGCAAATTTCAGTTTTGACGCTCATCTTATTATTTGCTGAGATATTGGGACCATTTAATGTAACAGTTCTTAATGCAGAATCTATTTTAGCATCATAAATGCCATTTCTATCTTTATCGGCAAAAATCAAAATACCATCGCTGATTTTTGTTTCATCGCAAACACCAGTATTCCGACCATCTTTTCTAATCAGAACACCACATAGCAAAACGGGAGTATTCATGCGAACAGCTTCGGTTCTTGCAAAGCGGAACGCATTAGCAATTTGCTCTGAACGATTTACCAAGCGCGAGTTGGAAACAAAATCGCGCATACTAGGAAAAGCAACAGCCGCCATGATTGCCATAATGGCAACGGTAACCATTAGTTCTAGTAGGGTAAACCCTTGTACTCTTTTATCGTGTGGCATAGTTTTAACTCAAATTAAGGATGGTTAATCAATTATTCTGTGTTGCTTGCTGATTCTGGGATGTAGGCGGCATTTTCAAAACGAGTAAATTGTCCCATAAAGGTTAGAAATATACGCCCTGTTGGTCCGTTGCGATGTTTACCGATAATGCATTCTGCCAGCCCTTTAAATTGGCTTTGTTCTTTGGTGTAATACTCGTCGCGGAACATAAACATAATTAAATCAGCATCTTGTTCAATCGCACCTGATTCGCGTAAATCCGACATCATGGGGCGTTTATCTGTGCGTTGTTCTACGGTTCGCGATAATTGCGATAACGCGATAACGGGAACTTGTAATTCTTTGGCGAGTGCTTTGAGCGAGCGTGAAATTTCACCTAATTCTGATGCGCGATTATCGCTGCGCCCCGAGCCTGACATCAGTTGCAGATAGTCAATAACAATTAAGCCTAATTGGTTTTTGAATCGTCTAGCGAGCCGCCTTGCGCGGGCGCGTAGTTCTAATGCGCTTAATCCTGCGGTTTCATCAATAAAAATAGGCGCATCGGTTAGCTTGGCGACGGCTTCGTTTAATCGTTCCCAATGTTCGTCTTTCAGGCTGCCGTTTTTTAGAACGCTTTGATCAAGTCGCCCTACGGAACTTAGCATACGCATTACCAGTTGCGTGCCGCCCATTTCCATTGAAAATACAGCGACAGGACGTTTTCCGCTAATGGCAACGTGCTCGGCGATGTTGATGGCAAATGCGGTTTTGCCCATTGAAGGCCGCCCTGCCACGATAACTAAATCGCCTGCCTGCAAACCTGATGTCATTCTGTCCAAATCGGTAAAACCTGTGGCGATGCCTGTTACTTCATCGGGGTTATCGCGTTGGTACAGCATGTCAATGCGTTCAATGTTTTGTTGTAACAAATCAGGCATTTCTAGGAAGCCTTGCTTGGCTTTTGCTGTACTTTCGGCGATTTGGAAGACTTGATTTTCGGCTTCGTCTAGCAGTTGTTCCGCGCTTTTTCCTTGCGGATTATAGGCATTTCTAGCAATTTCTGTTCCAGTCTCGGCAAGTTGGCGGATGATGGAGCGTTCGCGGACAATTTCGGCGTAGCGGCGGATGTTGGCAGCGGATGGGGTGCTTTGCACCAAGGTAAGCAGGTAGTCAAACCCGCCTGCATGGGTGAGCTGGTCGTTGCGCTCTAATGCTTCTTGCACGGTAACGATGTCGGCGGGGCGACTTTCGTTGATGAGCGTTGAGATGGCGCGGTAGATGAGTTTGTGTTCGTGGCGATAGAAATCGTCTTCGGCGAGGATGTCGGCAATGCGGTCGTAGGCACTGTTTTCAAGCATCAAGCCGCCTAGCAAGGATTGCTCGG
>ERZ772807.910-NODE-910-length-17182-cov-5.855083_pt1 | contig 17182 bp, 12 predicted proteins | sample MGYA00511472_ERZ772807 | MGnify/ENA primary metagenome ERZ772807 (study PRJEB29015, sample SAMEA2737947) | human oral metagenome | biome: human oral; feature: human-associated habitat; material: dental | place: China | collected 2039 ...
AAGAGGGTGTGTCAAAATGCAAATTAATAACTTGACAACTTTCAATCTATAAGTAGGGTTCTTCTAAAAGCAAAGAAAAGACCATTTCTTTACTCAAAAGCGAGTACAGAAATGGTCTTTTTTTTAAGGTCTTTAGCAATTTGGAGTGATACCTTTTGAGATTAGAACTTTGAAGAAACCTCACACAGAGAAATGGAGAACACTGAGGCATCGTTGGTACGTGGAGGAACAGAGGATATTTACGAGTTTTAAAGACGATTATTACCAGAGCTTTCAGCAACACGTACACTACGCCTCTGTCGCTCTTTGTGCCTTCGGCACCTCCGTCACATTGTCATTACTCTTTCACCTCCGTGCTCTCCCCCTCTCTGAGTGCTTTTTATATGTAGTAAGCCTACTTTATCACTCCATATTTCGGAAGAAGCATATAAAATTATACTTGTACTATCAGTTCCGATTCCTACCGACTCATTGTCAGCACAACCTCTTTTCCTTTCTTCAGATTTACAGTTCCGCTATAAACCATATTGTCTTTGCTGATTTGTTTGTCAGCGGTAGTATGATATACTTCCAGTTGATAATTACCTGAAACGATATTCTGCATTTTGAAGTCGACATCATAGCGACAGAGGCAGTTTGTCATCATATCCTTGTCAGGATACAAAACGAGGATAATCTTCCCCTCACTACTGCTTACTCCTACATGGAACAGGTCTATAGCACAGTTATCCATAAAGTCTGCAAAGCGTGCATTGACAATATTATCTTCACCGAGTGAGAGGCGCAACACTGATTTCTGTCCTACAAAACTATTATAGTACTCAGGACGAGAATCCAACAAAGAAGCAGAAGCCTTGCAGCCTGATGACTTTACATCACTTACTCCAATACTCCCGACAGCAGCGTTTTCCGTTGAGCAGGCTGTCAATGACACGAACAGGCAGAAAACTGCCAGACGGTTGATTACTTTCCAATATTTCATATTGTTTCCATTTAAAGGTTAGTAAATCGAAAAGAAATGTATATTGCAAATATAATCCTTTTTTGGCAAAACTTCAAATTTTCTACGCTTTAAAGCATAATTCTCATTAGTTTATGGCAAAAAAGTTTTTCGATGTGCTATATATTCATTTTCTTTAGTTATTTGTTTCTCCATCGTTCTGTAGTGTTACAATAATTTGGATGTGCCTTTCTCCTTCCAAACAGCTCTCGGTTTTGATGTCTTCAATATTCATGATGTCTATTATGGAATTAAGAATTTCCAAGATAATGTAATGGGCGACTACTTCTTGGAACCAGGTGACTATCTGAAATAGTCTTCTGTAAGTCTTGATTACCAAGTTCCCTAAATAAAGACGTATTGTTTACTATTGGTAATTAGGCTATCAAAAATTTAGTCAGTTTTTATACTCATAATTGCTCTTGATTTACAAGGATTTATTCTTAACTTATATAAACATATTTCGTAGTATATATTAACCTTAAAAATTTACACAAATCATTGAATATTAGTACCCTTACATAGAAAATATAACAATGTAAAGTAAAATATTATGACAAAGGAAAGTGCAGAAATAAAGAGACTAAAAGCATTACTCGCTAAGAAAGACGAGAAGGAAAAGGCAGCAACGGCTGAGATTAAAAAATTAAAAGTCTCAAATAAGGCTAAAACGGAGAGCAGCAAAAAATGGAAAGACAAGTATATGGAGTTGAAAAAGGAGAGCAAGGCCAAGGATGCAGAGCTCAAAAAAAAACGTCTTTTGAGTCAGGGCACGGCGGAGGAGTTGTTTGACTTGCTTTCACGCCAGTTAAAGGACACTCATTTTGGGCAGAAGTGATTGCCTTGGCGGTGTGCATGTACATCCGCATGGGATGTGGTTTCCGCTCAATCGTCAACGGATTGGAATTGTTCAATGACTTTCTCGGCGGTGCCCTCGGTGTAATACCATCACACCAGACCATAGAGAATTGGCTGCTCAAGGCTGGCATCGTTGAGTATCTTGACTCATGCAATAAGTTCAGAGGAAAGGAATACGCTATCATTATAGATGAGAACATCACCGTTGGAAGTCAGAAGCTGCTGGTCATTCTCGCCGCTCCAGCACAGCATGGGGCCGAGACATTGAAGCATGGAGATGTCGAAGTACTGGCAATGGCTGTATCATCATCTTGGAAAGCCGGAGACGTAGAGAGGGAGATAATAAAACTGAAGGACAAAATCGGAAGCGTTCCAAAATATATTGTCAGCGATAATGGGCATAATCTCAGGAAGGGTGCTGAGTTAGCTGGTGTCCCGCGCCATCGGGACATCAGTCACACGATTGGCCTTATTCTGGAGGAAGAATATAATGAAAGAACTGATTTTAAGGAATTTATGGACACAATGAACAAGAAGAGATTATCATATCAGCTTACTGCCAAAGCATATCTGCTGCCGCCAAAGCTACGAACCATATCGAGGTTCATGAATATGTCAAAGTGGGTGGAATGGGCTTGGGCCATAATCCAAGTCTATGATGATCTTGGCGAAAGCCAGAAGGCGGCCTATACGTTTGTGCTTGACTATAAGGAGCTAATTACAGAGCTCCACCATGTAATGGAAACAGTTGACGTTGTATTCACGAAAGTGAAGAAAGAAGGTCTTTCGCATACCTCTGCAAAGTACTGCAAGGATTACATCTGGATCAACCTGTTGCGGAAGGACAAAATCGCAGAAGGATGTAAAAGAGTCGGACGTGCCATAAGGCGTTACATAAATGACGAGAGCGTCCTTCTTAAATCAAAGGACGAATGCCACAATATCACGTCGGATATCATAGAGTCAACTTTCGGCATTTATAAAAGCATACAGCCGAAAAACAAACACTGCGGGATAACCCCCATTGTTCTGGTCTTGCCTCTGTACGGAAAAGTTACGGACAGCGAAAAGCGAAGAAAGATTGACTTTAAGAAGAAAATGGAGTGCGTGAGAATGGCTGATATAAAGGATTGGAAAGACATGACCCTGCTCGACAACTGGCAAGTAAGGAGAATGCTGGACCTCAAAAGTAAGAAACGAAAAACGGCTTAAATTTTTGACAGCCTAAAAACGAGTCTATGTAAACTGTGATTGTACCTAATAAAGTATTCCTTTCTTTTTGTATTTTTGTCCCAAGCATTACATTATCTCCAGCAAATCTTGACTTTTGGCCCATACCAAATGTAGAGCCACAGCATGATGGTGATGACGAGACAAACGATTGACGACCAATGGCTTGGGTCGGAGAGGCATTTGAAATAAAAATTGAACAGACCATGGAAGCAGGCCACCAGTATAAGAGAATGCGTATCACGGATAAGCTTGTCAAGACCAAAAGAAGCAAGGAACAACAAGGCAAAGAAGCCCACATCCCCTATTTGCCATGCTCTGCAATGCCAAAAGAACCAAAGCAAAGTGGTGAGCAGCAGTCGGTGAATGATTTTGCAGCCAATTAGTTCGCTATAAAGGTATCCACGCCAGCCCACCTCTTCGAAGAAGGCATAGAGCAGATATACAAACAATAACCACAAACAGAGTCCAATCTCCTTGTAATCAACAATGCCAAACAGACCAAAAGGCACCACCAATGTGAGGATGCTCTTGGTGACCGATGTACCAAAAAGAGATGTCTTCATTTTTCTTCGAAGCGCCAAGATAACGACAATCGCGCCTATAAGTGGACTCAAGCCACCTACGAAATCCCACAATTTGACGTGGGATGGGTCTATGGTCTCAAAGCAGGTTGAGACGACTCTTATTAATACCGCCAGAACATAGAAAAGCATGATGCTCCATGTCCGCTTCTGGTTTAATATGGATGATATCTTCATTTAGATGGGAAATTTGGTTCAAAGTTATATTATTTTTTCTTAAATCGAGCGGAATGTATGGGATTTGTGAGTATTTTTATTCTCATAGGAATCTTGTATTTAGCCAACCTAATTGGTAATATAAGTCTTTTTTAGCAGTAGGTTGTTTCTACTTTGACAATATATTATGCGCTGTTTGATGCTTAGCAGCATTGGTGCTTACCAAGAACACGACGTGTGTTGGGTATGCGCACCACATGTGTTGGGCATGTACACATAGAATGAAGATGGGAAGTAGGGATTATCATTAAATGACATGTAGAAAGAACTAAATGACCAAATGATTAGGTATAATGGGTGATGGGTGTTGGGTATTAGGTGATAATGTTTACCTCTCTGTACTCTACTTTTCTCTGTATGTCCCATTATATCGGGAGACTTACTTTCATCACTCCATATTTCGGGAGAACCAGAAAAGTATCTATATCAATTAGTCGATTTCATTTTACAGAGTAATTCATAAACTAAACTTCCTGTCATTTCTGTCACTCATGGTAGACACTTAAATTGTTATATTACAGCAATATACATGAAATGTTAAAAATGACAGCAAACTGAAATGAAACTATTCTTTTATTATCTGTAACAATATCTCTCTTATGTGGGAATACTTATCATTCCAAAGTCGGAAAGGCTTTTTAGCATTAGCGTTTTGTGTACTCTTTTCTCCACCTATTCTCTTACTGAGCCAAAAAAGCACCAAATGATTGCTCAAATAGTGCTCGATAAGACATAAAAAATAAACTTTTTACTTACTTTTTATTAAGATATTAGCTTAAACCTAATCCCTTCTGAATATATCTCTTGTATATACTTTCTCCTTCACATCATCAAGGCTTTTATCATAGCGGTTGGCAATGATGGCATGGCAACGTTGTTTGAAGTCAGAAAGATTGTTAATGACAAGACTACCAAAGAAAGTAGCACCATCTTCGAGTGTTGGCTCATAGATAATGACTTGTGCGCCTTTTGCCTTAATACGTTTCATGACTCCCTGGATAGAACTTTGACGGAAGTTGTCACTATTAGACTTCATTGTTAAGCGATAGACACCGATGATACACTCTTTTTCGTCTTCAGGACTATAATCGCCACGATCGTAATAGTCATAATAACCAGCTTTATGTAATACCTGGTCGGCTATGAAGTCTTTGCGTGTGCGGTTACTCTCAACGATTGCCTGGATGAGATTCTCTGGAACATCAGCATAGTTTGCTAATAATTGTTTGGTATCCTTAGGCAGACAATAGCCACCATAACCAAAGGAAGGATTATTGTAGAATGAGCCAATACGAGGGTCAAGACATACACCTTGAATAATATTCGATGTATCAAGACCTTTTACTTCTGCATAAGTATCCAACTCATTAAAATAGCTTACACGTAGTGCAAGGTAGGTATTGGCAAAGAGTTTCACTGCCTCTGCCTCTGTTAATCCCATAAATAGGGTCGGAATATTCTCCTCAATTGCCCCTTCTTGCAATAATTGAGCAAAGAGGTGGGCTGCACGGTCAAGTCGTTCGTTACCTTCAGGACGACCAATGATAATACGGCTTGGATATAGATTATCGTAAAGTGCCTTACTTTCACGCAGGAATTCTGGTGCAAAGAGAATATTATTACAATTGTATTTTGCTCTAATATTTTCTGTATATCCAACAGGAATGGTAGACTTAATCACCATAATAGCCTCAGGGTTCACCTTCATTGCGATTTCGATAACCTCCTCAACATGCCGTGTATCAAAGTAGTTCTTTACCGGGTCGTAATTAGTTGGCGTAGCGATGACAACAAAGTCAGCATCTTTATAAGCTGCCTCTGCATCCATTGTTGCAGTAAGGTTTAATTCTTTCTCTGCTAAATACTGTTCTATATAGTCATCTTGAATAGGCGAACGACGGTTATTAATCAGTTCAACCTTTTCTTTTACTACGTCAACAGCCGTTACAGGATGATGTTGACTCAGCAGCGTAGCAATGCTGAGACCTACATAGCCAGTGCCGGCTACAGCGATCTTTAAGTCTTTAATGTCCTTATCCATTGTCTTGTTCAGATTATTTGCAAAGATACGTATTTCTAATTGAATAAAATAAAGGATAAGGACAAAATTCTTACTGAAATCTTACAATCCTTTTTTGTTGTGCGTTCTCTAAAGGTTATTTACAGTATATGGCTTATACCAAGTGATAAGTTTCTTTAAGAGGGCGGCGATAACGGTCTCCCCAAACACCATCGGGCATACGTACTCCGCAGGTAATAACCATGTTTATTTCTGTGTCGTATGGTAGGTTTAGAGCCTTCTTTACCAGTCGACTATCAAAACCCTCAAGTGGACAAGTGTCGTAGCCAGCTTCACTCATAGCTAACATAAAAGTTTGAACAGCCAAAGCGCAGCTCTTATGTACGCTGACACGTATATCACCTTCGCTTACTTGGTGTATTATCGGACGAAAAAGACCAATCGTTTGTGCCAATGCCTTACGAACAAGTCCCCATAAACCAAAGCCTCGTGCATAGAGAAATGGAATCACTTTCGTATAATATAATTCCTGTTTTTTTATACGTTTCTCTTGTTTTTCATTTGGACTATAATTCTTGATATTATTTTTCTCAAAAGCAAGTACAGCCTGTGCATTTTGTTTATAGAGGTCTTGCCGAGTTACGAACACGACCATCTGTTGTGCAGAAAGTGCTGTTAATTGACCTAAACATGCATGTGCCAAATCCTCCAACACCTTCTTATCAGTAACATGATAAGCTTCCCATAGTTGCAAGTTTGAGCTTGTTGGTGCTAATGTTGACAATTCAATACACTTCTTTACTACGGAACTATCGAGCGGTTTGTTTGGATTGAAATGCCTAACAGCTCTTCTGTGGTCTAAAATCTCTTGTAAACTCATACTTTTCTAATCTTTATTTTTATAAATGTAGCAAATGTTATGCCATTCATTCTTCTCAAATTAGGGTATGACTTGTTCCCTTGTATAGATAAGTTAATCAAATGAAAATCCCAGATAATAGAAACGTTATCTGGGATTTCATATTAGCATTTATTATGTAAGATATTATCCGCAATGGAAGTACTGGCGAACAAGTTTCTCCATCATCGCCTCATTGCCCTTGAGCTCTTGGCGTAGTGTACGGTCATTATATGAACGGAGCTGCTTGATGATGCCATCAATCATTGCAGGAGAGAATACATCATATTCCTCATAGATTTTGCGTTGACGTTCCAAACAGTCGGCTGAAGCAGCACAGCTATCAGGCAGTTGAGCCAATGTAGCATAACGCTCAGCATTCTTTGGATCGTGGATATCACCATCAGCAAAGGTTCTTTCAGCCTCTGCCTCAGCATTCTGCATCTCAAAGCCATGACGACAAGCAACGCAAAGACCTGCCAAAAGCTGATAAATATCAGCTGAAGCGTCAGGAGAACGCATCTCAACTGTCTGCTTGATAGAATAGTCACGTGCTGTGAGCGGCTCAATATCATTAGCTTTATGGCACATATCTTCACCAGAAGTCCATCCTAATGGTACGCGAACAAGTACAGAACGGTTGCTCATACCCCAGCATACATTTGTTGGAGCTTCCTGATGTGGAACGAGACGGAAGTAAGAAGTTGGATTCTTGTTGCCAAAGGCTGTGATACTTTCTGCCAAGTCCATCATACCAGCAATGGCACGACGTGCATCTTTAGAAAGTTTACCACCGTCAAGCATCATATTCTTTCCATCTTTCATAATACGCATGTGGATGTGCATACCAGAACCAGCTTTACCCACGGTAATCTTTGGAGCGAAAGTAATATCGAGTCCTTCTTCGTAACCTAAACTACGAATAACCCACTTTGCAATGAGTAACTGTTCTGCACATTCATTTGCAGAGACAGGCAAGAATTCAATCTCATTCTGTTCATAGCAGCGTCCATTCTCAACAAAGTTTCCCACCTCAGAATGACCATACTTAATTTTTCCTCCACATTCAGCAATCAGCTGCATAGAGCGCATGCGGAAGTCATTCCCTTTAGAGAAAGGAGAACTCTCGTGATAACCATGCTGGTCGTCAGCAGGAAATACTCCTTCATCCTCACGAATAACGTAGTACTCTAACTCTCCCATAGCTTGGAACTCCATGCCTGTCACCTTCTTAAAGGCATCCATAGCTTTGCGGAGTGTGTATTCTGGAGATGAAGCCAATGGGTTACCATCTCGGTCAAAGAAAGAACAGAGCATACAGAGCGTTGGAATCTCTGAGAATGGATCAATAAACGCTGTAGAGAAGCGTGGCATGACATAGAGGTCACTACTTGCCGCAGCGATAAAGCTGAAAAGTGAAGAACCATCAACACGCTCACCACTTGTAAGGATTGTTTCCAAGTAGTCAGGTGTGTGAAGCATGAAGTTCAGTGTTTTTAAACGTCCGTCACCAGCAGGATACATGAAATTGACCATTTTGATATTCAGGTCGTTGACAATCTGCTTGATGTCATCTTTTGTAAACTCATGTGAATCTTTGCCTAAGTGTGCTTCCAGCCTATTGGCAGAATGTTTAAAAAGGTTATTCTCCATTGTTTTATTTTTAAAAGTTAGTATTCGATTATGATGACAAAAATACATATTATATTTTTAATTCGCAATTATTTCTTATACTATTTTTCACGACCTCATTATCAGTGATATAACCATTACTTTTCGTTTTGTATAACTTTCTTTTATATTATGAACTTGATGTTAGGTTTTCTTTGTATTTTTGCATTGTTGGAAAACAAAAGTTGAAATCTTATGACAAAGAAGAAAACAATATATTTATCATCTGGTCGTATTATCTGTAAGGCGTCAATAGATGATTTTTCTCTTGTGATGAGTCTTATTGAACAAGGTAAATCAAAGATGTTAAAGGCTGGTAACCCCAATCAGTGGTCGGCAAACTATCCTGCTACTAACACTGTGAGGCGAGATATTTTGCAGGGTGATTGTTATCTCCTTTGTGAGGGTGGTAAACCTATTGCTACATTTGTTTTCAAAGCGGGACCAGAGCCTACTTATCAACGTATTTATAAGGGTAGTTGGCTTGATGATCAACCTTATTATGTTATTCATCGTGTTGCTTCTGTGGAAGGAGTACATGGCGTGATGGCTGACATTATAACTTATTGTTCCTCTTTTACTTCCTCTATTCGTATAGATACTCATGCTGATAACCATCCTATGTTAACTGTTTTGGCTCGTTTAGGTTTTGTTTATTGTGGTATTATTTACGTTGAGAATGGAGATAGTCGACTGGCTTATCAACGTGTTTTTTAGAGATGGTAATTCACAATTCATAATTATGTTTACCTCTGTAAGTTAAGTGATATACTGAAAATATCAAAGTTCAAAGTTCATTGGTAGCACAGAATAGTCTCTCCCAGATGCTGCACGAGGGAAGAATATAACAGAAAAGGGTTGAATAATGAACAAGGGACAAGCAATTCGTCAACCCGTCAACCCGTCAATCCGTCAACCCGTCAACTTGTTTATTCGTGTGTAAAGTATTTTCGCATCCCTTGAAATCTATATATGGTCTTTTAGCTTTGAAAAGATGCCTAATTGGCTTTGAAAAGATGCCCTTTTGAGGTCTTACTAACGCCCTTTTGAAGTCCTATTAAGCACCTTTTACAAGAGAGTTCTTTAACCGTCTGATATTACGTTAGTTACAAATCTGTTTTTTTATACTTGTTTTGAGCTGTTTATAAAGGACTTTTTCTTGAAGTTATGTAATAATTTTTCAAATTACTATCCGTGTTTTTAGACGTAAGAAAGAAAAATTTCCCAACTCTTCTACGGACAATAAGGCATCTACGCATTTAACGGAAGAACGTTAATTTATTATGCTTATATTTACTCCATTGACTCAACAGTTACGTTTTCAAATTCAGACATAAAGTTTAGGAGATGGTTTTTATAACGTTTGCGTTTGAACTTCATTTCCATTGTCACAACGTAGTAATAACCTGAAGAGGTATCTTTGCGATTCATCTCGTAGGAATCAATGATTACTTCCTTCTCACGTAGACGTTGCAATACAAGCTGAATGTTTTCTTCTTTTGGTGTACTGAATGTAACGTTGATATTTCGTGTGCCAAAGTATCGAAAGAGGAAATAGAGTGCCTCTAAACAAAGAAGGACGAGAACAGTGGTTGCAATGGAAAGCACATACATTCCCGCTCCTGCTGTCATACCAATGGCAGAGGTAACCCATAGACCTGCAGCCGTTGTTAATCCACGTACCACATGCTTTTGAAAGATAATCGTTCCTGCACCAATGAAACCGATACCTGTTACAACCTGTGAGGCGATACGGCTGGGGTCAAGTGATACCTGTTCGTAATGTCCAAGTACTCCATCAAAGCCAAATTGGGATAATATCATAAACAAACCGCTACCTAAAGCTACGAGGAAATGGGTTCGGAAACCAGCTTCTTTCGCACGATACTCACGCTCTAAACCAATTGCTCCACCCAACATGGCTGCAACAAATAGCCTCAGTACAAATTCGTATGTCATCATGTTCATGTTTATTCCTTATTAAATGATTGATAGATATGTTCGCAAAAATACAAAAAAAACTTTATGCTTCTCGCTTTTTTCGTCTTTAAAAATCTTTTTTTTGTGAATAAAAGATTCAGTTCTTTAGAATTTGCTTCGTATCTTTGTGAAGAATAAAATTAATTTAAGTTATGACAGAGAAGGAAAAACAGCAGAAAGGGATGCTTTATCAAGCAAACGACCCAGAGGTTTTGAAAGATCTATATTCCTGTGAGAATGAATGTTTTGAAATCAATCAGATTCCACCATCACGTAGGGAGGAACGTATCAAGCGGCTGAGAAACTTGTTTGGTAAGGCTGGTGATGGAATGTTTATTGTTGCTCCTTTCTTCTGCGACTATGGTTATAACATTGAAGTGGGGGAGAATTTCTTTGCCAACACTAATTGTGTGATTCTTGATGAGGCTAAGGTGACATTCGGTGATAATGTTTTTATTGCCCCTAATTGCTCTTTCTATACAGCTGGTCATCCACTTGATGTTGAGCAACGTAATAAGAAAATTGAATATGCGTTGCCTATTCATGTGGGAAATAATGTGTGGATTGGTGGTAATGTTGTCGTTGTGCCGGGTGTGACTATAGGCGATAATACAACAATCGGTGCTGGTTCTGTCGTGACACATGATATACCAAGTGGCGTTGTGGCAGCTGGTAACCCTTGTAAAGTAATTCGGAAACTGGAAGAGTAAGGGAAGGTGCTTCCTTAATTACAATCAAGAGCATAAAGATGAAGATATGAAAGAATTTTATAGTACTTATGTCATTAAGGTTTTGTTGCTTTCATTGCTACTCTTTATGGCGATAGCCTCGGTGGCACAGAACCGTCTTTCCCCTTGTAGTAAGCAGGATTATGAACTCTATGCGCCTGTACTTAAGGAGTTGTATAATCCTCTCGCCTCACAACAGTATATTGTTGTAGACGGAGAGTCTGAGAAGTACGCTTTGCAAGTAATCAAGGGTTCGCACTTCTCAGAACGAACATATATACTTGCTTACAAGGACTTAAAAGGCAATAAGAAAGAAATCACTGATAGTCTTTGTCAAATGAAAATAGCATCATTGCTGCGTTATGCTGTGTTTTCTTCTACAACCTTTGTACGTAAGAAGCTTGGTATTCAACTAAAGACTTGTTTTTTCTTTGACTTGCAAGATGGGGCTGAATACTCTTCACGTAAGGTGGATGTTGGACGAGGAAGTTTGATTGATATTTTGGAAATATCATGTGATGCTGTGAAGAATAATAAGCCAGAAGTTATTCAACAGCTCATCCCTCAAATTGATTCTTTGACACAACACTTTAAGTCATTTGAATTAGCGGAGAGTTGGAATGTCGTTACGTCAGAGAATTATGCGTATAGTTTCCCATGTACGCAATTATCTACACACTATGGTGGATTTAATATATGTTTCCAGCGATCAGAGTTGACGTCAAGTGAACTCTGTAATAAATATGGGAACTTGACACAGATAGTTGCAAAGTGGTTGTTCCTAAATTCAAATATATTAGACTTCACGAGGAGTGTATATATCAATGTGTACCGTGATAAACCTGATAAGAACAAAAGATTTTCATATAGTTATGGGCATTACTATATAAATGTAACAGAGGATGAACTGACGGAAGAAACTCTGATAGCTCTATTCAAGTTATATTTATTAAAATAGCTCCATATGGTTGTGAAAAGCATCTTTGTCTATTAATTAATGTATAATCTTGATAGTAGTAGAATCAGCTTCTTTATTCGATTGAGCTTCCTTTGTTGAATAGCATGTTATCCATGTGCCTGAGAGAGTCGCTGTCAGGTGTTGTTTAATGCAGAAAATTGCAAAAGAATGTGTGATTAGTATTTGTTTTTTTTACAATAAACTAAATAAAACATGTGTTTAACTTTTTTTACCATTACTATTGTAGGGTGGACGTTTAAAATGCTTTAACTTTGCGATAAATAAACCTAAAATATTTTTAACCTAAGTATATTAAAAGCCTATGTACCTAAAAAGAAAAAGGACTACGAGCTTGTTAATGGTGGCTTTGTTCAGTACGAGTTTACTGCATGCCAACATTACGTATGAAGCTAATGCAGCCGTTGTTCAACAGCAGTCTGTATGTAAGGGAACAGTTGTCGACAATAATGGAGAGCCAGTCGTTGGTGCCTCTGTTTTTGTCGTAAGTAATGGACAGAAAAAGGGAAGTGTAACTGACCTTGATGGTAAGTTTGAGATTGCAGGTGTTGCTTCTGGCTCTTCACTTACCATTTCTTACGTTGGTTATAAGACCCAGCAGGTGACCTGGAGTGGTAAGGACCTAAAGGTAACACTACAAGAGAGCAGTGAGATGCTCGACAATGTTGTTGTGGTCGGTTACGGTACTCAGAAGAAGGTCAACCTTACTGGTGCTGTTTCTGTTGTGTCTTCAAAGGCATTGGAGTCACGTCCAGTAACGAGTGTTGCTCAGGCATTGCAGGGTGAGGTTCCAGGTTTGAACTTCAGCGTTGGCAATTCTGGTGGTTCACTTAACAGCCGTATGAGTATGAATATCCGTGGTATCGGTACCATCGGTTCTGGCTCAAATGCTGCACCTCTCGTTCTTATTGATGGTTCTGAGGGTGATTTATACTCAATCTCTCCGAACGATATTGAGAGTATCTCTGTATTGAAGGATGCTTCTTCAAGTGCTATCTACGGTTCACGTGCGGCATTCGGTGTAATCCTTGTTACTACAAAGAGCGGTAAGGATTCACGTATGAACGTGTCTTACAATGGTAATGTACGTTTCTCAACAGCAACTCAGATTCCAGAGATGCCAAACTCATACGACTTTGCACGTTACTGGAACGACGCTGCTGCCAACAGTGGTGCACCTGCTCCTTTCAGTCAGGCAATTCTGGAGAAAATCAAGAACCATATAAACGGTACTCCGAAACCAGGTGATGAGGTGACAACTACATGGGCTGGTTATGATGCCAATGAGCCTTGGAGTATGTACACAGGGTCTTGGGACAATACCGACTGGTTCAAGGAGATGTATAAATCAAATGTTCCTTCCACCGAGCATAATGTTGCCCTCAGTGGTGGCGGTGGCAAGGTGAACTATTACCTTAGCGGTGCTGTCCTCAACCAGCGTGGTCTTATCCGTCATGGAAAGGACGAACTCACACGTTACAACTTCTCTGGTAAGATTACTGCCAACCTGAAGGATTGGTTCACTGTCACCTATAATACGAAGTGGGTACGTGAGGACTACAGTCGTCCGTCTTATATGACAGGCCTCTTCTTCCATAATATTGCTCGTCGTTGGCCAACTAACCCTGTTTACGATCCAAACGGACATTATGTTCATGGTAATGAAATTCTTCAGATGGAGAATGGCGGACTTGATGCCACACAGCAGGATAAGCTTTATCAGCAGTTAGCTCTCGAGTTCAGACCACTCAAGGGTTGGAAGATTCGTTTGGAGGGTAACTACAATACCGTTAATTACTACAATCATTGGGATGTATTGCCTATCTACTACTATGATCAGAAGCAGAAACCGATAGCAGCTGCATGGAGCGGTGGCTATGCAGCTGGTAAGTCTGATGTAGGTGATAGTATGTCAAAGAACAACTATTACAATGGTCGTTTCTTTACAGAGTATATGTTCACACTGAACGACAAGCATGACTTTAAGTTCTTGGCAGGTTTGGATATGGAGTCTAACCGTTATACCTCTCTTGGTGCAGCACGTGCAGACTTGATATCCCCATTAGTTCCATCACTCAACAATGCTACTCATAAGGATGTGAGACCAAGTTTCTCAAATACTCAGTGGGCAACGATGGGTGTATTCGGTCGTATCAATTACGCATACGATTCACGTTACCTTGCAGAGTTCTCTATCCGTCGTGATGGTTCTTCACGCTTTATTGGTGATAAGACATGGAGTACATTCCCATCATTCGCATTGGGTTGGAATATTGCTAACGAAGAGTTCTTCAAGCCATTGACAAAGACTGTTAATACACTTAAGCTTCGTGCTACCTACGGTGCTTTGGGTAACACTAATATTAAAGCACTCTATCCTTGGTTCTTGAGTCAGCCAGCAAGTGCTTCTGCTTCTTCATGGCTTGTTAACGGTGAGCGTGTGAATATCTCTAATGTTCCGGGACTGGTTTCACCTAACCTGACTTGGGAGAGCGTTCGCTCATGGAATATCGGTCTTGACTTCGGTATGTTCAACAACAAATTGCAGGGTACTTTCGACTACTTCGTTCGTACAACGAAAAATATGGTAGGTCCAGCTCCTGTCAAACCTTCTATTTTGGGTGCTACACAGCCAGCTGAGAACAATAGTGATATGCGTTCTAATGGTTGGGACTTAGAGGTTAGATGGCGTGATAGAATTGGTCAGGTTGGCTATGGTATCAAGCTCGTTCTCTCTGATGACTACCAGACCATTACACGTTACTACAATCCAAACCGTCTGCTTTCAGAGTGGTGCGAAGGCAAGCGCATGGGTGATATTTACGGATACTTAGTAGAGGGTATTGCACAGTCAAACGAACAGATGAACGAATGGCTGGCTAACAACAAGCCTTCATGGGGATCAAACTGGGCAGCTGGTGATGTTATGTATAAGGACTTGAACGGTGACAAGAAGGTTAACAGCGGTAAGGGCACTTATGATGATATGGGTGACTTGACTAAGATTGGTAACTCTTTGCCACGTTATCGTTTCGGTATTACTTTGGATGCTAACTGGAAGGGATTTGACTTCCTTATCTTTATGCAGGGTGTTGGTAAGCGTGACTTCTGGGATTCTTCTCCTTACAGCGTAGGTGCAAATACTGGTATGTGGCAGAGTGCAGCATTTAAGGATCACCTTGACTACTGGCGTCCAGCAACAGACACCAACTTAGGTCCTAACACTAATGCTTACTACCCACGTCCTCTCTTCGGTCAGGGTTCTAAGAACTTCCAGACAAGTGACCGTTACTTGCAGAATGCAGCTTACATGAGAATCAAGAATATCCAGCTTGGTTATACACTCCCTACTGCTATCGCAAGCAAGATTGGTGCAAATCGCATTCGTTTCTACTTCTCTGCTGAGAATCTCGCAACATTTACAAAGATGAACAAGATCTTTGATCCAGAGGCTACTGGTGGAGATTGGGGACCAGGTAAGATCTATCCACTCCAGAGAACAGTTTCTTTCGGTTTAAATCTTAATTTTTAATTCGTAGCAATTATGAAACATATTATATCAAATATATTGAAGGGAGGATTGCCTATTCTTTGCTTAGGCATGACGGTTACGTCATGTAACGATTTCCTTGACAGACCACCACTCGATCAAGTACCTCCCACTTCTTATTATCTGACAGCAGATCAGTTAGGCACATTCCCTATCAATTACTATACTTCTATTTTCCCAAACAACAGTGGATGGTGGGCTGGTGTAGCAACATTTGATGATGGGACAGACAATCAGGCTGCAAGAGGTGGTAACACTTCAATGTTCTTACAGGATCAGTGGAAAGTTCCTACATCTGGCGGTATCGGTATGAACAACATTCGTAACGTCAATAAGTTTATTAATGAGAATGAGCCGAAGATTGCTGAAGGCAAGGTGTCTGGTGATGCGAATCTTATCAACCAGTATATGGGTGAGGCATACTTCATCAGGGCTATGCTCTATTACGATAAGCTCCAGACTTATGGAGACTTCCCTATTCAGTTGACAGAACTTAAGGTTGAAGATGACCTTGTTACGCCGAATAAGCGTCAGCCTCGTAACCTTGTTGCCCGTCAGATACTCTCTGATATGGACAAGGCGATTGAGAAGCTGCAGGTGGATTTTGCCAAGAAGGTACGTATCAACAAGTATGCAGCTCTGGCTATGAAATCAAGAATGGCACTTTATGAGGCAACATTCGAGAAGTATCACAGAGGAACTGGTCGTGTGCCAGGTGATGCTAACTGGCCAGGTAAGAACAAGGAGTGGAACAAGAACTTCACTATCAATCAGGATGATGAGGTAAACTTTTTCCTTGATCAGGCTATTGATGCTGCCAAGAAGGTTTGCGATGCAGTTCCATTGAAAACTAAGAACAGTCATGTAATGAATCCAAGTATCGTTGGACTGTACAATGGATGGAATGCATACTACGATATGTTTGCCAGCCCAGACCTGTCTAAGTATCCGGAGGTGTTGTTGTGGCGTCAGTTCAATTCAGATATTAACGTGGCTCACCTCACATCAAACAAACTTCGTGGCGGTGCTGCAACAGGTTGGACACGCGGTCTCGTAGAGTCATTCCTTATGAAGAATGGTTTGCCTATCTACGCTTCTGGCTCTGGTTATAATGGTGACACCACCATTGATATGGTTAAGAAAGATCGTGACGAGCGTCTGCAGCTCTTCCTCTTTGGTGAGTCTGATATACTCGGTATTGACCAAAAGAGCATTGACCTCGTGAACGAGAAGCGTCCTGCCGGTACTGCACCTATTGACAACATCAAGTTCAATGTTGCTGGTCTCTTTGCAACAGACCAGGCAAGTAGAGATGTAACTGGCTATCGTCAGCGTAAGTTCTACAACTATGATCCAGCAATGCAATTGGGTCAGACCTTCTCAGATGTTGATGGTCAGATTATTATTCGTGTTGAAGAAGCTATGCTCAACTACATTGAGGCTTCTTACCTCCGTACAGGTTCTTTGGATG
>ERZ772807.914-NODE-914-length-17082-cov-6.349151_pt1 | contig 17082 bp, 13 predicted proteins | sample MGYA00511472_ERZ772807 | MGnify/ENA primary metagenome ERZ772807 (study PRJEB29015, sample SAMEA2737947) | human oral metagenome | biome: human oral; feature: human-associated habitat; material: dental | place: China | collected 2039 ...
TAAGTATAGCATAGAAGAGAGAAATAAAGTGAAAAGAAAGTCCCTCTTTTGTGTTAGAGGGACAATGATCTTATTTAAACTTGAAACCTTCGTAAATGAGTTTTGTTTTGGGATTCTTTTTCTTGATTTGCTTGGCAAGGGCCTTCATCATAGGAAGAGGTCCACACATATAGACTGTAGTCTGGTCAGGGATTTCTTCTTGATCCAAAGTCAGGTATCCTTTTTCATTGCTATCGACCAGCTGCAGGTCAAAGTTAGCATTTTGACGGGCGTAGTCTCGAAGTAGATCTAGGTAGACAGCATTTTCCTCTCCACGGAAACTATAGTAGAAGCGGACGTTCCTGTCTAGGATAGGATGCTCCCGGATATAAGAGATGAAAGGCGTCATTCCAATTCCACCTGCAATCCAGATTTGCTGCTTTGGACCATGTTCCATAGTCATATGCCCATAGGCGCGATCAACTGCAACCTTGCTACCAACTTGAAGATTGTCATAGATATTCTTGGTGTGGTCACCAGAGTTTTTTATCGTAAAATAAAGAGTTCGTCCTTGTCCTCCAGAGATGGAGAAAGGGTGTGGAGCAGTTTCAAAACCTTTTTGGAAAATTTTTAGAAAGGCAAATTGTCCATATTCGTAGGTGAAAGGATGACTAAGTTCTATTTCAATTTCAGTCGTATCGTGGTTGAGGCGTTTGATTCCTACGATTTTTCCAAGATAGGTGAAACCGACCTTTTGATAAAGGAAAATAATATAAAAACCTGCAAGTAAGCCTAAAAGAGCATAGATTCCAAAGATAAGACCTAGGAAACTAAAGGAGAGGAGGCGATTTCCCATGATCATCAAAACATGAAAGAGACCAAAGATATAGGCTAGATAAACCAATCGATGAATCCATCTCCAAGCTTCATACTGGATGTACTGTCCCAGATAGGCAACCAGAACAATGCTGATAAAGATATAGATAGCGATATTTCCAAACTGGGCGGCCAAATGCGAGCCCCAGAGACCACCCATGCTAAAGTTGTGTAGGGTTAGTAGGAGAATGGATAGAAAAGCAGTGAATTTATGAGCTAGATACATCTTTTCAAGTCCGTTAAACCAAGCCTCAAGCAAGGGTAAACGGCTAGCTAGTATAAAAGTAAGTGAGAGGGTAGTGAGAGCTAAACCAGGGATTAGAAACTGACTAGCGCCTGAACTGAGCCAAGCTAGAATGGTCAGAAGCATACTAAGTCCGATAAATAAAATACCTTTTAATGATTTCATAGTAGAAGTCCTTTCATGTATTATCTTATATTTGATGTAATAATATTTGTTACATTTTAACAAAAAAAGAATCTCTCGTCAAGGTTTAGAATCTAGGCATCTAAGTCAAATCTTCATGATAATCTATAAATAACGGCTAAGAAATATACTGTTAAATTTGTGCACTTCTTATAGAAAATTTTTTGTTATAACAATGTAAGGGTGGGGAAAATTTAACTTCTACAAGACTCTAAAAATAAATTGATACATTAAAGTGTATTTTATTTAATTATAAGATAAACGGTTCTGAGGATTTACACGCTGTAAACTTACATGAATATTGGTTTTTTAAAGTATTTACCATTAAATCATTTTTGTATTTTTCTAAAATAAAATTATTAAAAATATTGAAAAAGAGAACAGAAAATGTTAGTATGAATATGCATATTGAATATGAGGATATAATCCTTTTGAAATATCAAAATTTAAAAGCCTTTTTATGGAGAGAAAGAAATTTTGTTTTTCTATATTTCAATATCGACATAATAAAAATAGGGAGGTTGTGTATCTTATGAAGAGTAAGCAACAGGATTTTAGAACGGAGAAATACATTCGATACGGGATTCGAAAGTATAGTTTAGGAGTAGCATCAGTAGCAATTTCAGCAGGTTTGATGTTTTTGGGCAATGGAGCAGTATCAGCGATGGAACTTCAAGGAGCAGATACTACGCTTGTTTCAACATCGACATTGAATACGGAATCTTCTACGGAAACAAAAACACCTGAAAATTCGATAAAAAAAGAAAAAGAAGTTGCTCTTAAGACGGTTGATAAAACGGATTTAGTTAAAAAAATTACAGAACTTGAAGAGAAAGTAAAAACAGCAAAGAATATAGATGACTTGGTACTAACATCTGCTAAAGAACTATTAGATTCTGCGAAATCTGTCATCTCAAAAGAGATAGTTGAGCAAGAGGAAGTGGATACTGAACTTGCTAAGATTAAAGAGTTAATTACGGTATTTGCTGAGTCTGTCGAAGTTGGGAAAATAACGGAATCTACAGAAAAAGCAGAAAAAACAAAAGAAACTGTCGAACCAGTCCAAGAAGGTAAAAAAGTCTTAGAACAAGTTACGTCTGAAGCTGAGGTAACCAATGTTTTAGCAACTGAAGCAGTCCGGAAAAATAAGCTTGAGGGTGAAAACAAAGCGGCGATTGAGGCGGCGGTAGCTAATAATAAGGGAGTTATTGCAGAAACTAAAAAAGTCCTAGCGAATGATGCCCCTACAGCTAAACAAATCAATGATCAATTGTCACGCTTAAATGATTCCATTCTTGCTGTCTACAATGATCTGAAAAAAGCAGGAGTTGGAAAAGACGGGAACTTTGGAGTAGCTTTGGCTGCTCAAGATTTCTATGCTGAAGAGGGTTCTAATACAACTCATGCATCGGAAACAAACGCTGCAAATCATACTGGTAAAGATACCTATACAATTCCAGTACAAGAAATTAAATTAATTACGGGTACTGATGCTACAGGGCTAGAGATTGAAGTCTATTCTAATCAGCGGGTTGGTAATGATACAAATGCTGGAAATGGGATGCATACAGAACAAGGTGGAAAAACTGGTCATAACAACAAAGGACGTGTAGACTATCCATTAACCCCTGATGCTGCTAAAAAGTTAGCTGAAGAAGCACCACTTTGGAGAAATAAACTCCGTGCGGATGGGTCAAGAATTTCAAACGCTGCGACGTCAATATACTCTGCTAACGGTGGTTATGAATACCTAGCTACAGAAATTTATGGCTATGGGTATGAACAAGGAGTTGACAGAGTTTATATTAAAGGCTTGAAAGATCGTATCGCTGTTTCTGAAAATGCCAAGCAAGCTGGTTGGAGTTTAACTTCTGTAACCCCAACTAACCTTGTGCCGGGATTGACATACGATTCAGAAACAGACACAATTCAAGGAAAAGTTATAGCGGATATTGAAAATGGAGTTTATGATTTACGATTTAATATTACTGCGACCAATACAGACGGTCGTACGGTAACTTTCCAAATTCAGAATCTTCGTGCTGGTTGGGTCGGATGGCAAGATAGTACGCCTCCTAAAATAAAATCAGATTCTGAGAGTTATGATCGTAATGTTGGTGATGATGCTAATGTAAATATTCAATTCTATGATGAGTCAGGTGCCAGTGCAACACCAGCAAATAGTCGAGGAACTTATAACTATACAACGGTTGAAGGCAAAGTTGTAAGAGTACCTCAAAGATTCTCTAAATCAGTAACAGGAGTTTCGGGATATAATACTATTGGTGAAGCATTAGATGATTCCAAAGTCCTAATTCCAGGAACTAGCTATAGTGTTGCGAATAGTACTTCTGAAGAGCAAGCTGCTGATCAAACGAATATGGGGAGAGGAATCATTTCTGGAAAATTAACTGAAGCAGGAATTTACACAGTCTCCGTATTTGCAAAAGATTATGATAAGTTGGCTAATAATAATGTCTGGAACCAATCTGGACAAGAAGCACATGCTACTGTAACAGTAGTTGTGAAACCAAAGGTTGAGGTTCAGAACGTCGAAACTTACTCAACTGCTGTACCAGTTAAAATTTCTAAAGGTGCATCAAGTGCTAAAATAACAATGCCGGATGGTACTGTAACCAATCTAAGAGCAGTTAATGGCAAATGGATCGTAGACAGTGGCTCAACCAACACAGCTGTTTCTGAAAATCAAGAATTAGGTATTGTAGATTCAGATACAGTCTTTAATATTCCTGTGACATCAGAGGCGACTGCCAAAGTTGGTGTGGACAATATTAAAGTGGACGCATCTGTTGAAAATGTTAAGGGGACTTTCTTACGTGAACAAGTTGAGTTAAATGGAACGGATGGGCAAAAACATACTGCGACTTTTAATAAGGCTACCGGACACTGGGAGTTACCTGGCGACTATGCTGAAAGTAAAACACTGAATGGTGATGGTACGACAAGATGGACTAAACGTCAAGTGTACACAGAAGCTCAGCAAGACGGTGGTATGAAATTTTATATCTATGAGTACATTCGACAGCTTGATAGCACTGGGAAAGTGACAAGTGTAGAAACGCCAACTCGTCCAGAAACGATTTATGTTTCTAAGAATACTAATCAGGTAGGAGATGGAATGTCAGTAACTGTCACTTACGATAAACATTCAAATACCTGGGCGTCATCTGATGGAACTGAAGTGACTGCTACTAAGCTTGAAAATGACTCTTGGGAAGTTCATACTAAGTCAGGATTTGGTGGTATTATTAGAGGGACGATTGCAACAAATACTGATGTGGCAACTGTAGTAAATACAAAACCAACAGCAACTTCACAAGATTATACTTCAACAAAAGGTACAGCTGTTGACCTTCGTAATGAAGCAAAAGCTGCAGTAAGCATCTCAGACTCTGAAGATACTAAATATGGAAAAACTACCTATATCACTAGAATCACAGTAACATCGCCTTCAGGAGTTCAAAAAGTATTTGATACTAAACAAGATGCAAATAACTATAATATTGCTAGTGGATATAGCTTAAATGAAGTAGGAGTATATACTGTTAAGATTGATGTCATTGATAGCAATGGAAATTACACTACTGAAGCAACAATCGGTGGAACTGAGTCGGGAGTTGATCATGGAGTTGATTCATCAACCGCTACAACAACCTACCATATTACAGTAACTGATACGATTGAAGGACATAATGTGACTTCGACTGATATTCAAGGTGCTACTCAAAAAGAAACTCCAACCTTTACATCTGTTGGAGATGGATCACCAGTAAAACCAAGTGCTTCTTCGCCTGCTAAGTTAGTAGATCCAAAAACAGGTGGATTAGTTGATACTCTAACAATTGATGGTCAGGGTACCTACTCAATTGATAATGAAACAGGCAGAGTAACCTTTGTTCCATTGAAGACATTTACCGGTACAGCAACACCTGTCACAGTTTCACTTACTGCAAAATTAGGAAAAGATGCTAATGATACGGATATTACAGCAACTGCTACAGCAACGTATACTCCAACTGTAATACCTGTTAAACCAACTTCTACAGATGATGAGTCTGAAGGACCTAAAGGACAAACACAAAACGGTACACCAACTTTTACTGGTGGTAAAGTTGAAGTAAACGGTGTAGAGAAGACTGTTGAAATTGATGAAAATGTTAAACCAACCTTTGATGATGGTACAACTAAGAAAGTTGTTCCGGGAGAAGGAACTTATACCATTGATGAAAATGGTGTGGTAACTTTCACACCAGAAAAAGACTTTGTTGGGAAGGCTTCAGGAGTTACAGTCAAACGAGTTGATAAGAACGGAACAGAAATAACTGCAAAATACACTCCAACTGTACGTCCAATTACTTCATTTGTAGATACGAAGGGGAATACATTAGTTCCAACAGAAGACGGTGAACAACCTAAGAAAGATATCCCAGGTTACCGCTTCGTAGAGACTAAGAAACTTCCAAACGGCGACACAGAACATGTTTATGAGAAGGTTAAGACTAGTCACAAGGATAAGGAAGGGAATGACATTCCAGGTTATCCAAGCGAAGACGGTGAACAACCGAAGAAAGATATTCCAGGCTACCGCTTCGTAGAGACTAAGAAACTTCCAAATGGTGACACAGAACACGTCTACGAAAAAGTTGTTACTGCCCCTCAACAAAAACCGACTGAGCAATCTCCAACTACTAAAGCAACCAAAGAATTACCTAATACTGGTACGGAAGATCATGCAGCTTTGGCAACTCTAGGAGTACTTGGTTTGATGAGCGGATTTGGACTTGTGTCTCGCAAGAAAAAAGAAGACTAATTCTATACTCGAGATTCTAAGTAGTATCCATTAGTTTCTTAAACAAAAAACCAACTAATCATCAGGTTAGTTGGTTTTTGTCTATTCTCGATTTTTCCAAGCTTGGTAACGGGTGTCAATCAAGAGTTGGGTTAAGCGTCCCATGGTTTCTCTTTCTTCGGGAGTGAGGGATTGAGCTTGGACAAAGAGATGGTGAATGTGTTCAATGATCTTGAAGGAAGAAAGAATGTTGATAGAGGAGATGCCTGCATCAAGAATAATTCCGAAAAAGAGGTCAAAGTAGAGCTGCAGTTCTTCGTCAGGAACTGTTTCAACCCATTCCTTGAAAGTAGTGTCGACTTGTTGGCTGTCACTATTAGTTTCGTCTAGTTGGACAAAGTGCTTGTCTTTGACCTGCCAGCTAAAAGTGTCATGCTGAGCAAGGCCACCTAGAGCGGTGCTTCGAACGACGATTTTTTTGTCCGGAATTTCCAACATCATTCCGATGATAGACCCTTGCGGGATAAACACTTTCGTTCTTTCCATCATGTTTTGATAGCCTGATGTTTCGGTTAGTTCCTTGTGAAGTCCAGGGGCATCAAAAGTATAGACAGAGATAATGTTTTTCTGCAAGTTTGGATCAAGTTGACTGGCAGCATAGACAGCTAGATTTCCCCCTTTTGAGTGTCCTGCTAGGATAACCTTTTGCTTAGAATGCTGAGCAAAAAAGTTTTCTAAATACTGGAGGGCATGTTTTTGAGCTGGGATTTCCTTCATATAGGTCATATGGAAATCTTCTTTCCAACCGATGATACTATCATCCGTCCCACGAAAAACAAGCAAATAAGTATCGAGACTGATACGATAAGTCATAGCTGCAAACTGTTTTTGCAATTCAGGATCGATATCGTTGATAAAGTCTGAGAGCTTGCAATTTTTAAAGCGTTTGTGTTGAGCGAGCTGATCCAACAACTGGAGACGGTTCTTATTGGTCAGCATAGTCGTGTCTCTAGGGATTTGAGACGCAAGATCTATGAGACGCTTTGGTTCTTGGGTGACTACATCATCAAAAGTAAGGTAGGTTAATTCAGTCAAGGCAAGAACATCTAACTCGTTCACGGGGAGGTCATAAAAGGAATCGTATGCTACATTATTCAAGTAGACAAAAATATTAGCCATAAAAGCTCCTTTCTCTATGTTTATCCTATCACATTTACCTAGAATTAGCTAGTAGGGTTTGATTGAAATACATAGAAGATAGATTGCTCCTATTTCAAACCTCTAAACGAGCTTACTTGTATGTTATTGCTATCAATCCCATTTTCCTTTAAAAAATTCGTCATCTCTTTAACATCATCAGGCTGACCTGTGATGAGATAGCTGGCTTGATTGCCGTATTCATCAATAGCACGTTTTAAAAATTCTTGACTTTGAGAAAGTTCATTGCTAGTTTTATAAGTAAAATTTGATGTCTTTTGAGCCAGTTCCTTCATCTCATTATCGAAAATAGTAACTCCTTTGTCAAAATGGTTGAGAATAATCGGACATTTCCCAGCCCATTCTTTGATAAGGGGGCGTAGAGCAGAAATGCCGACATCAGATGCAAAGCAAACTAGTGGCTTATTCGTATCTTTAACAGTCAAAGAGGAATCCAGCCAACTCATCTCAATCTCACTGCCAGCCGGTAAATGTGTCAAGGTGTTCTTAAAGTTGCTACCACTATTATGAGTCAAAATGAGAATTTCATCTTCATCAGGTGTGGAGGCAATGGTTAGCCATCGACTGGTTTGCTCTCCGTTAGGTTCATATTTACTAGCAGTAGACGAGGTATCAGGGAGTGTAAACTTAGCATAAGCCCCAGCTTTCCAGATTTGATGACTCGGTTTTGTGATATGAATTAAATATAGATCTCTGCTGGGGTTTTCGATGGATTTTATCGATAATGTCTGACTTCGTCCAAGATAGGCGATGGCACCCCAAGTTATAAGGGCTAGTAATCCAAGTGTTGACAGAATGATAATAAACATTTTTTTACCTCTTTTCATTTTTTATGACTCCTGTTCTTAATTTTATGAATGAACTATAAAATTATTCATTCATATCTTTTCAAAAAATAAAGAAATCCATTCTTTATTTTAGAACTCCTTTAATGAAGTTGGTTGCAAGTATTTCAACAGTTTTGCCAATATTTGGAAAATCTTTTTCCGTGATATGCATATCCATGTAGTAAAATAGGTTGTAAACTTGTAAAATCTCTTGAATCTTTTCTGGAGAATAGCCTTCAACCTGCATACGATTTGTAAAAGTTTTAACTAGAAACTGATGAAAAGGATTTGCGACTTTGCCTTCTTCTGAGGAATAGTAGCTGTGCAACTCATCTGCGATGGCAGGATTGTACCATTCTGCAAGGATTTTATTGGAAGAAACGAGAGTTCTAGACTGAGCAAATAGTTGACCAATGAGGTCGATCATGTCAATTTCCCAATCCAGTTCTTCGATCATAGCTTGGCGAACACGGTTGTTTTCATCTATATAGATGTCTAGAAAAATAGCTTCTTTACTCTCGTAATAGTTATAAAAAGAGCCTACTGCCATACCAGCTTGTCTAGCAATTTCTGAAATTCCTGTTGCCTTGTAACCTTTTTTTGAAAAAACGTCATAAGCTGCTGTTTTTAGAGCTTGTTTTTTGTCCAATATGATTTAACCTCCTTCGCTGTATGAATGAATAAATTTATTTGTTCATTCATTCATATTCTAACAAATCATGGCTAGCTTGTCAATAAGAAGGTTAGATCTATTAAATAAGTTAAAGAAACGCTAACTAAATGAGCACAGAAAGGAAAATATAGGATAAGGCTGGAACTATAGTTAAAAATAAGGTATGATATCAATGGGATTATTCTCTATTTAGCATCTGTTTTCTGATCTGGATTTGGGAAATAGGCTGCTAAACAGTATGAGATACTGATCCGTAAATCTGATATGAAGGATTTTGATATTTTGAGAAATAACAAAGGAGGAGCGCATGCACAAGATTTTACTAGTAGAAGATGACCAAGTTATTCGACAACAAGTTGGGAAACTGCTCTCTGAGTGGGGCTTTGAGGTCATTTTGGTAGAAGATTTTATGGAAGTATTGAGCCTTTTTGTTCAGTCAGAACCTCATCTGGTCCTCATGGATATTGGTCTGCCTCTTTTTAATGGTTACCACTGGTGTCAGGAGATTCGCAAGATTTCCAAGGTGCCCATTATGTTTCTGTCTTCGAGAGACCAGGCGATGGATATTGTCATGGCGATCAATATGGGAGCGGATGACTTTGTAACTAAGCCTTTTGACCAGCAGGTTCTTTTGGCTAAGGTTCAGGGTTTGTTGCGCCGTTCCTATGAGTTTGGGCGGGATGAAAGTTTGCTAGAGTATGCAGGTGTGATTCTCAATACCAAGTCGATGGACCTGCACTATCAGGGGGAAGTCCTGAGCTTAACCAAGAATGAATTTCAAATTTTGCGGGTTTTGTTTGAACATGCGGGTAATATCGTGGCGCGTGATGACCTGATGCGGGAACTCTGGAACAGCGACTTTTTTATAGACGACAATACCCTGTCTGTCAATATTGCTCGCTTGCGTAAAAAGTTGGAGGAGCAAGGTTTAGCAGGGTTTATCGAAACTAAGAAAGGGATAGGATACGGACTGAAACATGCTTGATTGGAAATCATTTTTTCTAGCCTACCTGCGTTCTCGCAGTCGCATCTTTATCTATATTATTTCATTAGACTTTCTCGTCCTTCTCTTTCAGTTTTTATTTACTAGTCTAGGAACTTATTTTCTTTATTTCTTTCTGCTCAGTAGTTTTTTGACCTTCTTATTTTTGGCTTGGGATATGTTTGCAGAGGCTCAGGTTTACCGACAGGAAGTTCTCTATGCTGAGAGAGATCCCAAGTCTCCTCTGGAATGTGCGCTGGCAGAGAAACTCGAAGAGCGAGAGTCTGAATTGTATCAAAAGAAGTCGGAAGCTCAAAGCAAGCTGACGGATTTGCTTGATTACTACACCTTATGGGTTCATCAGATTAAGACCCCCATTGCTGCTAGTCGCCTTTTAGTAGCAGAAGTCTCTGATCGTGAGGTCAAGCAGCAGCTGGAACAGGAAATTTTCAAGATTGACTCCTATACCAACCTAGTTTTGCAGTACTTGCGTTTAGAAAGTTTTCACGATGACTTGGTATTTGAACAGGTTCAAGTGGAGGACTTGATCAAGGAGATGGTTCGTAAGTATGCCCTTTTCTTTATCCAAAAGGGGCTGACAGTCAATCTCCATGACCTTGACAAAATCATCGTGACCGATAAGAAATGGTTGTTGGTCGTCATTGAACAAATCCTTTCAAACAGTCTCAAGTACACCAAGGAAGGTGGGCTAGAGATTTCTATGGAAGGTCAGGAGCTCTGTATAAAGGATACGGGGATTGGGATTAAAAACAGTGATGTGCTCCGAGTCTTTGAACGTGGCTTTTCAGGATATAATGGGCGCTTGACCCAGCAGTCATCTGGACTGGGCCTCTACCTATCTAAGAAAATTTCTGAAGAACTCGGCCACCAGATTCGCATCGAGTCTGAGGTTGGGATAGGAACAACCGTTCGCATCAAGTTTTCCAATAGGAATCTGATGATTGAGTGAGCATAGTTGATGATAACCTTATCCATCTGTGGAATTTTTGTTCTAGTCTATATCTCTATTTTCATGATAACGTCTAGAAGTTACCGTAAGATTGTCCAGATGTAAAAAATGTTACACTAGGAAACGACTAGAATATAGTCAAAAAATAAAAGAGACAAAAATGAAAGAAAGTTATTTTGACGGAGGAATCATAGATTATATTGGATGCTCCATCTTAGTAGCCATAATTTTCGGGCTTACCTTGGGGGTCGCAACACCTTGGGCGGTTTGCATGATGAAAAATTGAAAATCAAACACACGGTAGTGGATGGGTAACGTCTATACTTTGACGGGATTGGAGCACAACTGTTCGGTAACTGGATCAAGTGGTTTCTTCTAACCATCATCACGTTTGGGATCTATGGCTTCTGATTGAAAATAAAAATGAAGCAATGGATTGTCGAACAAACCAATCATGTTTAATCATTAAACGGCATCTTCTTTCAGAGGAGATACCGTTTTTTTCTTTTTCGTATTATAAGGAAACAAAAATTTCTTCCTTTCTCTATCTGTTTAATTGATAGATTTCTTAAGAGAAAGACTGTAAAATTTTTGATATAATGTTAAGGATAGACTGACGGATGCTTAAAGGATAATTTTCAAAAACATAACAGGTGAGAAGAAAAATATGTAAGATTGAACAGAAGTCTCTCTACCATCATCCAAGCAGAAACAAGAGTATATGAAATAAAAGGAGTAACCAATGACCAGAAATTATTCAACACGTGAATACCGTGAGAAATTATATGATGATCTTCATGTTCGATTAAGAGATACAGTGATTTTGATGTGTGCGATTTTTATTGCCTCTATAGGTCTAAATATGAATTCAACAGCTGTCGTTATTGGAGCTATGCGGTTAATGCTGTATGTCGATGATGAGCCTGGTGGGGTTTTGTTCTGTGTGGACTTTGTAGGGATGTTTGCTGTCTTTGAGGCCAATAACAAATTGGGCTTGTCCTTCGAATGTGCCGCCGGAACGCACTTCTGACACCGCCGACCCTATGCCTGGTACTGGGCTGAGATTTGGATCATCTCGCCCGACTTCGAACGGCATGGCAACGTTTTTGATGTATAGGTTTAGTGCATGGTCGCCATCGTATTTGATGGGTCGGCCGCTGCCCTGCTGGGTGGGATTGTCGATATATTCGGCGGTCCATTCGGGAGTGTTCGTCCCGGCGAAATTAATGGTGACCTGGTCGTAGTCGTCATAATTGCCGACAATCATCCCAATGGGGACGAGTTTGCCTTCCTCGGTGTTTTGGTTTGTGGTTGGGTTCGTGTTGTCTTCAGCATTATTGCTTGCGGTAGTTGTGGCTGGGGTGCTGGGGCTGGTGGGTGCGGGCTGTTCGGAGGTGGGGGGTGCGGTGGCCGAGGGGGGTTGGGCGGTACTGGCGGTGTTTGCGAGTTTGCTCGTGTTGCTGTCGCTGTTATTGCAGGCAGCGAGGGTGAGCGCCGCAACGGTAATGATGATGGCTAAGGTTCGGGGGGTCAGATTCTTTTCACTCATATCACAATAGTAACTTCTGTAACAGGGATTGGCGAGTACGACTGCGTATTATCGGAACGATCGTTGTCAAACCGATATGCTGCGGTTATGCCACTAACATTGCCCTTTTGGTCATATGACTCGATGACTGATGTGTTGGTTTATGGGCTAGCTCTTGCCAAGATGAGATGTGCTGGTTGAACGAGAAGCTGTGGGGAAGCGGAACTGCTGAGCTGGACTGCCGTGATGGGCGGGTTTGCGGGCGGCATCGGTCGCGGCAGGCGTGCCAGTTGCGCAGGTTTCCTTGGTTGCTGCGGTTGCTGTAGTCGTTGCCGGGGTTTGTGGTGGGGGTTGGTATGCCGGAACTGGTGCGTGTGTGCAGGTAGGGAATGTGCTGAGCTGGAGTTCTGGTTAAGCGAAAGTACTACCGGGTGGAAGGCGCAGGCGGCAGAACAGCACATTTGTTACCCCAGCTCAGCAGTTGCGCTAGCTCGGGGTCGGCATTCTGCGCGGTGTCCTGATCGGCGTTGTGGGTGGGCCCTAGGCAGGTTGTGAGTGTCGGGAAGGTGCCACCTAATTCGGGGTAGGGTGCTCAAGTTTCCTCTGAGCATGCTAACCCATACACTTAAGGAACCATGAATGCCGCCAACCCCATCGAATCCGCCGATTCCTATCCCAGTGCCGTGGGCTACGATCCCTTTGCTGCCAATGCCTGTGCGCTTCCCTCGTCCAGAACATTCTGTTCGGATGTTGCGGCAGAACCCCTGCCTGGTAGTGCTCGTACCGGTGGTGTCTTCGTTCTTTACGAGCATGCCGGTCCGTGGAGCCACGACATCCTCGACGGTGGTACCTTTAGTGCGGCCGACACCGAAACGCTCAAGCAGCTCCCTGGTCTTTATCTCATCCGTAAGCCGGGGCGTATCGGCCGACAGTGCGGCCCAGAACACAATACTTACCTGGTGTTTTGCGAGCAGGGAATCACCAAACATCTGATGATTAGCAGCGTTGATGAGTTGGGGGAGCTGGATCTTACCAGCCCCGATACCGTCCCGGAACGGGCACGCGTGATCACCGAACCACAGCTTCTTGTTTGTACACATGCTAAACGGGATCGTTGTTGTGCGATCAAAGGGCGGCCCATCGCCCAGGACCTGGTGCGGGCATTCCCGGATGCGCCGATCTGGGAATGCAGTCACACGAAGGGGCATCGCTTCGCCCCTTCCATGATGCTGTTTCCCTGGGCCTATTTTTATGGGCGGCTGAATTCCCGTGCCGCTCAAGACGTATACAGCTATGCCCTGCAGGATAAACTGTTTTTGCCGGGGAATCGAGGCCGGGGAATCTTCACCAGTCAGCAGCAAGTGGCAGAGATAGCGGTTTTAGAAAAAATATTCGATCAGGGTGAGACGCCTCGTCCCGGCGTTCTTACCGTTGCGGCCGCTGCGACCGATGCCGCCACTGCTACCAGTGCGGAATCCTCGGCCCAAGGCCAAGGCGCAGAAAAGCTGCTGGTCACCCACCGGGATGGTCGAGGGTGGCTGGTGACCCTGGAACAACGGGAAGCTTCGGGGGTTATTCCCAGCTGTGGGGACCAGCCTAAAACCGCTCAGGTATGGGTGGCTACCAGTGTGGCTAGGGCATAGCTGACTCCCAGCCAATTAGCCAACCACTAATCAACCATTGGCTAGCGGCGCATGATCTTTCGGGACAACCAGTTGCCCAAGAGCTGGGCGATCTGCACGATAATGATAATCATGAACGTGGTCACATAGGTGACCTCCAGGTTAAAGGCCCGATACCCCTTGGTGATGGCAAAGTCACCAAGCCCGCCGCCACCAATATAACCGGCCATGGCGGACATGTCCACAATGGCAATGAAGCAGAAGGTATAACCTAACACCAGTGGGCCTAAGGCTTCGCGGATGATCACGCCGGTGATGATCTGCCAGGGGCTGGCCCCCATGGCCCGGGCTGCTTCGATCATGCCCGGGTCGATGGTCACAAGGTTTTGCTCCACGATGCGCGCCACCCCGAAGGTTGCGGCGACCGACATGCCGACAATGGCGGCGTCCCGACCAATTTGGCTTCCCACCAGGGCTTTCGTCAGGGGGCCGAGGGTGACAAGCAGAATGATGAAGGGGATGGGGCGAACAAAGTTGACCAGGATGTTGAGGAGCCCGAAAATGAACTTGTTTTGAAGGATGCCCCCGGCGCGGGTGGTGTAGAGCAGCATGCCCAGGATGAGGCCGCACAGTCCACCAATGACGAGGGTGGTGCCGACCATGACCAGGGTGTCGACGATGGCTTCCTGGAATGGGCCGGCGAGCCGATTCCAATTGGTTTCGCCGGCGGCCAGAATAGCAGTGGTCATCGCAGGATCTCCTTAATGTCGGTGGTGCGCTGCAACCGGTTGTGGAAGTCGTCGATCGCAGATTTTGGGCCGGTCAGGCGGACCGTGACTTTGCCAAAGGAGTGGCGTTGCAAAGTGGTGACGCCACCATGCACAATGCCGATCGACGCCCCGTTGCTGCGGGCTTCTGCGGCGGCGGCGAAGAAGCCGGATTCTTCCGTGAGGTTGATGGTGAAAAGGCGTCCTTCGTGGGAAAGCAATTCTTCCGATTCGATGGTGTCGGGGGTGTTCCGTAGGGAAGTGGCCACGAATTTTTGGGCCACCACGGTTTTGGGGTTGGAAAACACTTCGTAGGTGGTGCCGTACTCCATGATTTTGCCGTTTTCCATGACCGCTACCTTGTCGGCGATGGCGCGAACCACTTCCATTTCGTGGGTGATGACCACGATGGTGATGCCTAAGTCCTGGTTGACTTTCCGCAGGAGGTGGAGGACTTCATGCGTGGTTTCTGGGTCGAGGGCAGATGTGGCTTCGTCGGCAAGCAGGAGGGCGGGGTTGCTGGCGAGTGCGCGGGCGATGCCGACGCGCTGTTTTTGGCCGCCGGAAAGCTGTTCGGGGTAGTTATTGCCGCGATCAGAGAGGCCCACGAAGTCGAGAAGTTCGGCCACTCGTTCGTCTCGCTCGTCTTTGGGGATGCCCGCGAGCTTGAGTGGGTAGTCGATGTTGCCGGCGGCGGTGCGCGAATTCATGAGGTTGAACTGTTGGAAGATCATGCCGATATTGCGGCGCACAGCTCGGAGTTCTTTTTCCTTCATGCCCACGATATTGGTGCCGTCGAGAAGCACTTCGCCGCTGGTGGGCGTGTCGAGGCCGTTAATCATGCGCACAAGTGTGGACTTGCCGGCGCCGGAGTAGCCAATGATGCCAATGATTTCACCAGGTGCTACGGTGAGATTAATATCACTGAGCGCAACAACGTTCTCAGCACCTTTTTTGCGTGATGGGAATGTTTTAGAGAGATTTTTGAATTCGATTTGGGTACCGATCACCTGAAGCCTCTTTCTTGAGGTTAAATCCCTAAAACCCCAGTGGTATTACCGGGGTTTTGGGTGTGGGCTGAGGGAATTATTTGTTGGACTGCTCTAACCGCTCCAGGATCTTTTGCAAATCCTCGGCGGAACGCGTGACCGGTATTGATGTGCCCTTGGAGTCCTCGGCGACGGCATCCTGCACCTCTTGGGTATGCCATAGCTCCGTCAGCTTCTGGAAGACTTCCTCATCCTTGCGGTCGTGTTTGACCACAAAGGCATTGATGTAGGGTTCGGCAACCTCCGACTTGGGGTCGTCGGCGAAGACAGATAATTTTGGATCGATATTGGCTCGGTCGAGGTAGGTGTTATTAATGATTGCCGGCTTGCCCTCGCCGTAGGCGACTGTGGTTTCGGCGGCGTCAACCGGCACGACCTTCACCTTGGATTTGTCCTGGTCGATGTCTTCTGGGGTGGGGGTGACAGTGTTTTTCGTGTTGTCTTTCAGCGTGACCAGTTTGGCTTGCACCAGCACGTTAATGGCGCGCCCCTGGTTGGAGGGGTCGTTGGGGATGGCGACTTCTTGCCCATCAATGCCGTCGAGGCCAGTGTGATCCTTCCAGAATAGGGCCAAAGGAACAATTTCGGTGGCGCCGACCGGGGTGAGATTGTCCTTGTTGGCAACATTATATTCCGCGAGGAATTTCAGGTGTTGGAATAGGTTCACGTCGATTTGGTCTTGGGACAGCGCTAGATTGGGGGTGTTATAGTCACCAAAGCTTGTGACCTCCAGTTTGATGCCGTTCTCCTTGGCCTTTTGTTCGAATACTTCCCAGGCTTTCTTTTCCGCGTCGGTGGTGCCAATGCGGATGGTGGTTTCGCCATTGGCGCTGGTGGAATTGCTGTTGCTGGAGCAGGCGACCAGGCTGGTGGCGGCTATAACGGTGGCGGCGGTGGCTGCTATAAGGCGGGTGAAACGAATGCCCATAATGTTGAAATCTTCATCCTTAGGTATGCGTACATTTAACTAGCAGTTGACCCTAGCGCAGTTGCTCAAAAATGTACAGCTTGGTCTATTTGATCCGTGATATAATAGCGCTCTATTGTGCGCAATGCGGCGTCGTAAAGTGCGGTTTTGTGCCCACGGGTGCCAAATGTAACAAAATTGATAACATGCTTGGTGGTGACAGACTGAGTGGTATGCTTTTCGACGTCCACTAAAGTAGAACCCGCTATGGACGAAACTCTCACCCCCGTGTCGCTGGACCTGATTAAGGTGCGCTACCTTGCCCGCATCCCTTGGTGCATCATTGCTACCGGTGGTGCGGTTGTGTGGGCACGATATTTTGACGACGAATATTGGGGCATTCATTGGGGCTATTATCTCGCCATTATTGCCGGGATTTTTCTGCTG
>ERZ772807.919-NODE-919-length-17051-cov-9.189339_pt1 | contig 17051 bp, 12 predicted proteins | sample MGYA00511472_ERZ772807 | MGnify/ENA primary metagenome ERZ772807 (study PRJEB29015, sample SAMEA2737947) | human oral metagenome | biome: human oral; feature: human-associated habitat; material: dental | place: China | collected 2039 ...
AAATATCTTTAATGATGGTTTTCTGCGGCGGCACAACCTTGCTCACGCGCAGCATAGAATAGACGTATTGTTGGGACATGGTTTCGGTCTTTCTGTCTGAAAATGGGAATAGCGTAATTTTAACGGAAATCAGGCGGTGCAGGCTGCTTTTTGCATCATTCTTCTGCCAAAGATGCCGTTTTGCGCCGCAGCAGACGCACGAACAGGCTGCGGAACACGGGAAAGCTGCGCAGCGTTACCGAAGCCGCACCCTTCCAGGTGTAGTAATACCGGCCGTCAATATCGGGTTTCGCCCGCACCAAGCCCATTTGCGCCAAATATTCGCGCTGCCGCCCCAGCCAATAAGTATGCGGCGGCTGTACGGCTCGCCATCGTTCGGAGCAAGCGGTTCGGCAGGGCGCGTTTTGCGGCAGATGGCCTGGTGCAGGCTGCATAGTTGCGCCACCGTGCTTTGGTGTGGCTCGGCGTTATATATCGGCAGTTGCGGAATCAGCGGGTGTGCGGCTTGGGGAATATTGCTCACCGTCAGGCTGCTGCCGTCCGCATATTCTTCGAAAATGTCCGTATAACACGCCTGCTGCCCGTTCAACGCATACAGCACACCGACCATGCTGCGCCGCCCTTCGTGCCGGTAAACTGCCATGGCCGCCTGAAATGGCGGATTGGCGCATTTCAGCCGCATGGTCTGCCACATGGAAAACCCGTTGTCCAGCATTTCCGTGTGGCGGGCGGCAAACGCGCGGTTCTGCTGCGCCAAAAATTCATCGGCAGGCACATCGTCCGCCCGAAAATAGGTCATAAACGCCTGCTGGTATTTGATGCTCGCCATTGCAATCAACATGAACATAACGACCAAAAACGCGCCCCACGCCAGTATTTCTCCAGCCAACAGCCTTTCGGCAGCATAGGCATTCCACCATTCCTGCATCATCTTCCTCCTTGTTTTCGAACAGTTTTTGCGCGGCGGCCTTTTCGGGCATACCACGTCAATACCGCATAGCGCGTTGCCAGCATGGCGATATAGACCGGCAGTATGGCGGAAGCAAAATAGCTGTACATCTCGCTGCGGTATATCAGCACCCACGCGTTCCTGCCGAACCATTTGACGGACAGCAGCGTCAGTTCCGCCGTACCGAATATCAACACCAGCGTTGCCGCCAGCTGCACCCACCCCGCGTTCGCCTTTTGGCTGATTTGTTTCAGGCGGTAAATTCGGCGGTCGGCCACGCCCCTGCGGCGCAGCAGCCCTATCGGCAGCCTGTTGAACAACGTTGCGCACAGCAAAACCAGCCCGACAAAAATCGGAATATCCGCATCAAAATTCAAGCCGCCGCCCTGCCCTTTGCCCTTGGGCGTGTACAGCCCGAGCGACACGGACAGTACCAGCAGCAATACGCACAACAGGATGACGGAAAGCTGTGCGGCCGGGAAATATCGGGCAAGCGTGTAGCGTTCTTTTCGTGTCGGCATGAGTATCTTTCGGTTGTTCATCGGGTGATATGGCGGATTAAATTCAAACCGGGGAAAGGCGGCAATGGGTGCGGTGTGTGGGTAGTCCATAAGGATATGGGCAACGCTGTACTCATTTGAATTTAATTAACTGAATTTAATTGACGATATTAAAGTGCAGGCTGCTTTTTGACGGCCGAACACCTCAAAAAGCAGCCTGCACCCTGTTTATTGCAACTGCCGCGCCACATCGTCCAGGCCCTGATTCAGGCTTTCCAACATGGCCGCATAACCATCGCCCTTCTGCGGCGTAACCGCATGGAACGCGCGGATGCTCCCGTTCGGCAGGCGCGCATAACCGCGGATTTCCGTCTGCCCCAGATAGCTGCCTTGGAAACGGTCGATGAACAGCGTAATGGCGGGCGATTTGGCCGCACCCTCGGCCGGGCGGAAGTGCAGGCTGCTTTGACGGTTCAACTTGTTCGCCACGGCCGCCGCCAACCCGTTGGACAGCGGTGCCGCCCACAGGTTGTGCTGCGTCATCTGCACCGTATGCTCATCGCTTTGATACAGCAGGCTTTGGCGGTTCAAAGGCTCCGCCAGCACCACATACACATTCGTCCACACCGTCTGCTTGGGCGTGTTGGCCGACACAAACGCGCTGTCGGGCAGCTGGTAATACACGGTCGGCGTGCTGCTGCATGCCGCCAGCGCCGTCAATGCCGCCAACATCGGCACCATCCGTTGCCACATCGTTTTCATCATCTTATTTTCCTCTCGGTATCGGGTCTTTGCCGTTTTGGTTGAAAATCAGCGCGTTGGGTTTCTCGTTCAGCGTGCGCACCAAAGGTTGGACGTCTTGCAGCGTGCGGTTCAGCGCGGCCAATGTTTGCTGGATGTCTTGATACATCGGCGATTCGGGCGACACGCCTTGCAGCGTTTTACGCAATTCCTGCAACGTGGCGTTCAATTCGGCCGGCATTTTCTGCGTGCTGTTCTGCCCCAGCAGGCGGTTGGCGGAAGCCAGCGTTTGCTTGAGCTGGTTCAGGCTGCCGTTAAGTTCGCCCAATGTTTTGTCCAGCGGCAGGGCATTGAATTTGTCCAGCAGGCGGCCGACTTTGTCTTGCAGTTCATCCAAGCCGCCGCTGCCTTTGCTGGCAATGACCGTGTGACCGTTATATTGCGCGTGCGGTTTGAGCAGCGTGTCGCCGGACGAGCTGTCCACCAACTCCACCATTTTGCTGCCCAGCACCAAATTGTTGCTCGACAGCGTGGCCACCAGGCCTTTGCCGAATGCAGCCTGCATGGCGTTCTGCCAATATTCGCGCGTTTGCGGTTCGTCGCCGCGCTCCATGCTGTCAGGGTCGAGCCGCAGCCGCACGGGCACCCAGCCGTTTTCAAACAGCTTGGCGCTGTCGCCGTCTTGGAAATACGGCACTTGCGCCACCGTGCCGATACGCATTCCGCGGTATTCCACCGGCGCGCCCGCCTCCAAGCCGCGCACGGAGTTTTTGAAAAACACCACGTAATACAGCGTCCGCTCATTGGGTTTGTTTTCCAGTTCGGCACGGTCGTTGAACACAGTAAATTCCTGATTGTTCGCGGCAGCCTGCACTTTCTGCCCCACGGCGGCGGTGGGTGTGTTGAACGCAATTGCGCCCGACAAAATGGCCGGCAGCGGTGCGGAATCGATTTTCACGCCGCCGCCGTCCAAGCGCACGCTCACGCCGCTGTCCAACCAAAACTGGCTGTTGCTTTTCACCAGCACATCGTTCGGGCTTTGAATGAAAATGCTGTATTCCACGTTCTGCGTCTGCGGATTGAATTTTGCGGTTTCCACCGAGCCGACCGTCAGGTTTTCAAACATCACGGGGCTGCCCGCACTCAGCATTTTGGCATTATGCCCCACCAGTTTCAGGCGCAGGCCATGTTGCCCCATTGCTGAAATAGGCGGCAGCTCGGATACGGTGAACGTGCTGGCTTCTTCCTGGCTGCTGCCGGGCGCGAACGAAATGTACGAACCCGAAAGCAGCGTGTTCAGGCCGGTCACGCCGTTTTGGTCGATGCGCGGCTTCACCACCCAAAACTGCGTGTCTTCACGCATCATTTCGCGCGCGGACGGCTGCAGCTTGGCGACGACTTCCACGCCTTTGTGGTCGGGGCGCAGGCGGATGCTGCTGACGCGCCCGATTTCCACATTCAAAAGGCGGATAGTGGTGGTATTGACTTCGATGCCTTCCGCATTGTCCATCAGCAAGGTGATTTCGGGGCCCTGCTGGCGCGAATAGTCCACCAAAAGCCAAATGCCGGCAATGGCGGCAATCAGCGGGATAATCCACACGGTGGAGGCCAGCGTTTTGCTTTGGCGGACGTGTGCGTGTCGGTGTTTTGAAGATTCTGTCATGATGTTTGTTCTGTGGTAGGTCGGATAATGGATTCTGGCGGCGCCGCATCTTCCCGGTATTTGTCCCACAGCAGGCGCACATCGAAGAAGTGGGCGGAGAGCATGGTCAGGATAACGACCAGGCAGAAATAAATGGCGGCCGGGCCTGGGGTAACACGGGCAATATGGCTGTGAAACGCGCTCATCATAATGATGATGACGAAAATATCAATCATCGACCAGCGGCCGACGGCTTCGGTAATGCGGTATTGCAGCGACAGCACGCGAATCGGCAGGAACAGCCCGAAGCGCGCGTTGGCCAGCAACACCAGCATGGAGACGATTTTCAGCGTGGGCACGGCAATGCTGGCAGAAAAAATAATGCTGGCGATGAGTTTGTCGCCATCATTCCACATATAGAGAATGCCGCTCATGATGGTGCTGACTTCCTTGCTGATGGGGTTTTCGGAAATCATGATGGGCAGCAGGTTGGCAGGGAAATACAGCGCAATGGCGGCCAGCAAAAAGCAGCCTGCAACGTGCAGACTGTACGGCCGGCGGTCGAACAGTTCGGAATCGCACACGCTGCAATAGCTTTCGTTGGCCGGGCGGAAAAACAGGCAGCGCGAACAGCAGATGTGGTGCGGGTCTTCGTGCAGGAGTTCGTGGCTGCGGCGGCGGATTTGGTAATACACCCAATGGCTGGGCACGGCCACGGCGGTACGCAGCAGCAGCACCGCCCACACGGGCATGAGCCAGAACGCCTGCCCGAATTCCACCGTCGCCACCGTGCGGATTTTGATATACGCCACCAGCATGGAAATGAAGAACACATCGACCATAATCCATTCGCGCAGCCGCACCAGCCAGCGCGTCAGCCACAAAACGCTTGCAGGCTGCTTTTGCCACAGCAGCGCGCCATACACCCAAATGCAGGCACACAAAAACACGGCCGGTGTGCCAAAAGTGAGCAGCAGCATGACCGTGCCCAGAAACGCCCAATCGCCTTGCAACAGCGATTGCAGCATGCCCGGCAGCGTGAGCGGCGAAAACACCCCCGTCATCTGCACCGTCACAAAGGGCAGGCTGTACACCAAAAACATCAGCATCAGCGCGGCCGATGCGCACGCCAACGGCAGCAGGAACGGCTCGTTTTCAACGCGCACCAAATGGTGGTGGCAGCGCGGACATTCCGCCCGTTGCCCTTGGCGCAGCTTGGGAATGCGCGTGCGCAGGCCGCATTCGGGGCAGTCGATGGTGTGCGCAGGCAGCGTGGCGGAAGGCATATAGGCTTTCCGCCACACTTTTTGGGCATGTTTGACGAACCAGGATGAACGGCGCATGGGTTTGAAACGGCAATAAAAAACGCCATTATAGTGGATTTGGCGCGGCTGCTGTGGCAAACGGCGGATTTTTTGGCGTGCAGGCTGCTTTTGTGTTGGGGATTCGCCACCGAAACGGGTTTACGCAATCAAAAAGCAGCCTGCACTTGATGCCGCGCGCATTCGCGGAAAATGATTCGGTAAAGCGCTAATTCGGCAGGCTGTGTTTCCCTTTCAGGCACGGGATTTCCGGCGGTGTTCATGGCGTTGCGCCGCCATACCCGCGCTTGGGGCGGCAGCCCATGGCACAAAGTGTTGCCATGCAAAAAGCCGCGCCGCCCGCGTTTATTTCGGTTTCACCGAAACCCAAAAGCAGCCTGCACTTTGTCGGATAATCTCCCATCCAAAGTGCAGGCTGCTTTTTTCGAATGTATAGCCCGTCCGTCCCTGTTCTGTGGAATAGGGTGATTGCCGCTGCCACCCCAAGCGCGGGTATGGCGGCGCAACGCCATGAACACCGTCCGATTACGGTGTGCTTGGATTTTGGCGGCCGTCCTGTGCCCAAAACGCCTGCATCACATCGGGGCGGACTTTGCGGACGAACCAGAAGCCTTGTTCAAAAGCAGCCTGCACCTGCGGCAGAGTTTGCCAATCGGGGTGGTTCGCACCGTGTGCGAAGCGGATGCAGCGATGGTTGTCGTTGTGCAGGCGAAGTTGCGCGGCGTGCCGTTGTGCGATGAATTGGAAGAAATGTTCGTCCGGGCAGAGTTTGTGCCGGAAAGACGACTGCATGTCGGTGGCGGCATCGAGCAGCAGTTGCAAGGCGGCGCGGTCGGCGGAAAACCATTGGCTGCCGGCCCATGCGGTTTGGCGGCTCGGCAGCAGGCGGTCGGCGCATTGGGCGGCTTTGGTCAGGCATTTGCCCATCAGGCTGCGCTGCCACGATGTGTCGGCGTGCGGCAGGGAGAAGCGGACGCGGTAACGCAGGCGCGGCACGTTTTCGCAGGTCAGAAACAGGCAGCCTGCACCGGCCGCCGCCATTTGCCGTTCGATGGTTTCGGGCGTTTGCAGCGGCAGGCAGTCGCCGCTCATCAGGTGGAAATATTGGTGTTGCGGTTGCGCCAAGGCCGCCTGCATCAGGGCGAGCGTGGCTTCAATCATGCTGAAGCCGCCCCAGCGGACGTCGATGCGCTGCGGCAGCACGGACACATTGGGCAGCCCGTTCAAAAAGGCAATGCCGTCCGCATCGGATTTGGCATCGTAATGCACATAAAAATGGTGCTGCGGTGCGCGCTGCGCCATCAGGGGCAGGTGGTGCGGCGGCGTGTGGCAAAGGAGAAGGTGGGCGGTACTCATGATGTGCAGGCTGCTTTTGGCAATGTGGGGAAAGTGGGCAATGTCGCGGCAAGACAAAATGCAGGCTGCTTTTCAGTGATAAAAAGCAGCCTGCACTCGGTTTACTTGCCGTCCTCGCTATCCAAAAAACTTTTCAGTTTGTCCGAACGGGTCGGATGGCGCAGCTTGCGCAACGCTTTGGCTTCGATTTGGCGGATGCGCTCGCGCGTTACGTCAAACTGTTTGCCCACTTCTTCCAGCGTGTGGTCGGTGTTCATATCGATGCCGAAACGCATACGCAGCACCTTCGCCTCACGCGGGGTCAGGCTTTCCAGCACGTCGGCGGTCACCTCGCGCAGGCTGGAATACATGGCCGCATCCGCCGGTGCGACGTTGTTCACGTCTTCGATGAAGTCGCCCAAATGGCTGTCGTCATCGTCGCCAATCGGCGTTTCCATCGAAATCGGCTCTTTGGCGATTTTCATGATTTTGCGGATTTTGTCTTCCGGCATTTCCATCAGCTCGGCCAGTTTGGCGGAATCGGGGTCTTCTCCGGTTTCCTGCAGGTATTGGCGGGAGATGCGGTTCATTTTGTTGATGGTTTCAATCATGTGAACCGGGATGCGGATGGTGCGCGCCTGGTCGGCAATCGAGCGGGTGATTGCCTGACGGATCCACCATGTCGCGTAGGTGGAGAATTTGTAGCCGCGGCGGTATTCGAATTTGTCGACCGCCTTCATCAGGCCGATGTTGCCTTCCTGAATCAAATCAAGGAACTGCAAGCCGCGGTTGGTGTATTTTTTGGCGATGGAAATCACCAGGCGCAGGTTGGCCTGTATCATTTCCTCTTTCGCACGCGCGGTTTCCCGTTCGCTGCTTTGCATGTTTTTATTGATTTCCTTCAGTTCTTCGATGGAAATCTGCGCCGTTTTTTCCATTTCCGCCACTTCGGACTGTTTTTCCAAAATGGCGTGTTGGAAACGCTCCAAGGCGTTCGCCCACGCGTGGCGTTTGGCGATTTCGTTTTCCAGCCAAGTCAAATCGGTGATGTTCGGCAGGAATTGGCTGATGAAGTAGTCGCGGTCCATTTGGACGCGGTCGAGGCAGATGTCGCGGATTTCGCGCTCCAGTTTGCGGATGTTGTCTACTTTCTGCCGCAGGCTGCTGCTCAGACTTTCAATCTGACGGGTGGCAAAGCGGACTTCCAGCAGTTTGTGGGCAATCGCGTCGCGGTGTTTCAGGTATTCTGGATGGTTGCTGTCGTTGGCATTCAAAGCCTCGACCATCAGGTCGTAACTGTCTTTGATAACGGCAAAATGCTCCAGCACTTCGCGTTTCAATTCTTCCAGATTGACGCTTCCCATATCGGCGGCATCGCCTTCGCCGTCTTCATCTTCGTCGTCTTCGGACTCTTCTTCGGCGTTGTCGCCGGGACGTGCGCCGGGCGGTACGGTTTCCAAATGGCCCAGGCCCAGTTCGTTAAGCAGCACTTCGTTCGGGTCGATAATCGCTTCGACCACTTCGTCTACTTTGATTTCGTCGTTGCGGATTTTTTCAATCAATTCGAGGATTTCCGCAATCGAACCCGGGCAGGCCGAAATGGCCTGAATCATGTTTTTCAGGGCGTTTTCGATTTTTTTGGCGATGATGATTTCGTCTTCGCGCGTCAGGAGTTCCACCTGCCCCATTTCGCGCATATACATGCGCACGGGGTCGGTGGTGCGGCCGAATTCGGAGTCGGCGTTGGAAAGGGCGGCCTCCGCTTCTTCTACCGCGTCGTCGTCGGTCATGCCGGTGCCGCTGTCGTTCATCAGCAGGCTGTCGGCATCGGGGGCTTCTTCGGTTACTTGAATACCCAAACCCTGAATCATGTTGACGATGTTGTCAATCTGTTCGGCGTCGGACATGTCGTCCGGCAGGGCATCGTTGATTTCGGCGTAAGTGATGTAGCCGCGGTCTTTGCCCTGCAATATCAGCTGGCGCAGGCGGGCGCGCTGTTCCTCTGCGGTTAGCGGGCGGTTGTCGTCTTCTTGTTCTTCGTAGTCTTGCGGATTACTCATTGTGGTCTCGGTATTTTCGGATAATGCGGCGGGCGGACGGATATTCGGAATTCTGCCTGTCTTGCAGCGTTTGGTGCGCTCCGCCGTTTGGAAACAGCCTGCAATAGCACTTCGGCTTTCAGGCTCGAAATCGGATTTTCGCTAAATAGTGCCGCCTAAGGGGGAAAACAAGCCCCCTGTCGGCAAAAAGCGGGGATTATACTGAAATCCCCCGCCTGCCGAAAGGCGGCAGGGAAAGGTTTGGGGGGCGGCCCGATATGCCGGTTTCCGTTCCGGCGGGCAAGGTGTGTTCCCCGCTTCGGTTTGAACGGAATCCTCTATAAAAAACAGCCGCGTATGGCTTCCAGGCCGTTATGGTTGATGCAGATGTCGGCGGCCTGCCGGGCTTTGGGCTTGGCATGGTAGGCGATGCCGAACCCGGCTTCCGCCAGCATGGGGATGTCGTTGGCCCCGTCGCCCACGGCCAAAACCTGCCCGTGGTGCAAACCGAGTTTGGCGCGGTATTCGCGCAGCAGGTCGGCTTTGGCTTGTGCGTCGATAATGCGGCCGTTCAGACGGCCTGTCAGGCGGCCGTTGTCGGTGTCAAGCAGGTTGGCATGGGTGTAGTCGAGGCCGAGGCGGGTTTGCAGGCGGTCGGTGAAAAAGGTGAAGCCGCCCGATACCAGCATGAATTTCACGCCGTGCTTTTTGCATTCGCTCAAGAGATATTCCGCGCCGAGCGATAGTTTCAGCACTTGGTCGTACACTTCTTGCAGCACGCTTTCCGGCAATCCGGCCAACAGGCCGACGCGTTTGCGTAGCGATTGTTCGAAGTCCAATTCGCCGCGCATGGATTGTTCGGTAATCGCCGCCACTTGTTCTTTCAGTCCGACTCCGGCGGCAATTTCGTCCACGCATTCTATGGTAATCAGTGTCGAGTCCATGTCGCTGACAATCAGTCCGAGGTCGGAGAACGGGATGGCGGGCAATACGGCGTGGTCGATTTTCAGCTTGTCCAGTTCGGCGGCAGCTTCGGGCGGCAGGGCAAAGTTTTCCGGTACTTCAAAGCGCAGGATGCTGCCGTTTCCGTTTTCAGACGGCCTTATCGGTAAAGGCGGGAGAAAGGACAGGTCGCAACGCCCGATGTCGGGACGCTGTAAAACCAAATGGTGCGGCATGGGGATTTTTTCCTCGGTTGGGTTGGGCGGTTGTGTTTTCAGACGGCATCTTGCTGCAAAAGGCCGTCTGAAAAATGTGGAGGGGGTGTACGCTCATGAAACTCCGGCCTTGGGCGGCGTTTTCGTCAGTCGGTAAACGCTTCGGGATTTTCGCGGATGAAACGTACCAGCAGGCCGTCCAGAGGTTGGCAGTTTTCCAGCAGGTAGAATTCGTCGTCGTAGGCTTCGAGCGGGTTGTTTTCATACGAGGCGCAAAAACCTTCCAGCGAACCGTCTTGGCGGTCGGCCAGTTTTTCGCGTTCGTAACAGGCGTTGGCGCGGCGTACGAGGTCGGCATATTTGGGCGCGCCGACGAGTTCGCAGGCTTCGGGCAGGTAGGCGGCGGCTTCGGCGCCGGTGTTGTAGTAATATTGGTTGAAACCGCCGTTGTCCACTTCTCCGGCCAGGATGTACAGCGCGTAAACGGCGCGGCGGGCGGGGGAGAGTGTTTGCAGGTATGCTTCTTCGCCCATGCCTTCGGGTGCCTGTACGGCCAGGGTGTCGAACACGGTCAGTACCAGCTCTTCGTCGGGCGTTTGCGCCAAGATGGCGGCGGTCAGTTTTTCATGGATGGTGCGGTTGTCGAAGGCGGCGAACATTTCGGATACTTCGGCAAACAGTTGCTGCGATTCTCGTTTGAATTCGGCACGTTCTTCCTCGCTCATCAGTGCCAGCATTTTTTGGAAGTCTTCGCCGTCGAAGAGGGTATTGAAGTCGTCGTTTCTCATATTTTTTCCATTTGAGGCCGTCTGAAAACCGGTGAACGGGTTTTCAGACGGCCTGCCGTTTATTTCAACATGTTTTTGATTACGCCCATCACACTGCGCGAAATGGCGTTGGTGACTTGGCGGTTGATTTGGCTGCCGATGCTGTCGGCAACGTTGTAGCCCAGCCCTTGGTTGGCCTTTTTCCGCCCGCCGAACAGTCCGCCGAGGAAGCCTTCCACCAGTCCGGGTTTGGCCGGTTGCGTCGCTTCGGCCTGTGCCTGCGCCTGTTGTGCGGTTTTTTCCGTGCCGACGGCCTGCTCCGCCTGCGTTTGTTCTGCCGCAAACTGCTGCAGGGCTTCGTAGGCGGAAAAATTGTCCACCGCGTCTTTATAGTGGCGGTAGAGGATGTCGTTTTGGAACAGGCTGCCGCGCTCTTCGGCCGCCAGCGGGGCAAGCTGCGATTGCGGCGGCAGGACGAAGGCGCGTTCCACGATGCCGGGCATGCCTTTTTCATCGAGGAAGGATACCAAAGCCTCGCCCACGCCCAGTTCGATAATTGCTTCGGCCACGTTCAGCTTCGGATTGCTGCGGAAGGTTTCGGCAGCGGCCTTTACCGCTTTTTGGTCGCGCGGGGTGAAGGCGCGCAGGGCGTGCTGCACGCGGTTGCCGAGCTGGCCGAGGATGCTGTCGGGCAGGTCGAGCGGGTTTTGGGTAACGAAATATACGCCCACGCCTTTGGAGCGGATGAGGCGTACCACTTGTTCGACTTGTTCTACCAAGGCCGGTGCGGCGTTGTCGAACATCAAATGCGCTTCGTCGAAGAACATGACGAATTTGGGTTTGTCGGCATCGCCGACTTCGGGCAGGGTTTCAAACAGTTCGGCCAGAAACCACAGCAAAAACGCGCTGTACATGCGCGGGGAGCGCATCAGTTTTTCCGAATTCAGGATGTTGATGACGCCTTTCCCGCCCTCGCTTTGCAGCCAGTCCTGCAGGTTTAGTTCGGGTTCGCCGAAAAACTGTTCCGCACCTTCTTTTTCCAATACCAGCAACTGCCGCTGAATTGCGCCGACGCTGGCGGCGGAAACGTTGCCGTATTGGGTGCGGTATTCTTTGGCGTGGTCTGCCACATATTGCAGCATCCCGCGCAGGTCTTTCAAATCAATCAGATGCCAGCCTTTGTCGTCGGCAACCTTGAATACCAGGTTGAGCAGGCCTTCCTGGGTGTCGTTCAAATTCATCAGGCGCGAGAGCAGCATCGGCCCCATTTCGGATACGGTAACGCGCACGGGGATGCCCGTTTCGCCGAATACGTCCCAAAAGCGTACGGGAAAGCCTTGCAGATAGTCTGCGCCGTCCAAACCGAATTCCGCCATCCGTTCGCCGACCTTGCCCGCACCGTCCCCGGCACGGCAGATGCCGGACAAATCGCCTTTTACGTCAACCAGAAACACAGGCACGCCGATATTGCTGAAACTTTCCGCCATTTTGCGCAGCGTAACCGTTTTGCCCGTACCGGTCGCGCCGGCAATCAAGCCGTGCCGGTTGGCCATTTTGCCGATAAGTTCCAAAGGTTGGCGGCCGCCGCCGCTCAAGGCGATGGTGAGAGTAGTCATAAAATCAAACTTCCGTAGCGGATAAAGACGGGCGGCATTTTAACGGTATACCTGCTTTTTAGCATCTTCAAATAACACAATCGGCCGTCTGAAAAGGAAGCCGGGAGTCATGCTGCTTTTTCAGACGGCCTTCAATTTCAGGCCATAGTTTGTCAAACGGCATATCGGGTCGGACATGGGATTTGCCTGCGGTATTCGGGGAAGGAAACGTTTTTTAGATTTTTCATCAGGCCGTCTGAAAATATTTCGATGTTTTCAGACGGCCTGATGACGGATTTGGGCAAGTTAAAAAATATTGAGTTAAATCAAAAATAGGCAAAAGAATTTAAAAAACAGGTGATTCTATTATGTTATTTTGTATCATCAACTGATACAATCATACTGATTGCAAAAACTTAATTTGCGATTTAAACCCGAAATATTTCAATATAACAAATCACAATGGAGTTAATTTCCTTATGAAACGCCAACACTTCTTACTCCTGCCATTGACGCTGGCCCTAACCCAAGTTTGGGCAGCCGACGAACCTGTCGAACAAGATTCCGCACTTGCGCCCGTGGTCGTTACCGGCACGCAGCAGCAAAAGGCCAATACGGTCAAATTCAACCCGAAAGCCACCATTCAGCCCATGCCGGCCGGTGATGGTGCGGACTTGCTTCAGTCCGTGCCCAATATGAGCATCATCCGCAAAGGCGGCAGCTCTGGCGACCCGCTGTTCCGCGGCTTGGGCGGTTCGCGCCTGTCCGTCAATGCGGACGACCAGTTTATTTACGGCGGCTGCGGTATGCGTATGGACCCGCCGACCGCTTACATCCATCCCAACAGTTTTGACGAAGTGATTGTAACCAAAGGCCCGCAAACCGTTACGCAGGGCATGGGCTTGGTGAGCGGTTCCGTTCAATTTGTCCGCAAAAATCCTGATTTTACTGAAAAACCCTACAATATAAACACGTCCGCCACAGTCGGCAGCCACGGCCGCCGCGACGGTTCGCTCGAAGCGGAATTCGGCGGCAAATACGCTTACGTCCGCACCAATATTTCGCACAACGAAGCGGACGACTATAAAGACGGTGCCGGTCACCACGTTCATTCCAACTTCAAACGCGACAGCCAAATGCTGCAAGTCGGCATCACTCCGACCGAAAACACTACCATCGCCGGCACATACGAACGCAGCCGCGCGAAAGTCGCCTACGCCGACCGTATGATGGACGGCAGCAAATTCGACCGCGACGCTTGGAACATCCGCTTCAGCCAACGCAGCATCACGCCTTGGTTCAGCGAACTCGAACTGCGCTATGGTCAAAGCGAAATCGACCACGTTATGGACACCTACAGCCTGCGCACCATCCGCAATCCGCACGGCATGCAGATTAAAAACGCCAACAACCCCAAACGCAACACCGATACAGGCCGTCTGAAAGCCACCTTCGATTGGGATACGGTTAATCTGCAAACAGGCATAGATTATCTGGATGATGTGCACGTTGCGCGTATGGAACGCGGCGGAGACGGTTACCGCCACAAACCGTTCATGCCAAATCAAAGCTTCAAACAATGGGGTATGTTTGCCGAAGCCGCATGGCAGCGTAACGAAAACCAAAAATGGGTAGCCGGCCTGCGCCACGACCAAGTCAAAGCGCATTACGATACCAACCGCGTTACCGACCTCGTATTGAAACATCAGAAATACAATCTGAATTCCGGCTTCCTGCGTTGGGAACAAACCGCCGGCAACCTGAAATATTACGCCGGATTCGGCATTGCAGAGCGCGGGCCGGACTACTGGGAACGCCTGCATTCCGAAAACAAAATCGTTCGTCCCGAGCAAAACCGCCAGCTTGATGCGGGCATTATTTGGAAAAACGAAAACGTACAGGCTTCCGTATCCGTATTCGGCAGCCGCATCAACGACTTCATCCTGCTTGAAAGACGCGGCATGATGACCAGTGTCCGTAATATCGATGCCAACCGCGTCGGCGGCGAAGCCGAAATCAAATGGAAATTCGCCCCCAACTGGGAAATCGGCAGCAACCTGGCCTACACGCGCGGCAAAAACCGCACCGACAGCCGTCCGTTGGCGCAAACCCCGCCTCTGGAGTGGAACAACTCTCTGGCGTGGGATAACGGCAAATTCAGCGCGGGCGCACTCTGGCGCGTGGCGGCAGCGCAAAAACGCTATGCCGTCGGCCAAGGTAATATTGTCGGCCAAGACGTCGGCGCATCCGCCGGATTCGGCATACTGTCGCTCAATGCCGGCTGGCGTATCGCCAAATTCGCCACCCTGCAAGGCGGCGTGGACAACGTGTTCAACAAAACCTATGCCGAATTTGTCAGCAAAGGCGGCGATCCTTCTGCCGGAACACAAACCACGCGCGTAAACGAGCCCGGCCGCACGGTTTGGATGCGTTTGCAGATGCAGTTCTAATCCGAACCGTCAGGCCGTCTGAAAAAAACAAACCGTCTTTTCAGACGGCCTGTGATTAGGTTTATACAATTTTCATTCCGCGCTGTTTGCGGAAGCGGATTTTACCCGCCCTGCAGTCCATAACTGGCGTTTCAGCTGCATCGTCGGCGACGTAAGGTCTGCTTCCGCAAACAGTGCGGTTTTTTCGGCACGGCGGTGCCGATTTTTTATTTTCCGTTCGTACTTATCAGGCAGGGGAAAAAGCGTCGGAGAAGAAGGCGTCGTTTTTCAGACGGCCTTGCCCCGTCAGTATTTCCCACGCATCGGTAATCATGGCCGGCGAGCCGCAGGCGTATACCTGATGGGCGGACAGATCGGGATGGTCGCGCAACACCTGTTGTTGGACGTAACCCCGCGCGCCGTTCCAGTTTTCGTCCGCACGCGAGAGTACGGGCGTGAAGGAGCCGTTTTTCAGACGGCCTGTCAGTTCGGCGGCTTGTTCGGCGTAATACAGTTCGGCTTCGTTGCGGCCGCCCCAATAAAGGTGAACCTGCCGCTGCGATTGTTGTTCGATTAAGCGGAGCAGGATGCTTTGGATGGGGGCGAAACCGGTGCCGGTGGCCAATAGGATAATCGGCTGCGTCTCTTCTTCGTTCAGGGTAAATGTCCCCATCGGGCCGCGTACGCGCATGATGGTTTTTTCTTTAATCAGCGGGTCGTTGCCGAACAACATGCCGCTGAACAGGCCGCCGTCGCGTTTGCGGATGTGCAGTTCGAGCTGTTCTGCCTGCGCGGGGCTGCCGGCGAGGGAGTAGCTGCGGGTGTGTCCGTCTTTCAACAGGATGTCTATGTATTGGCCGGCGAGGAAGACGAACGGCGGTTTTTTCGGCATGTCGAGTTTGAGGATGGCGGTGTCGTGCAGGTATTCCACTGAAGCGACGCGTGCGGGCAGGGTTTTGACGGGCGGCATTTTGCTGCTGTTGTAGCCGGGGACGTTGAGCCGGATGTCGCCGCGCGGATAGCAGCAGCACATCAGGATTTTGTTTTGCGCCAGCTCTTCGGCGGGAAGGGCTTGTTCCGCGTGTTCGCCCTGTTCGAATTCTCCGGCGGCGATTTCGGCTTTGCACTGGCCGCAGATGCCGTTTTGGCAGGAGTGGGGCAGGTTGAATCCTTGGCGGCGCGCGGCGGCCAAGATGCTTTCGCCGTCGTCGGCTTCAAAGGTTTCGTTGTCGGGTGATAGGGTAATTGTGTGTTTCATGTTATGGGTTTTAGGTGTGTTGAGGCCGTCTGAAAAGTTTCGCTTCAGGGAAGCGGTGGTTTTCAGACGGCCTTATCAATGCCGTAAATGTTTGAAACGGAAAGGCGGCACGGTATTGTTGATTGCCTGCGATTGCCTGCACCGTTTCAGACGGCCTGATTATTGACCTTGCGGCAGGCCGACCATGGCGTCTTTCGGCATTTCGCCTGTGGCGGCCAGTTTGACGTCGAAAATCAGCACGGCGTTTTTCGGGATTTTTGAATTGGGCGGAGGTGCGTCGCCATAACCCAGTTCGGGCGGGATGTAGAGGGTGTATTCCGCACCTTCTTTCATCATCGGCAAGGCTTCCTGCCAGCCTTTAATCATGACGGGCAGCGGGAAGGCCATCGGTTCCTTGGCATCGGCATTGCTGTCGAATACGGTGCCGTCGGTCAGTTTGCCGGTATAAATTACGCTCACCATCCAGTCGGGTTTCGGATTTTTGCCGGTACCTTCTTTGACGACTTTGTATTGCAGGCCGGAGGCGGTGGTTTTCACGCCTGCTTTGGTTGCGTTTTCTTTCAGGAAGGCTTGCGATTTGGCCAATTCGGCTTGCGAATCTTTATCGGCGGCAGCCTGTGCCTTGGCTTGTTCTTTCTGCAGGAAGGCCATCATAATTTCGTTGGCCTGTTGCTCGCTGATGCGGGTTTCTTTGCCGGACACTACGTCTTCGATGGCTTGCGTGAAGAGTTTGACGTCGATGGCCGTGCCTTGCTCTTTCATTTTCTTGAAGCTGCGGCCGATGTCGATGCCCATCGCGTAGCTGGCCTGCTGTTCGGGCGTGCCCAATGCCGAAGCGTCTTTGGCTGCAGCAGAAGCGGCGGTGTTGACGGCCGAGCCCGAAGCGGCGGATGTCGCCGATGTGGAGGTTTCCTGTTTGCAGGCGGCCAGCGCGCATGCGGCGGCCAGTGCGGTCAGGCTGAGTTTCAAAGTTTGTTTCATAATGGCTCTCTGTAAGGAACGGTAAAACAAGGAGCGGATTATACAAGCTTGGGAGGCAAAGGGAAGGCCGTCTGAAAATGTTGTTTTGCCATTCGGCATATTTTTGCGTTTTTTAATGTACGGAGATCTTTGCAAAATTCCCCAAAATCCCCTAAATTCCCACCAAGACATTTAGGGAATTTCTCATGAGCACCTTCTTCCGGCAAACCGCCCAAGCCATGATTACCAAACACATCGACCGCTTCCCACTATTGAAGTTGGATCAGGTGATTGATTGGCAACCGATCGAACAGTACCTGAATCGTCAAAGAACCCGTTACCTTAGAGACCACCGCG
>ERZ772807.936-NODE-936-length-16837-cov-5.129067_pt1 | contig 16837 bp, 15 predicted proteins | sample MGYA00511472_ERZ772807 | MGnify/ENA primary metagenome ERZ772807 (study PRJEB29015, sample SAMEA2737947) | human oral metagenome | biome: human oral; feature: human-associated habitat; material: dental | place: China | collected 2039 ...
ATAGAATCCACCTACTATTAGGGCAAAAATAGACACTGACAATTACCTGACAATACATTTAGACCTTAGTTTTCTAATATTTTACCCCCATAAAATTGATCATTATCAGAAAAAAGTAAGAAGTATCAAATAAGCCTATAAATATTGCTTTAACATAGAGAGTAATATCTGTCTTTCTCAAAAGAATAGTTTATTTTGCAGCACATGTTGCTTGAAAAAATGTAAATGGAATATGAAAAGTCGTTTGAAAAATGTAATCTCGTTGCAAAAAGACACTTGAAAAAATGTAGATAATTTACAAGTTTCATTTTAAAACATGTAGATTTGTAGTACAGGTCTTCATAATTATATACAGAATACTCTCTTTACTCACAAAACAAAGGAATAAGATATGCTACGAATGAAGACAAAGTTAGACTCAGAGCTGCATTTGACTCCATTCCTCGACAACTAAGTAAAGAGAACAAGAAGTTTCAGTTTTCTGTCATAAAGAAAGGTGCAAGGGCTAAAGAATATATCACAGGCATACAATGGTTGGAGGATGCTGGTATTATTATCAGATGTAGAAATCTAAGCATAACAGAACTTCCACTTGAGGGTAATGCCATAGAAGATAGCTTTAAGGTTTATATGAGAGATACAGGTCTCTTTGTATCTATGCTCGAAGAGGGAACACAATTTGACATTCTGCAAGGTAGACTCTACGGATATAAAGGAGCCATATTTGAGAATCTAATTGCAGATATCTTCACAAAGATGGGACGAAAGCTATACTACTATCGTAAAGACTCTGGATTAGAAATAGACTTTGTAATACGTTATCACGGTGAATGTGTACTTGTTGAAGTAAAAGCATCTACAGGAAATACGAAGAGTACCAAGACTATATTACAGCATCCCGACAAGTATCACGTACATCAAGCTATAAAGTTAGGGGATTATAATATAGGAGAAAAAGATGGAGTTCTCACGCTTCCTTTATATATGGCTTTCCTATTAAAGAAATATTAGCAGGACTGAAGAACTTAAGATTATTCCAATCGGTAGCCATCACCCCTGTCAGCCACAATCTTTAATCCGCAACGCTCACTGACAATAGGCTTCAAACGACGGATAAGTGTATAGAGAGTTTCGCTTGCATCGGGTTTCTTAGGCCAAAGCGTTTCACAGATAACTGCCTTCGACAACTTTCTATCAGTTGCATTGATAAACAGCTCCATCAGTTGCTGTTGCATCGGAGTGAAGGCTATTTTCTCCCCATGCCAGTCACGGAAACTATGGTCAGAAGCGGCATATACCATCCTTCCCACCACTAATCTATCGGAACGATGACGACGAAAATGCACGATAGAGGTAACCATCCAAACCAAGGCTAACAATAGGAAAGCAAAGGATAAACGCTGATCTGACAAGCCCCATACCGTAGCGAAGGAACAATCCGCATAGCTCTGGAATAAAAGCGAATGACCACCTGACCGCCATTTCATCTGTCTACTGCACAGCGAATGACTATCTTCACCCAACGCATATGACACAAACGAACGACGTCTAAGGTCGGCTATCTGTAAATATTGCCGATAACTTTGTATGGTATCGGGCGTAATCCACGCCTCACGTTTCCCAGCGAGTGTCTTCGACAAAGCTTGATTCATATCCTGTACAATAGCCGTTTCAGCACAGTGATAGCTATCAAAGCCAGCCCATACTGCCGAGCAAACGAGTAACAAAAATATGATAACTGACGATATAGGTTTCATAGGCTTGTATCATAAAAAGTGATAGAATGTTTCAAGTTATTGTATGTTGCAAAGATAATATTTTATCTTATCAATGCCAAACGGAGTGCAAGAAATATACAGTAAAACAGGTATAATCAGCAAATATTTACTGCACAAGACCTATAGATGCGCAAAATTATACAGTAAAATTTGGGCATTAAACTAAAAAACATTACCTTTGCACCCACGATTGTCCTATGGTGTAATGGTAGCACTACAGTTTTTGGTTCTGTCAGTGGTGGTTCGAATCCGCCTGGGACAACAACTATATTTGCAAAGCCCTTGAAAGTCAAATGCTTTCAAGGGCTTTACTTTTTGGGAGACCAGGTTTGGTTCCTTGTCTATGGAATATTATGATACACTATTAGCCATTATCCCTCTAATTCTAAGTACTCAATTCTTTGATTTTCCTTTCTAAGGAATTAACATTTTAATATAGAGAGGTTATTATTGGGATAACATTTGGGTTGATTCCAATTTTGAGACCAAATTAATATCTTCAAACTACAAGTGTAGATATGCTTTTATGTCAAATTTGGTCTCTCACTTGGTCTCTTTTCACATGTATTTCCTTTTCTGTTTATTTCTTTCTTCCACTTTCTCTTGGCAGTTTAAGTCTATATTGGTTACCAATTAGATACTATTATGTGCCTTTTCCCCTTATTCATTGCATTTTCACACCAAAGTCAAAATAGCATAAAGTACTGATTATCAGGAATTATTATGTTAATATAGATTAAATCAAATTTTTCTTAGACAATCGACAAATTTACTTAGATAGTTATTTTTTCATTTTTTTTGTATCTAATCTACCTTTGCAAGCAGAAACAAAATCTTTTGCTGTGATTAGATAAAAATCTATAACCAGCAGGACGTAGAAAAAAATATTTTATGAAAAAGATGAATGTATTTTATGGCTCTGACTTGCAAGAGCAACTCAAACCGCTGTATGGACTAAAGTCTGAAATTGCTTCGTTAAAGGCGGAAGTAAGCAAAACGACTTTACCTAAGTTTTTCACTATTGCACAGGTATGCGAGATACTTAAAATATCTCGCAGCACGACTAATCGCATGATAAAGAATGGCGATTTGAAAGCGAAGAAAGCATACCGTCGTGTGCTAATCCCCGAAGAAAGTATCAATGAATTTATCAAAAAATCTAATTTAAACATATAATTATGAAGCAAAAAAAGAAGATTGTAATGAATTACATTACAAGAGAACGGGTATACAGATTTTCTAATGAAGATTATAGTCGTACTACATGGGCAATGTTCCTGTATCGTTATTTTCCTAAGAAGCAGGTTGATGTGATATTAAAAGATTACGATGTGAGAATAGACACAAGGTATTCCTATCAAGGAGGCTATGGAGTGATTCTTCCTTTCAAAAACATTGAAAACAAAATCCGTGATGTTAGAGTAATGCTCACTAATCCTAAAACGGGTTCAATTGTCAAAAGCAATAATGGGGATAATCACATCTATGTGCAAAAGACTTCAAAACAGTTTAGCCATATTCCATACGATCCTTGCCCATTCCTTAATTGCTATTTTTCTATTGGTGCAGAATTAGCTAAGGGTTATGAGCTTAAGAAAATTCCAACTCCTTTTGGACTTAACAGGATCCTAAGGGCAAAGGAGATATGTGTTGTAACAGCTCCGATTGACGCTATAGTTATGTCTATCATCTACCCATACGCAACATGGATTGCAAGTGGATATGAGGGCAAGTTCAGCGTGAATCTGTTTCATCCGTATAATGTAAGGGAAATACGAGAACAAAGAGCACAGGTAACATTATTCCCTGAATATTCCAACATAAACGAAGCTAATCAGGTTGCTGATTATTTGGTAAAAAGTGGAATACAAACACAAGTGTATCAGCAGATAAACATACTAAGAAAGTGGGACTATATTGGAGACCGTAGAAGTATTGCGACCATAGCATTAAAAATGCTTGAGCAGCAATTCTCGTATAGCGATATTCTGATAGCTCTGCAATTAGTGAATAAGGATAAAATAGTCTTGGAACAATACGACAAGACTATGTTTTCTACCAAGTTGGGGCTTAGCACCCATTTTAGTAACATTAATGACAAAAAAATCAATGGAAAGAAATAAGATTACATTTGATACAGTAAGATTTTCAACCTCAAGCAAAAATATCAAGCTGTTAGATAAGGGTGAGGAGCTGTTTGTCACCAAAATAAACACAAAGACTGCAGAGGTTGAGTCTTTGGAATTCAATTCTAATTCCAATTCTATGGCTTGGGCTCATATTCCATTCTCCTTATATATCCGTGCCAACCAATTGTCCAATAGAATGACTATTGAATTTTCCTCAAAACTATTGTTAGAAGATTATCCGCAATTGATATCTAAGGATACCTTTGGACAGTGTTTGCGTAATATGGAGCGTATTGGACTTTGTAAGCTTGATATTGATGCAATATGTAAGGACTGCGAATTTAACAAACTACACATAACCAAAGATATTGATATGAAACTTAACGACACCACCCTCAATACCCTCAATCACTACACCAACAATTATCGTAGGTATAAGTGGAAAAGATATGAGAATGATTCTATCTCATTCAAAAAAGATGTAAGGTCTAAAGACTGCAGAGAAGAAATTATTATCTATAACAAGGAAAAAGAGATTGTAGCTTCCAAGAATAAACAATTCTTAGCAATGTTGAGCAATTCTACCCAAATTACAGAATACTTTAGAGGTAAAGTTAGATTTGAGGTGAAGTTAGAGAATAAGCGAAAGATTATGCGTGATTTGGATATTGTAGATACCTCCTTCCAGAGTGTAATGTCAGCTAATCCCAATGCAGTATTGACACAGTTTAATAAGGTGTTTACATGTTCCAATAATAATATGTATTCCGATCACACCCACTCCATTTACAACTTCAAGGATTATGCAATATTGAACATCTTGCGCTATTACAATGGAGACATGAGGAAAATAGAGCAGGAAATCAAGGACTTGGGAATATATAAGCCCAAATCACGCAATGCCCGAAACCGTCAGATGAAAGAGATAGAACGCATTAAAAACTCTGTGAATAATCTGTCAACACACGCAGACACTATTATTGAAGATATTAGAAACCAGCTGGATTACCATAATACAAAAAAGATTATTATATAGCCTGTCTTAGCCACCGAAAGAATATACTTCGAGTGGTAGATCTATCACAAACAATCTTTTCGTATGACATGTGACAATCAACATGACGAGCTGTCATAATATATATGACGCTTCGTCATGTTTCAAAATTTCATTCAAGAGAAATCACTTTGAGAGCCATTGCAAAAAGTTGAAATCTGGACTGCTTTTTGCAAGAAAATAATAATAAACTACAAGAGAAATAAATGAAAAAAAATGGATTATTTTATGGGAGAAATATGATACGCTTCTCTCTTAAAAATGCAACAAAAGAGTTATCACCAATTAGGCTACGCATTAACCTGAATGGCGAACGTATGACATTCTATTTACCACAAGACTATAAGATTTGCCCCAAGCATTGGGACAAAGAGGTAGGAGGTGCAATCGAGGATAGCAAAAGAAATCCAGATTTAAAGGGAAATCCGCAGCTTCAACTAATAATGCGGAATATCAACAAGGAGATAGAAAAGACTACCAATGCCCTGATTACCGTATTGGAAGAATTAAAGCTACACGACATTTGCCTAACTGCTGAACTTGTACGAAAAGAACTGAGAAAAGAACTACAATACGAAGTAAAAGAAAAGCAGCGATTTGCAGACTTCATCAACTATATGGAATATTATATTTCCCTATGTAAAAATGGCACAATACTGAACAGTAAAGGCGCAAGACTTGTCCCTGGTACAATCAAAGGGTATATAGCTACAAAAACAATACTAAAGCGGTATTGTCAAGAACGGAATACAACTCTTCAAATGGATAATATGGGCATGAACTTCTACCATGACTTCGTGCTTTTCATGAATGAGGCTAAACATTCTCGTGGCACATACAAGACAAATGTAATCGGAAAGTATATCAAAAACATAAAAGTAATGCTACGATATGCTTACGACAACCATTACACCCAAAACGATGAATTCAAACGCAAAGAATTTAAGGCATATAAAGAGAACGTAGAAACCATATACCTAACAGAAACTGAACTGTCCAGCCTGTACGAACTTAAACTAAATGAAAGCGAATCTAATGTAAGAGACAGTTTTATTATCTCGTGCTATACAGGCCTACGGTATTCAGATATTGCAAGGTTGCAACAAAAGCATTTGGACTTTGAGAAAAAACTGCTGACAATTGTCACTCAAAAGACTAATACAAGGGTGATAATTCCTATACATCCTAAGGTGGAAGCTATTCTCCGTAAGTATAATAATAATCCACCAAAAGCACAATCCAACCAAAGTACAAATCGGATGCTAAAAAGGTTGTGTCGTAAGGCAAAAATAACTAACTTTGTCTCAATTATGGAGACTAGCGGTGGTGTGCATCAAGAGATCACTCGTGAGAAGTGCGATATGGTTACTAGTCATACAGCACGTAGAAGTTTTGCTACCAATGCTTACAAGGCAGGTATTCCGAGTTTGTCTATAATGCAAATCACAGGGCATAGCACTGAGTCAAGCTTCATGAAATACATTAGGGTCTCCAAAGAAGAAAATGCAATTTCACTAAGTAAACATTCATTTTTCAAGTAAAACATTAAAGTTATGGCAGAAGACAATGAGAAAGAAGTACAATGCAAGTGGAATATAGAAGAGGTTATATTTATTACCCAAGAAATTTATAATGGGATTGTCCTCACTATCAACAACTCAAAAAAATATAAACGGAAAATTCTCATAGAGGATCTCCATAACTATTTGTGGGGATTAGTTGATATAAATGGTGATTTAATAGCGTTTATACACGATAATGAAGAAAAATGGAAATTTTATAGCAAACAAGATGCAAATAGCAAACAAGATGCAAATAGCAAACAAGATGCAAATAGCAAACAAGATGTAAATGACAAACAAGATGCAAATGACAAACAAGATAAAATGTTTGGAGGGCGAGGCAAAATGTTTGGAGAGCAAGTATTGTTGAATATACAAATTATAGAAGAGTACTATAAAAATATTCGTGCACAGGAGAAATCGCGATCGCCATATAAAGAAGTTTCACTAGAGGATGAATTTAAACGTTATTATGCACTAATAGATAAACTTGAGCGCAACTTCTCAACTCTTAATATCTGCGAAGCAATAGGGGGTAAAGCTCTTACTAGACTATTTCTAAGCGAAGAGTTTATTAATAAACTCTTCGAATACTGTAAGGCCATTATTAAAGTAGCAAAGATTGACGAAAGTTTTGAGATATACGAAAGGGACTTAACAAGACTTTATGAGAATTTCAATAAGATTATAGATGATAAAGAACTCACATCTACTCTTCTTTATCAAATAAACCCTTTTATATGTTCAGCAAAAAAAAATATTGGAAATCTAATATGCTCCATAGAACAAGCTAGGCATAAATATGCGATTAAAGAATCAGGCAAAAAAATGTGCCTTAAGGATAGGGCATATTTCTTATATCGACTATTTACGGATATACTATTTGTGGATAAAAGCCAAGAAATTATTGGCAATGTTATAGCTAGCCTTATAGGCTGCGAGAAAAATACAATGCCAACATATATAAATGACTTTAATAGATCTATAGTAAGTTCTGCGACAAAAAGGAGAGTCAAAGAAGTTTTTCAAATCTTGACAAATAATACAGAGATGCAGGAGTTAGACGATCTTATCAAATTGTGTAAAACACAACTCTATGAGAAAATAGAGAAGCAAATTCAAAAGAAAAAAAAGATACAAAAACTATAAGAACTTTAAGATACTCTTTTTTATAGAAAACATATCACCTATTTATGACACGAAATTCATGTATTTGCCAACTTCAAGAATCAAAATCAATAGGAGGGAAAAACTCTGCAGGGGAGCATTCAAAGAATTGGGCAACGAGAAAAACCTGATGTACACTATACTTGACATCAAACTTCTCACTCTCTACTTGCCCAATAAAACTAGGGGAGCAATCCAGTATCGCAGCTAATCCTCGTTGGGATATATTCTTCTGCATTCTCCTTTCTTTGATCCGAGTAATAACAAACAAATCGATCTTTGACTTCATAAAAAACTAATTTTAGGCAGTAAAGTTAGAAAAAATAATTATCTTTGCGCTTAGTAATAATAAGCATCGCCTAAATTAGGATAAGATATGAGACGAAGAATCGAAAAAGATGGTTGGTCGTACATTTACGAAGATACTCAAAAATGTGATTATGAGTTTACTTCTGTACGCTACATCTTAGGAAGAGAAATTGATAAAAGTAAAACAAAAGCATTGATTTGCATTGGTATTAATCCAAGTACAGCAATACCGACATTGCTTGACCCTACACTTTCAAGAGTGCAGAAGTATGCTCAAAACAGTGGAGAATATAATGCATGGTATATGATTAATGTCTATCCTCAACGAGCAACTAACTTCAACGATGTAGACACAGATAAAAACTACCAAATGGAACTTCACTTAAAAAATATTGATTCAATAAAGAATCTATTAGAATCCGTTAAATGTGCTGATGTATGGTGTGCTTGGGGAAGCCACATTGCCAATGGTAAGCGTAGATTTTTGCATGATCTCTTGGTAGGTAACCAAAAGAAAAATATACAAGGAATAATGGCCTTATTCCAAGGAGATTACACCTTTAAGACATACAAAATAACAAAAAGCGGATTCCCAGCTCATCCACTTCTCATGCGGAAGAATGATAAACTACAAGAAGTAAAGTTAGAAAAGATATTATGCAATAATACAAGATAGTTTTAAGTATTCACCCTATAAAAAGAATATAAATGAAACCTAAAATCATCCTACTCTCCTATTTTATAATATTATTTACAAATAATGTTTACTCTCAAAGACTTGAAGTAATAAGAACCTACTGGGATTGGTCTCGTACTCAACTACACGAAATTTATACCGTAATTGCAGGTACTCCCAAAAAACATGGGTATTATAAGGAATATAATCAAGTAGGAGCTTTATGGAATACTGCCCATTACAAACGTGGAATATTACATGGGCAGTACGTCCAATATTTTGGGGGTGAATCAGATGACATATGTTGTATAACAAATTACGTCAATGGAAAAAAGAACGGAAAAGAGATATCCTACTCGTGGGACTTTAATTGTTCAAATTGTATTTCAAATACCTGTATATTTAAAGATGACAATTTAATAGAATATACAGACTATTATGTAAATCCCAAAAAGAGTGAGCAAAAGAAACACAATGTAAAATTTGCTGGAGAGAAAGTATATGAAACATGGTGGTATGAAAACGGAAATATAGAAGCAACACAAGTAAGTTTACATTATGCTGATTCTATCATATCCTCTTCATATTATTCAGAAGATGGGAAAATTAAGTCAACGATAGAAAACAATGTATATAACTACTATGATGAAGACGGTATAAACATTATCCGAAAAGAATATAAAACTACAGGAATGACAGAGTTCTACCAAAATGGAGAATTAGTCAAGTCCATACGTCCTATTAACGAGGGTGGGTATAACTTCATGGAAACCAAAATTTATAAGAATGGGGAGGTTATTTCAACTGAAACAAAGGACGAAAATGGGTATAGTATAGAGAATCTTAGAAAAGACCAGAAACTAGCAGAGCAGTATGACGAGCTATACAATTTATACGAGGAAAGAGTTTCTCCCTATTTAGACTCTCTATATGAAAAAATGTGCGACTACAGACATGCCCTACAGATACAAGAAAAAGACAAATATGGTGGCCCTTGTAGGAAAGCAGCTTATGAAAGTAAAGAAAAGATAGATTCTCTTATAAAGTATCTAAATAAGCATGTTGAAAAAACATACATAACGGCTAATAGATACAGGAGGTTTAGTAAAAGAGGTATTTTATATAAGGTTGGAGACAATAAATATGCGTATAAGAAAACTGAAAAAGAGATACACGCTTTAGAAGAACTTCTTGATACATTTGATATATATACCCTTGAAAAAGAATTCTATACGCTATTTGAAATAAAGGATGTCATAGAAAAAATAAAACCAGACCTATACTATATAGAATGTTCATATACTTATTATTGGGGGCAACAGGGATATAGTGACAATGTCCCGAATAAACATCCATATTCTTATGAAGCATACCTCCATACAACAAGATACTTAACATCAAAGTTAAAAGATAAGGATGTATATGAGACGCTTAAGATTTTGAAGCAATATGCAATCGTCTGTTCAAAGATGCGCCAATGGTACAATCAGAGAATTGGGAAGATTGAGAGAGCATTCAAGAAAGCAGAGTCAGAAGAAGAGATATTGACAATATTTTTATCCGAAAACAAAAAATAACTTTAACAAAACCGTTCAATTATGAGAAAGAATCTTTTAATTTTATTAGTCATTATTACTACCCAACTCCTAACATCATGTGGAAGTTGTTCTAATCGCCGTAGTGCTAACAATGAAGAAGCAAGACAAGACAAAACAGTTTTGGTAAAACCCTATTCAAAGGAGGTAAAGGGGTATTTATCTGATGTGTTAGAGGTTGTAGACGGAGAGTATAAATTAAACTACTCTGCTGAAATGTTTAGCAAAGTCTCTATCCAAGTAAAGGTAAAGTCTATAGGGGTCGGTAATCCTAACGACTATGGATTTAAAGATGGTAATGACGGACCACTCTACATTGTCATTTGTGATAAGAATGGTGCACCTATTGCAAAGATACCCGAATTAGCAAGTAGCTTTGAAAATGACGGTTTACTCAAAGATATGATGAGAAAGAAAGATGAAAATTGGATTTCATTTGAAGCGTTTATTAACAATGCCCTCCCAGAGGGAGCTGCAACTTTCATCATCAGTTCTAAAGAAATCCAGCCCGATGAGAGTAGAGAAAGTAGTAGCCTTGAAGATGATAACGATGTTTCATCCGATAATACGGAAAAATGGGATAAAGTCTTAGATAATTATGAAGAATATGTAGATAAAACAATTGCCATAATGAAGAAGATGAAAAGAAATCATCCAATAGATGCTGCACTTGACTACCCTGCTCTTATCAAGAAGTCCAAAGAATTGCAAGAAAGTTTAGACGAAGCAAAGTCTTCAAAATCATTAACTCCAGAACAAATGGAAAGAATGGCTAAGATTCATTTGAAAGCTCTTAGAATAGAGAGATAACACTCCATGAATCCAAAGATAATGATGCAAAATGAAAAGTAAAGATAATAGAGGAAAAACGACTTTATCTGTGTCTTTTCTCTATTATCAACTTATCTCGAAAAAGTTATGTGCAAGAAATCATTCACATTCAAACTCATAAAAGGAGAGTCAAATTGCGTCTTATCACTTGGATTTGCAGAATTATCAAACAACACACATATTCTTCAATTATTGGGGGAAATCATCAAGATAGAACCTAACGAAAAATGCAAACTTTTGTTTATCGGGAAGAAGCGTGCAAAAATAACTTTGGAGGATATATACTATTTATCCAATCTCTTACGTTGTTTAATAGGTTCTGTCTTTGCATGGGATATAATAGGGGATAAATTATTCTCCAATGACCAAGACGATTTAGACGGATATTTAATAATAGGAGAAGAATAACTCCAAAACCGCAAGGTCCCAATATGGGTCTCAATTGTATAATATATTGTGAAGTATAATGATATATATAGCACCACCATTATTTCTTTTTAATGAGATGTAATGTGTCAACAAACATCACATTGTGTATTATAGACTATAATTGAGGACCGCCTGGGACAACACAGAAAATCCGCGGATTCTTTATGATTCTGCGGATTTTTTAGTTTCAGCTAATTCCTAAATTATAACTATAATGATTGAACAACTATCTAAACTTCGTAAATCACTTTTGTTTATAGCAGCCTTTCTGCTGGCTTCATTGCACATAACTGCTACTAATCGTGACTCTTTAGCACTGACTCCTCCAATGGGTTTTATGACCTGGAACAAATATAAGGAGGACATCAACGAACAGCTTATCCGACAAATTGCTGATAAGATGGCGGCTGATGGCTATGCTGAAGCTGGATATAAATACATCTTCATTGATGACGCATGGCAGGGAGGACGCGATCAACGCAATAATATCATACCAGACCCAAAGAAGTTCCCAAGTGGAATAAAGGCACTCGCAGACTATGTTCACTCAAAGGGTTTGCTGCTCGGTATCTACTCTGATGCTGCCCAACTCACTTGTGCTGGTTACACTGCCAGTTACGGTTTTGAGGAACAAGATGCCAAGACCTTTGCTGAATGGGGAATTGACTATCTGAAATACGACTACTGCCACGCACCTTCTGACAGTGCTGTTGCCCACAAACGCTATAAGAAGATGGCTGATGCACTACAGAATTCAGGTCGTAAGATTGCCTTGGGTGTCTGCGAATGGGGACAGCTGAACCCAGAGATGTGGGCCCGTCAGGCAGGCGGTTCGCTCTGGCGTGTGAGCTTTGACGTACGTGATATGTGGAAAGACATCGTGAAGCAGGGAGGTATGGGTATCATTGATATCATCAACATTACCGAACCACTTTATAAATACGCAGGACCGGGTCACTGGCTCGACATGGATATGCTCGTCGTTGGACTTGACGGAAAGGGTGGACCATCAAGCGATTTAGGTGGTGTAGGCTGTACTTATACAGAATATCAGACACAGATGTCTATGTGGTGCATGTTCGCTTCACCATTAGCAGTAAGCCACGACATCTTGAACGAGAACGCAGAAACACGTCGCATCCTCCTCAATAAGGAGATTATTGCTATCAATCAAGATGTGCTTGGCGAGGCTGCCCATAGAGTTGACTTCCCTGGTGCATGTCGTGTCTATCTCAGAAACCTAAGCGGAAACCGTCAAGCAATTGCCATCATGAATCCTTCTAACACTCCTCAGCGTGTTCAGTTGCCACTTTCTATCCTCGGCAATGCGAAGGAATACAATTTCAGAGACGTATGGGAGCACAAGACAACACGTCAACGTAAGGCTTGGCAAGCCACCTTACAACCGCATGAGACAAAGGTTTTTACGGTTACAACACGATAATCCGCAAAATCATTTGTAAAGAAAAGCATTAAAAGATAACATCTTTTTATCCCCAACAACTGGCACAGCATCTTCCTGCTGTGCCAGTTTTGTCTTCCAATAGCACCCTCTTATTATCATTCTAAGCTATTATTTCACATCGTGCTGTTGGCTCGCACCAATGGTGCGGATGCTAAGCACCAATGGTGCGAACGGCAAACACCAATAGTGCGGAGAACAAAATACCCTACCATATGTCAATAGAATAGAAACAACTCATACCAACCTCGAATTACGATTACCCTTTTCGGTAATCACTCCCCTCTCCTTTCGGAGAGGGGTTGGGGGTGAGGCTTCTCTTTCTTTTTGGTAGGGGTCAGAGGTGAGCCTATCTTATTTAATTTCCCCTATCCATTTGCTAATATCATACTTTTTGTCTATATTTGTACATTGTAACAAATACAAATTAGATAAATTCAGCAAATAAATGAAAGCTATAGAGATTCTTTTTCCTGTTTTCTTTATGATGTTCCTCGGTTGGTTGAGTCACAGAAGAGGTTGGGTAACAGCAGGACAGAACGAAGGAGCAAAGTCATTGGTATTTAATATTCTTTTCCCACTGCTCGTCTTTCACGTGCTTGTAAAAGCAGAGTTATCGACGAATTTCATTTATGAGATTCTCTTTTTAGATGCTGCTTGGATTCTTGTCTACCTGATAGGTAAGAGCATAGCAAAGCCCATCAGTGGTCGTTATGCCCGATTGGCACCTTTCTTACTGATGACATGTGAGGGAGGCAGCGTTGCCCTACCCCTTTATATCGCATTGGTAGGAGCAGAACACGCTGTGAACATCATCACCTTTGACGTTGCTGGTATCCTCATCAACTTTGGACTTGTACCAGCACTCGTCACGCGCCAGACATCAAAGGATGTGGCTTTCCTACCTATGGCGAAACGAATTATTACAGCACCATTCATCATAGCCGTTATCGTGGGTATCCTCGTTAATATGTTGGGCTTGTACCAATGGCTGATGGAAAATGAATTTCACACAATCTATGACGGTACGATGAATATGGCAATGACACCTATTGCGAGCATTATCCTCTTCACCCTCGGCTATGGTTTCCACCTACGGGCAGCACAGCTCAAGCCACTTTTGGCATTAACAGTGGTGCGCCTTCTATTGTGTGGAGCAATCGTAGGCGCCTTCTTCCTCTTGTTCCCGGAATTGATGGCAGTGAAGATTTTCCTCGTTGGCGTACTACTTTACTTTGCTTGTCCAACAGGATTCCCCGTACCGCTGCAGATAGAAAGCCTTTGTAAAGATGAGGACGACGAAAGCTTTATGTCGGCTTTTATCTCTATCTTTATCGTGGTGGCAATGGTAGTTTACACATTGATTACATTGCTATTGATATAAATTTAAGGAGTTAAGGAGTGAAAGGGAGTTGAAAGGAGGTAAGACAATAGTTTTAATAGTAATATAAAATAATGGAGTTAAGGAGTGAATTTAAAGAACATGAACGATAACGTAAAGAGTCCGTGGCCAGGACCAGCGGGAATGATACCCGTAACAAGTGGCAAAGCAGATGATGCAAATGTATTTAACCGCAACTACTTGGATTCTATCCATGTGGAGATGCGTGTTATTGATGCCGTCGAGCCAACATTGAAGACAGTTATCTTCGGTGAAGAGTTCGATTCACCAATTATGATGCCTGCCTTCTCGCATCTGAATAAGGTGTTGAAAGACGGCAAGAAACCAATGTTAGAGTATGCACGTGCTGCCAAAAAGCTGAATACAGTCAACTGGGTAGGTATGGAACCTAACGAGGAATATGCTGAAATCGCAGCCGAAGGAGCAAGAACAGTGAGAATCATTAAGCCATTCGCTGACCATAATATTATTTTAGATGAGATTCAGTTTGCTATCAAACACGGTGCAATAGCTGTCGGCGTAGACATTGATCACGTTCCAGGAACAGACGGAAAATATGATGTTGTAGACGGTATTCCTCTCGGTCCTGTCACGCTTTCCGACCTCAAAGAATACGTGAAGGCTGCAGGTAACGTACCATTCGTTGCCAAAGGTGTACTCTCTGTGCAGGATGCCTTGAAGTGTAAGGAGGCAGGCTGTGCTGCTATTTTAGTCTCTCATCACCACGGACGTATTCCTTTCGGTGTTGCTCCCGTGATGGTTCTACCTAAGATTAAGGCAGCCTTGGAGGGAAGTGGCATCGCAATCTTCGTTGACTGTGGCATTGATACAGGCTACGATGCTTATAAAGCACTTGCATTAGGTACTGATGCGGTTGCTGTAGGCAGAGGAATCCTCAAGCCATTGCTACAACAAGGAGCAGAAGGAGTTGAGGAGAAGGTACAAAAAATGAACGAACAACTTTCAGAACTGATGATGTACACCTGCGTGAAAGATACTCGTTCATTCGATGCGTCTGTGCTTTATATCTAAAGAAATAGCATCTATAGAAGCTTACTTTTTCTATAGATGCTATTTTTATATTTGCCTTTTAATCCTAATGGGTAGCCTTATAATAAAGGTTCTTGTTTAAAGAACGGGTTACCTCTGGATTTGAAGAAGGGTCGGAGATGGTTATACCTGAATAAGTTCGGATAGGCAGTACATCTCCACTCCGACTGCGAACAGCGGTATAATATGATGTTGTATTGCCCTTCTCAGGAACAAGGAGGTTGAGTTGCTGATTGAACCTCGCCAACAGCAGTGGCTCGTTCTGCGCAATACTACGTACGTAATCACCCATATCATAGAACATTGAAGGGATATAACCATCCATACTCTGAATGTCACTCTCCACAACGGTTGCGAGAGAACTTGATGCGTTTATCTCCTTCATGATGTTCACCATACCCTCAACCTGCGAACAATCAATTACACTGATAGTACCATAAGGATAAGGAGAACCGTTATACGTGTAGTTGCTATAGAAGTTAATAAAGGTGTTACAGATATTTCTATAGTTTGGATTCACCTTTGAGAGTTCATTCCACAGAAGTTTATAAGGCATACCGTAAGCCATAATCTCTGTTGGACTTCCAATAATATGATTTGTTGCATTACGGAGTTCGTAAGCAACTTCGATACCTGTCATATTACAGTCGTCGAAGAGAATATACTGGAACTTACCTATACCTGAATCTTCGATACCCTTATCAAAGGCTGAGATATCTGTCTGATAAGCATCACCACCCAACCAACGCGTTGGAGGTCCTGCCATACCTGCATCTCTATCACGTCCGAAAGGAGAAGCTGCAAAGCGAGCACGGCGTGTACTTGGCTTGGCAGGTATCCATCCCATACCATGACATCCGACTATCATTGAGTAATGCTTAGCTGGTGCTTCCTGCTTAACACGCTTCAAGAGAGTTGTTATCCACTCTGCAGAATTCAGTTTTAAGCCTGACAATGTGTTGTTATAGATGGCAACGGTATCATCTACACAGCTTCCATTCTGATACTTAACATTAATCAAAGCACCCTTATTCACCTTCGTAGAGATAAATATCATAAGTCTCTTGTTGCCAAGTCCACCCTGGTTAACAATCGCACTCTTTATGTCTTGTATATTGGTGAGGAAGTAGCTATAAAGCCCAGAATCGGCATCACTAACACCCGACCATGGCATATAAACAAAGATAGTATTCTCTACCTCAGCACCTGGTTGAGGTGTTGGGTCTGGGTCTTCACCGCTACAAGAGGCAAAAACAACAAGCATTGCCAGTTGTAAGAGAAAGAAGATTTTCTTCATAATTAATCTTTTTAGCCCCATGAATATTATGTAGGAATTCAATGGGAGTGGTTAATTAAAAAGCCTTGCAACGCCACAATGAGCGTAGTAAGGCTT
>ERZ772807.937-NODE-937-length-16832-cov-8.443882_pt1 | contig 16832 bp, 12 predicted proteins | sample MGYA00511472_ERZ772807 | MGnify/ENA primary metagenome ERZ772807 (study PRJEB29015, sample SAMEA2737947) | human oral metagenome | biome: human oral; feature: human-associated habitat; material: dental | place: China | collected 2039 ...
CTGTCACTGATATCTGTTGTGTGGTGCAGGTTATGGCTTGATACAAGAATAGATGCCTGATGTTGTGCCTTATACTCTTTCAAAAGCTTCTTTAGGTGATTCTGACTACTTGGGTCAAGGAAGTTGAAAGGTTCGTCAAGGATTACGAACTTTGGACAAGAGAGTAGGGCGGCAGCTATGCCAACCTTCTGTTTGTTTCCTGCAGATAGTTCACGGATATATACTTTTCTGCCAAGAACCTCATCGCCAAGGAAGGATTGTAAGCTGTTAAGTCTTTCTTCCATCTCCTGTTCTTCAATGTTATTGACTTTCGCAATAAAGGTAAAGAACTCCTTTGGCGTAAGGAACTCTATTAAAAAGCTCTCATCAAGATAAGCAGCTATATAACTTTTCCATGCGTCTTCAAGATGAGAAACCATAGTCACATTGCTGTTAAGATTTGCTTTATCCTGTTGACTATTTTCTTCAGTAAGACAGAAGTTTACGATACCACTGTCTGCTTTGATTAGATTAAGAATCAGACGGAAGAGAGTTGTCTTACCGGTGCCATTATTCCCAACAAGACCAATAATCTCGTTGGAGGGAAAACAAAAATTGGGGATAGACACAGCTGTCTTATCCCCGAATTTCTTTATAAGGTTATTAACGGATATCGCGACCATGACAATTCTTAAATTTCTTACCACTACCACATGGACATGGGTCGTTTGGACGTGGCATCTTGTCTGCACGATATGGAGTGTGGTTTACTTCCTGTGCGCCTTCGCGGGTGTCATGCTGTGCTGCAGCAACCTGGTTAGGGTCATTTAGTTCCACCTTCTCCTCTCTGTACTGCTGGCTATGCTCCTCTGGCGCAGCCTCCTGGATGTCCTCAGCTGGCTGCATCTCTGGAATCTGACCACGCATGAGTACACTTGCAGTACGATTGTTCATATCGTCAATCATGTTGTCCCACAACTTCACACTCTCCAACTTGAAGATAAGCAATGGGTCTTTCTGCTCGTAAGAAGCATTCTGTACAGAGTGACGAAGGTCGTCTAACTGACGGAGATTCTCTTTCCAATCATCATCAATGATATGGAGAAGAATAACCTTCTCAAACTGCTTAACAACAGACTTAGCCTCGCTCTCGTAAGCTTCCTTTAAGTCGCATGGAATGTTGTAAACGCGCTTACCATCTGTGATTGGAACCATGATACGCTCATACATTGCGCCTTGATTCTCATATACCTGCTTGATGATAGGCCATGCAACAGTCTGGATACGCTCTGTCTTGCGTGAGAAAGCCTCCATTGCAGCTTGGAAACTGCGCTCAGAAAGTTCAGAAGTGTTACCATCATTGAACTCTTCCTCCGTGAATGGACATTCCATTGCAAGAATCTTCAAGAATTGTTCCTTGCAACCCTCATAGTCATTGTTCTCAATGATGTTTACGCAACGGTCCCAAATAATGTTAGAGATATCCATGCCGATACGCTCACCCATCAAAGCGTGACGACGCTTCTCATAGATAACTGTACGCTGCTTGTTCATGACATCATCATATTCCAACAGACGCTTACGGATACCGAAGTTGTTTTCCTCAACCTTCTTCTGAGCGCGTTCAATACTATTTGAAATCATTGAACTCTCAATACGCTCACCCTCTTCAAAGCCGAGTCTATCCATTACCTTAGCAATACGCTCTGAACCGAAGAGACGCATCAACTTGTCTTCAAGTGATACATAGAATACTGATGAACCTGGGTCACCTTGACGACCAGCACGACCACGAAGCTGACGGTCTACGCGACGGCTCTCGTGACGCTCTGTACCGATGATTGCCAAACCACCAGCATCCTTCACTTCCTGAGAAAGCTTGATGTCGGTACCACGACCTGCCATGTTGGTAGCGATTGTTACTGCACCAAGACCATCTACAGAACGACCTGCCTCGGCAACAATCTGAGCCTCCTTCAAGTGCTGCTTAGCATTCAATACCTGGTGTGGAATCTTACGCATGTTAAGCATCTTACTCAAAAGCTCACTGATTTCGACAGATGTTGTACCAACAAGACAAGGACGACCTTGATTTCTCATTGCCTCAACCTCGTCGATAACAGCAGCATACTTCTCACGTGCTGTTTTATAAACGCGGTCTTCCATATCCTTACGTTGGATTGGACGGTTGGTTGGAATCTCAACAACATCGAGTTTATAGATGTCCCAGAACTCACCAGCCTCAGTAGAAGCTGTACCCGTCATACCTGCAAGTTTGTGGTACATACGGAAGTAGTTCTGTAAAGTAATCGTTGCGAAAGTCTGTGTCGCTGCCTCTACCTTTACATGTTCCTTTGCCTCAACAGCCTGATGCAAGCCATCGCTCCAACGACGACCTTCCATGATACGACCAGTCTGCTCGTCGACAATCTTAACCTCACCATTCAAGACAACATACTCATCGTCCTTGTTAAACATGGTGTATGCCTTTAAGAGCTGCTGCAATGTGTGAACACGTTCACTCTGAACACCGTAGTGAGCCATCAACGCATCCTTCTGATCGATATATGTTTGCTCATCAATAACCTTATCATCCTTCTGCTTCTCAAGTGCAGAAAGCTCTGTGGTAATATCAGGTAATACGAACAACTGGTCATCTTTTACCTGTGCAGCCAACCATGCTGTACCCTTGTCTGTGAGGTCGCATGAGTTCAACTTCTCGTCTGTTACGAAGTAGAGAGGCTCGATAGCCTTTGGCATTTCACGGTTGTTATTGGCCATGTAATACTCCTCTGTCTTCAGCATACCAGCTTTGATACCTTCCTCAGAGAGGTATTTAATGAGGGCCTTGTTCTTTGGCAATGCCTTGAATGAACGATAGAGGGCAAGGAATCCTTCCTCCTGGAGCTTCTGGAAAACCTCTTTATTGTTTGCATTCTTCTGTGCCTCAGCCAACTTGTGGCGAGCTTCTGAAAGAAGTTCTGTAGCCTGCTTGCGCTGAACCTCATAAAGGCTCTGTACCAATGGCTGGAATTCTTCAAACATCTGTACGTCACCCTTTGGTACTGGACCACTAATAATAAGAGGTGTACGAGCATCGTCAATCAACACAGAGTCAACCTCATCGACAATAGCATAGTTGTGCTGACGCTGTACGAGGTCGGCTGGTGATACTGCCATATTGTCTCGCAGATAGTCGAAACCAAACTCGTTATTGGTACCGAAGGTGATATCTGCTTGATAAGCCTTACGACGTGAAGGAGAGTTTGGTTGGTGTTTGTCAATACAATCAACTGAAAGACCGTTGAACATATAGAGAGGCCCCATCCACTCAGAGTCACGTTTTGCAAGATAGTCGTTGACAGTTACGACGTGAACACCATTACCAGTGAGGGCATTGAGGAATACTGGAAGGGTAGCAACAAGGGTTTTACCTTCACCAGTAGCCATCTCGGCAATCTTACCTTGATGAAGAACTGTACCACCGAATATCTGTACATCATAGTGAACCATCTCCCATTTAAGGTCGTTGCCACCTGCTGTCCAGTGGTTGTGGTAGATAGCCTTGTCGCCATCAATAGTGATAAAGTCCTTTGAAGGGTCTGCAGCCAACTCACGATCGAAGTCGGTTGCTGTTACGATTGTTTCCTCATTCTCAGAGAAACGACGTGCTGTATCCTTGACAATAGAGAATGCTACTGGCATAACTTCATCGAGAGCCTTCTCATAGTTGTCAAGAGCTTCTTTCTCAAGTTTATCTATTTGATTGAAAATAGCTTCACGATCTTCAATCGGTGTAGCTTCAATTGTTGCACGAAGTTCGGCTATCTTCTCACGTTGTTCCTTACCAGCATCCTGAACATACTTCTGGATTTCCTTTGTCTTTGCACGCAATTCGTCATTGCTGAGTGCTTTAATCTCTGGATATGTAGCCTTTACCTTATCTACGTATGGCTGTATAAGCTTCATATCACGTGTTGACTTATCTCCGAAAAGTGCCTTTAATATCTTATTGAAATTCATTTATTCTAATTGAGTTTGTTATTTATATTAGAGGTTTTCCCTCTTTGTTTACTTCTATATATCTATGTTTTGTAATATTGTTTATTACACTAAAGGAAGTAAACTGGGGGCACGAATCTTGATTCCAGTCCTTAAGGAAGGATTAGGAAGGAATAGTTGTAATTCCTGATTATTATTTGATTGAGATGTTAAAGCAATGGAATAATTGTCGTATAAGTCTGTCACAAAGACTGCTTTGCTTTGTGCAGGCTCTGTTTCTTCGTCTTCTTTAATCTGCTTAAAGCCCTCAAGAACTGACAAAATCTCCTTTTCAACGCCCTTAAACGCTTGTTTATGGCAAAGATCTTCGATGTTGACATCACCCAACGCAATCTTTAGCGCAGACTGATAGCTCTGTGCCTCGACTCCTGTTGCCGCAAGTACGACAAGTAATGCGGTGATGTATTTATTCATTATCTTTTATTTCTTTGAACTATTCACGGTTGTTGCAACCGCTTTATTAATCCGCAAATGTACTATACAATGTAATAGCAAGAATGATGCCACAATTAATATTGGCAGTGGTATTTCTTGGAATAAACTTCCGAAAAGTCCTAAAATGATAAGGACTCCCCATATTTTCCACCATATTACCTTCTTCTTTTTAATTGTACTATAAAGGAAGAACAATGGTAAAGGATTAAAGAATAATAGGATGAAATTCAAGCTAACACATGGATGTTGTGAGAAAATCATAACGAAGAAGATAATTCCCATGAGTCCCGATGTAAGCATTAAAGCTAAGTCCCACGCCCAATAAACCTGCTGTCTACGATAGCTAAAGAGCATCATTACAAGACTGATAGCTGCAAATATGAGTGCTATAGATAGCGGAGAAAGTGGAAAAGCTGGTTCTGCCACTTCTGTTTCAGCATCTAATAGTATGTTAGTTTCCTTTACTAAAGGCTTTCCGTTGTAGCTTGCTTTATCGAAGTCGCTTCTTAAGTTCTCTGGAAGAAACTGCTGTTCAGACTTTGTTGTCTTACGGTCAGCATTCACACCGAGTAGGAGGTCTTCTCCGAATTGTGACCATTCATATTTATTGTTCCATTTATGTATCATAGAACGGAACGTTGCATCTTCTTCTGCTGGTGGATAAACAACCTTTCCATGGAGGTGATTGACGAGCATATCACGTGCCCTTGTGGTACAATTGTCAAAGAAGTAGTTGTAGCGATAAACTACATTTTCAGGCTTCATGTTCTCCTGCAATGCTTTATAGATAACCTCTTTATCTTCAGCTGATAAATTAAGAACCTGTTCGACAACTCCTCGCCCTTCATAACTATATTGAGCAAGGAATATATCCATAGGTTGAACTCCCATGCGATAGTCTGTCATACCAAGAACAAAACGAGGGATAAAGTAGGTTTGGTCGAGGGAGAAAATACCATAGTTGATGGCAAGGTCTTCTCCGCTTTCTTTGTCGTAATATCGAATAGCGGTATGACCATATTGCGCCCAAACTTCTTTACCAGGTGAACAAGTCAAAAGGGATATCTGAATACTATCAGGATTATGCATAGACTGAGCCCCCGCTGTAGCGTTAACAACAGACAGGATGAAAGTCAGTACAATATATAATAATCCCTTTTTCATTTTCTCCGCAAAGGTAGTAAAAAAGCATGAGAGCACAAAGAAAGCTTATTAAAAATCAAAATCCTTTATTGTTTTTCTGCAATATAGATTTTTTTTAATAACTTTGCGCCAATATATTGTTTAGACATATCGTCAGAATAAGAAAAAGATAGCGAATGAAAAAGATAATTGCAGCAGCGTTCCTTGCAGGTCTTGCAGTACAGGTGTCAGCTCAAAGCGGAACTAACTCTCCATATAGTCAATATGGATTAGGTGCTTTGGCATCTCAGGCAACAAGTTTTAATCGTGGTATGAACGGATTGGCATACGGATTTCATGAGCGTAATCAGGTGAACTATGCGAACCCTGCTTCATACGCTTCTGTTGACTCTCTTTCATTCATATTTGATGCAGGTGTTAGTCTTCAGTTGACTAATTTTGAGGAAAATGGTAACAAGGTAAATGCTAAGAATGCTGATATTGAATACGTTGTTGCGTCATTCAGAGCTTTTAAGCATGTGGGTGTTAGCTTTGGTCTTTTACCTTATACAAATGTAGGTTACAACTTTAGTAACACTCAAAATGTCAATGCTTTCCCAAGTACATCTTCTGTAAATGCTACGTATTCCAATGCTTATAATGGTAGTGGTGGTTTACATCTTGTTTATTTAGGTGCTGGTTGGGAGCCTTTTAAGGGTTTCTCATTTGGTGCGAATATTGGTTACTTGTGGGGAACACTGAATCGTAATTCGACAAATACCTATAGTGACAGTTATGTTAATACATTGTCAAAGAATTACTCTGCACAGGTAAAAAGCTACAAGGTTGACTTCGGTGCACAATATACTTATGCTGTAGATAAGAAGAATGAGCTGACCTTGGGTCTTACTTACTCTCTTGGACATAATTTAGGGACAGAGGCTGAGTGTAATTTGATTTCAACAAATTCACAAACAAGCGTTTCTGATACAACTCGTTATGTTGTATCAAACTCTCTTGAACTGCCTCATACTTTCGGAGTTGGTTTGATGTGGAATCATAATAACCGTCTGAAGTTCGGTGTTGACTATCAGTTGCAGAAGTGGGCTAAGCTAAAGTACCCACAATTAACCACAGTCAATGGTACAACAAGCTATAATCTTGTTGATGGACAATTCAATGATCGTCATAAGTTAACACTGGGTGGTGACTATTGTAAAGGCGAACGCTATCGTGGTTTCTTTAGTCGTATGCACTATCGAGCAGGTTTTAGCTATGCAAGTCCTTATCTGAAGATTAATGGTGTGGATGGACCACGCGAGCTTTCTGCAAGCCTTGGAGTTGGTATTCCAATCCTCAATGCTTACAATAACCGTAGTATGTTGAATATCAGTGCAGAGTGGGTGAACCAGAGTGTTACGGGAATGATCAAGGAAAATATGTTCCGTATCAACGTTGGCTTCACATTTAATGAGCGCTGGTTTGCTAAGTTCAAGGTTGAATAATATGCGTTCAAGCCTTTATTCATTTTTTATTGGATTAGTATTATTTACAGCGAGCTATGCTATGGTTTCCTGTTCTGAGGAACGTGAGCATACAGCTCCTGCTATTCATGACCGTGACTCGGTGCCGGTTATGACAACATATGGTGTCAATACACTTATCTCAGATTCAGGCGTTATCAAATATCGTATTGTTACTGAGCGTTGGGAAATTAATGAGAATAGAAGACCTTCGCGCTGGACTTTCAATAAAGGAATCCTACTTACTCAGTTTAATTTGAAGAAACATGTAGTGGGTTATATTCAATGTGACTCTGCTGTTTACTTTGATAAGGATCGTCGTTGGGAACTAAGAGGGCGTGTAAGAATCCTTACACCGCAAGGGCTTAATTTCTATAGCAATGAACTCTATTGGGATGAGCGTAACCATGAGATGTGGTCATATTCTTATTCACACCTCAAGACACCTGATAAGGAATTGCAAGGAAACTGGTTCCATAGCGATGAGCAGATGACAAATTACGAGATACGACAGACAAAGGGGTGGGGCATCTTCTCTAATAATGAGTTTATGTCGCCTGCTGGTTCTCCTCCCTTTACGCCTATTGATACCACACGTGTTGATAGCATGAAAGGTTCTGTAGTTAAACAAAAGTAATAATTGTAGTTTGATAAAACTTAAATATTCTTCCCTACCATGTATAATCTCTCTTAAATAGATAGTTTCGTGTTGTTTTAAGCGTTAGTAAGTTTATCCTTACAATCCTTACTTACAACAAGTTGTTTTCCTTTCATTAATCTATTGCATTGCAATTAGTGCTCCGCACCATTGGTGCTAAGCCTTCGCACGACATGTGTGGGGCATCAACACAATCATAGAAGATGAGAAAATAGGTTCACAACTGTCATATATAGGAAGAGACTTATGGCTAACATGTACGGGAAATATTTACCAAGTCGCACTAAATAGTAATAAGAAATTGGATATAAATTTAATTATAGGAATTATAATAACAATGGTACTCTCTGCATTCTTTTCAGGAATGGAGATTGCCTTTGTTGCAAGTAATCGTCTTCTTGCGGAGATGGATAAGGAGAAGAATGGTATTGCACAAAAGTGTCTAACCATCTATTATAATAATCCGAATGGTTTTGTATCTACGATGCTTGTAGGTAACAACATTGTTCTTGTTATGTATGGTATCTTCTTTGCTCAGATATTTGATACGACACTGTTTGCATCGTTTGATTCAGCAACACGTGTGATATTAGATACTTTAGCATCAACACTCGTCATTCTTTTTACAGGAGAGTTCTTACCTAAGACCTTGTTTAAGAGCAATCCTAACCGCTTACTTACCTTTTTTGCCCCATTGGCATATGTCTTTTTTATTATTCTTTGGCCTATTAGTCGCTTTGCAACCTTTCTTGCGCGAGTCCTTTTGCGTCTTGTTGGTGTAAAGATGGATGAGAAAGAGTCTGATGGTACGTTTACGAGAGTAGATCTTGACCACCTCGTACAGAGTACTATTGAGAATGCTAAGAACGAAGATGAAATAGAAGACGAGGTAAAGATATTCCAAAATGCCTTGGAATTTCAAGATACGAAAGTGCGTGATTGTATGGTGCCACGTACTGAGATTAAGGCTGTTGAAGAGAATTGCTCGCTCGAAGAACTACAGCAAATGTTCATAGAAAGTGGTAACTCTAAGATAGTTGTTTATGAAGGGGATATCGATCATATAAAGGGTTATATTCACTCTTCAGAGATGTTCCGTTCTCCAAAGAACTGGAAAGACCATATCCGACAAATGCCGTTTGTGCCAGAGACGATGGCTGCACATAAACTTATGCAGGTTTTCCTTATCCAAAAGAAAAGCTTGGGAGTGGTTGTGGACGAGTTTGGCGGTACCAGTGGTATTGTTTCTTTGGAAGATATCGTAGAAGAAATCTTCGGCGACATTGAGGACGAGCATGACAATACAAAGTATATTGCAAAGCAGATAAATGATAACGAGTATGTCCTTTCGGCACGTTTGGAGATTGACAAGGTGAATGAAATGTTCAATCTTGACTTGCCAGAGAATGATGATTATATGACAGTCGGAGGCTTATTGTTACACGTCTATCAGAGTTTTCCAAAACTAAACGAAATCATTACTGTTGGGCAATATGAGTTTAAGATAATCAAGAACACCATGACAAAAATAGAACTCGTACGGCTAAAAGTCAATGGTACAGAGTAATTTCTGAATGAAAAATTATGATACTTGCCCTTTTTTTTGTATTTTTGTGGGCAATTTGTCATACTGAATAGAATAATTAAAATCAAATAATAAATCTAAAATGGCAGCATTAGGAAAAATCAGAAGCAAAGGTGGCATACTGGTAGCAGCTATCGGTCTTGCCTTGTTTGCATTCTTAGCTGGAGATGCAGCTCGCTCGTGTGATGGAATCAAGGGCGAAGCGCGTCAGCAGATTGGAGAAATCTTGGGCAAAAAGATTAGTGTCCAGGATTATCAGAAGTTGATTGATGAGTATCAGTCCGCAATTAAGTTTACTATGCAGCGTGATAATCTCACTGATCAGGAACTTAATCAAGTAAAGGACCAAGTTTGGCAGCAGCTTGTAAGCAATCGTGTTATCGAGGCTGATGCAGAGAAGGTCGGACTTACTGTAACAGAGAATGAGATTCAGAACGTATTGAATGAGGGTACTAATCCAATGTTGGTTCAGACTCCATTCGTGAACCAGCAGACTGGTCGTTTTGATGTAAATGCTCTAAAGCAGTTCTTTGATAGCTATAACAAGGCTAAGGCTGCAAAGTCTCCACAGGTAGAGCAGATGCAGGCTATCTATGACTATTGGCTCTTTGTAGAGAAGAACCTGCGTGCTCAGTTGCTCGGTCAGAAGTATCAGGCACTGCTCGCAAGTTGTGTTCTCTCAAACAAGGCTGAGGCTAAGATGGCTTTCAAGGATAATAACGAGGAAAGTCAGATTCAACTTGCTTCTTTGCCTTACAGCACTGTAAAGGATGCTGATGTTAAGGTAACAGATGATGACCTCAAGGCTAAGTATGCAGAATTGAAGCCAGCTTTCCGCCAGAATGTTGAGACACGTGATATCAAGTTTGTTGACTTCCAGATTAAGGCAAGTGCTGCAGACCGCAGTCAGGTTGTTAAGGAGATGAACGACTTCCAGAAGCAACTTGCTTCTGCAGAAGATCCTGCTGCTGTTGTTAGCAAGAGTGGTTCTGAGATTCCTTATCTTGGTCTTCCTGTAAGTAACAAGGCTTATCAGCAGTATCCTGACATTGCATCAAAGATTGATTCACTTTCTGTAGGTACAACTGGTGTTGTTGAAAACGCTCAGGACAATACTTTAAATATCATCCGTGTACTTTCTAAGGCACAGTTGGCAGACTCTATCCAGTTCCGTCAGATTAATATTGCAGCTGCAACTCCTGATGAGGCACGTGCTAAGGCAGACTCTATCCAGAAGGCATTGGCTGGTGGTGCTGATTTTGATGCACTTGCAAAGCGTTATGGTCAGACTGGTGAGAAGGTATGGTTTACTGGTCAGCAGTATGAGATGGCTCCAAGTATGAATCAAGATAACCGTACATTCATAAATGCTCTGCTCAATGGTGAGGTGAATGCAACGCAGAATCTTGCTCTTACACAGGGTAACATTATCCTCCAGGTACTTGATAAGAAGGCCTTCACAACAAAGACAACTGCTGCTGTTATTAAGAAGGTTGTAGACTTCTCTAAGGCTACACGCAGCAATGCTTACAATAAGTTCTCTGAGTTTGTTGCTAAGAGTTCTACTGTAGCTGACCTTGAGAAGAATGCTCCTAAGTCTGGTTATCAGGTTCAGTCACTCAATGACATCTCTACGGCTGAGCACTATGTTGGTGGTATTCCTGGTACACGTGATGCTTTGAAGTGGCTCTTCGAGGCTAAGCTGGGTGAGGTTTCACCTCTCTATGAGTGTGGTAATAATGATTACCTCTTGGTTATCGCTTTGACTGCTGTTCATCCACAGGGCTATCGTTCATGGGATGATGCACAGGTAAAGGAAATCCTCAAACGTGAGGTTATTAAAGATAAGAAGGCTGAGAAACTCATGGCTAAGCTCAAGGGTGTAAACTCTATTGCAGCAGCTCAGGCTAAGGGTGCTAAGGTTTCTTCTGTTAATCAGATTACATTTGCAGCTCCAGCATTCGTACAAGCAACTGGTTCTGTAGAGCCAGCTCTCTCTGGTGCAGTTGCAGGTACAGCAGCAGGCAAGTTCTCTAAGGCTCCTGTAAAGGGTAATGCTGGTGTTTATGTGTTCCAGGTAGTAAAGAAGTCTATGCGTGCAGGTTCTAAGTACGATGAGACTTTGGTAATGCAGCAGGCTGCTCAGGCAAATATGCAGTTGGTTGGCAACTTTATGCAGGATCTTATCCTTAAGGCAAAGGTTGTTGATAACCGCTACCTCTTCTTCTAAGAGATAACTACACCTTATATATATAAGACGGATGTACTATCAAAGTATATCCGTCTTTTTTCTTTATATAGCTTTTTTGTGTCTTTAACATGTTGAATATCGTGTTATAATAATTATTTCTTTGATGCTCTCATTTAAGCTAATCTTTATACATTTCCGCACATAATATTTTGAAATGTGCTTATAAATATGTATCTTTGCACACAGATTGAAATATTGTGCAATGGAAAAGATTCCGAGTTTTAATGAATTAATAGAGAAGAGTATCATCGAACATTGGGACCGTGATGCTCTAACAGATTATAAAGGCAAGACCCTTCAATATCATGATGTTGCAAGAAAGATTGAAAAGTTGCACATTATGTTTGAGGCAAGTGGTGTAAAACGTGGTGATAAGATAGCACTCTGTGGAAGAAACTCTTCCGCTTGGGCTGCTTCTTTCCTTGCAGTACTCACTTACGGTGCGGTAGCTGTGCCTATCTTGCATGAGTTTATGCCAGAGCAGATTCATAACATTGTCAATCACTCAGATGCAAAACTTCTTTTTGTAGGTGATGTCGTTGTGACTCAGATTGACGCCATGAAGATGCCAAACTTGGAGGGAATTATTTATATTCCAGATTACTCATTGGTAGTAAGTCGTACGGATAAGTTGACTTATGCACGTGAACATCTCAATGAGGAGTTTGGACGTCGTTACCCTAAGTACTTCCGTCCAGAGCATATTCACTACTATCGTGAGCAGAGTCCAGACGAACTTGCTTTGATAAATTATACCAGTGGAACCACAGGTCGCTCTAAAGGTGTAATGCTTCCATACCGTTCTTTGTGGAGCAATGCTGATTTTGCAAAGCATGTTTTAGGCCATGTAATTAAGCCCGGAGATAATGTTATCAGTATTCTTCCAATGGCTCACATGTATGGAATGTCTTTCGAGTTTATCTATGAGTTCCTCTCAGGTGTTCACATTTACTATCTGACACGTATCCCTTCTCCTGCTATTATCTCTCAAGCACTTCAAGAGGTAAAGCCTGTTATTATGATTGCTGTACCTTTGGTAATTGAGAAGATTATTCGTAAGAAGGTATTCCCAAAGATTCAGAACAATCGTATGCGTCTCCTGCTGAATATGCCAGTAATTAATAAGAAGGTACGTGCAAAGATTCGTGAGCAGGTATATCAGGCCTTTGGTGGTAATCTTTACGAGATTATTATTGGTGGAGCAGCTCTCAATGGTGAAATCGAGAGTTTCTTACGTCGCATAGAGTTCCCATATACTGTAGGTTATGGTGCAACAGAATGTGGTCCAATTATCTGTTATCGTGATTGGAAGACCTTTAAGCAAGGCTCTTGTGGTCAGGCAGCTTTACACCAGGAAGTACGTATCAATAGTTCTGATCCAGTAAACGTACCAGGTGAAATCTTGACCAAGGGACCTAATGTTCTTCTTGGTTACTATAAGAATGAAGAAGATACAGGTCAGACGATTGACAAGGATGGTTGGTTCCATACCGGTGACCTTGGTTTGATGGATGAGGATGGTAACGTCTTTATTAAGGGACGTTCTAAGAATATGCTTCTTGGAAGTAATGGGCAAAATATCTACCCAGAGGAGATTGAGGATAAACTTAATTCTCTGCCTCTCGTAAGTGAATGTTTAGTTATTCAGAGTGGTGAAAAGCTTATTGCCTTAGTTCATCCTGATTATGACGAAGCTCAGAACTTAGGACTCAATGCGGATGACCTCAAGAATATTATGGAGGAAAACCGCACACAGTTGAATACAATTGTACCAGCTTACTGCAAGGTTGCTGAGATACGTATTCAAGAAGAGGAGTTTGAAAAGACACCAAAGAAGTCAATCAAGCGATTCTTATACACAGAATAATCTTTTATTCTATTAGAATATCGGGGATATAAATCCTCTTTTATCCAGCATTTTATGCAACTATGGGTAGAAGGGAATTTATGTCCCTCTTTTGTTTTTACCCTTTTGATAGATTGATTTATCCCAAATCGGTCATTAGAGGATCAACATATTTTGTTTTATTATCGAGCAGATTGTTTGGCTTTGTAACGCAGGCGTAGCGGGCTACGTCAAGTTACAAAGACGGACAAGATGCCGATAAGAAAATAAAAGATGTTAGGAATAATGCCATTAGTAATAAGAATTATACATATTGTGGTCTAATGACCGATTTGGGTTTAAGTTAAGTCTATAATGTTTTTTTTAGAATGACGCTTACATCAATAAGGTAGTTAGTTAAATATATAGATTATTTCGTGACTGTTATTTGTGTTACACATATAAATAATGTAATTTTGCAGGTGGAAACAATAAAGTTATGAAAGATATATCATTAATAGCCTTTGATGCAGATGATACCCTGTGGGAGTGTCAAACTTATTTTGAGGCGGTAGAGAAAGAGTATTGTGAGCTATTAAAGTCATACGCCTCAGCCGATGAAATTTCTAAAGCTCTTTTTGCTGTTGAAACAGCAAATATGCCACTTTTGGGTTATGGGAGTAAGGCTTTCTTATTATCTTTATTGGAGAATGCAATAGAGGTAAGTGGGGGAAGGTTAAAAGCAGATGAGGTTGAGAAGATTATAAAATTAGGTAAAGAACTTCTCCAATTACCAGGCAAGCCAATGGATGGAGTTGAAGAAACTTTGAAGGTTTTACGTGAGAGAGGAGAATACCATTTAGTTGTCTTTACAAAAGGTGAACTGCTTGATCAAGAAAATAAGTTTCATCGTTCAGGCTTAAAGCCATATTTTGATGATATTATAGTTGTCTCAGATAAGACAGAAGCGTCTTATTACCAATTGTGTGAGAGGTTTTCTATTAATGTTGAGCAGTTATTGATGGTGGGTAATTCTTTTCGTTCAGATATAGAACCCGTATTAAAACTTGGTGGTTGGGCGGCTCATATTCCTTTTCATACAACATGGCAGCATGAAGTTGTAGAGGAGTATGAACACCCTCATTTGTTAAAGTTGGAGTATTTTGCACAGTTGAAGCAAGTTTTGTAAACTTGTTTTGTTTTTACTTGCTGAAACTTTTGTAATTATTTCATTATATATCGAATATTTTGTGTAAGTTTGCAAATCGATTATTATAAGGAGATAAAATACTTTTTAAACAAATAGTAAGTTAGATGTTAGCACCACAAATAGAATATTCAGACCGAGAAGAGCGAATTGAGTTTATTCAAGAACGTTTCCATTGTAAGGCACCTTCGTGTGGCGGTTGTGGCTCATGTAATCTTCCTGATGGTGTACCAGCAGCAGAATATTTTGCAGATTACATTGATGGTAAGGTCGAATTTGTCAAACTCGCTGCGAAGATTTGGGAGTAGGGGACTTTCTCCTACTTGACAATGTAATTCCAAGATAAATATAGTCCTTAGGGTTTCTTTGGGACGTCTTTAAAATTATTTTTTAGATCTTCCAATTAGGTTATCAGAAACTTTTCTGATGCCATATAATGCAAAAAAGGTATGCCTCACGACATACCTTCTTCTGTGTTCTTAGTCATTCTATTAATTTGAGCCTCTTGTCGGATTCGAACCAACGACCCCGAGATTACAAATCACGTGCTCTGGCCAACTGAGCTAAAGAGGCGGGGTGGACAAGCGATTCCTATCGCACCGCTACAACCTTCTGCCCTTGCTACGTTCCCGTCCTGGGGGATTCAAAGGGAGCTGGTCGTAAGAGACTTGCCCGTCTTCTACTTTACCATTGCTGTTAAAGCGGGTGCAAAGATACATAAATTATTTATTTCTGGCAAAGAGAAATCAAAACTTTTTCTGTTTTTAACAAAAAAACACAAAATCCTTTGTTTATAAGGGTTCTACGCATTGTCATTACGTTTGGTCATTATTGTAGATTGCAAATATACTGCTTTTTTGTGATACTACTATAATTCTAAGGAAAATATTACATATATGAAACAACCTCCTAGAGCTTAAAATAACGGCTCTAGGAGGCTTTTTAGGTTTTGAAAAAATACATCTCGTGGAAAAGTCGGGGGGCGGTGGTTTCAGCGCATCATCGGTTAAAATTTTACCCCATACCCCTATTTGGTTCTTATTTCTAATTTTCCAATTACAGATAAGTCTGTACACTCTCCTATAAAACATTCATCTTCTATAGATATATGCTTTGGCTTTCCCTTTAAGTTATTATTATTAATATATCTACTTATCTCTTCGGATAAAATGGTTTCTACTCTTAAATTATTTGGCTTAGTTTCTCCATCTAACTTTACTTCCATAGTAGCATTAAAAGTATAACTTTTCTCACCAATATTAAATTTAATTTTTGTCATTGTTTTTAATAGTTTAATCTGCTCTGTATCCTATCCTTCCTACTTACAGAGTATTATTAATAAGGATAATAAGTCCGTATAATCTTTGTTTACTTATTGATAATAGATATTACTTCATCTTTGGTTTTAGCTTTACTAATCTCCTTTATTTGTTCTTCTGTTAGATTTCTTAGCTTATCATTGCCTACCTCTAAAGCAGCTTGAATAAGGTAACGTTTCTTAATTACTGTATCTTTAAATTGCTTATTACTAACTATATCTAAAAATTCTTTAGCTCTATCTAAATCTAATCCATTTGGATTAAGTGCTTTATCTTCATAGGCTCTTTTTAAGTCTGCACTCTTTAGTTTATCAGCTTTACCATACATTATAAGGCTTATAGTATTAGCCTTAAATCCTCTCTTTACTAATTTTCCAGATAGTTTAGTAGCTTCGTCTGTACTATCCATTGATGCACCAACTAAGTAATCATTTGTTTGCCAAGTCTTAGCAGCATAGTTAGCAGCACCTAAGATATTATTAATAGAATCATCTACAGTACATTCCATAAATAGTAACTTATCATCCTCTACAGTAGGAGTATCTGTATCTCTTAGTAACTCTTTTCCACTATCAGATACTTTAATAGTCTTTCTACTTGCTATAAATCTATGTTGTCCGTCAACAATAACTACATAATTTTCTGGATTATTTATCAATAGTCCGTTAAAATTTCGCAGTTTGCAAATCTTTTACCCAAGACCCAACAGGAATTGTGGTAGAAAGGAAACATGATAAGTCTCTGAGAAAGAGACAATTAGGCAACAGAATATAACAAAATATAACAAAATAAAATCGGCTATCTCATTGAATTTCAGTAACTTTATAGATGTAAAAAGACAATAAAGTTTATGCTGATAACCAACT
>ERZ772807.939-NODE-939-length-16819-cov-2.813947_pt1 | contig 16819 bp, 11 predicted proteins | sample MGYA00511472_ERZ772807 | MGnify/ENA primary metagenome ERZ772807 (study PRJEB29015, sample SAMEA2737947) | human oral metagenome | biome: human oral; feature: human-associated habitat; material: dental | place: China | collected 2039 ...
AATGAAAATGAAGTGTCAAATTAGCACCGCATTGAACGCGCGGTTTTCGGTCTTCGGCAGCGTGGTCGGAACAAGATAAGCAAAGGCAAAAGTCGGGCTATCTTACTCGGTTCGCATGGTTTCGGCAAATTGCGCGGCAATGGCTGCTTGTCCTAAACTTAATCCGCCATCGCCCATCGGATATTGATGGCCGCTTAGCACTTTAAATTCCGTTAAATTTTCTTTCAATAAACGGCGCAATAATTGATTGTGCATCACACCGCCGGAAAGCACGATGGTATGGCAATTGTGTTTTTGCGCGTGTTTGCGTGCAAGAGTTGCAAAACCTTGTGCCAAGGCATAATGAAACGCGAAGGCTTTATCTTCTTTTGAACCTTCGTAAGCCAACCAGCTTTGCCAGAAAACGGCGAGATCTAATTTATTCTCTTTTATCGGCATTTTAACCGTGATATCGAGCGTGCTTTTATTTTTGGCTAAAGGAGATTGTGCGGCTAGCGCCTCTAAATGACAGGCGGCCTCGCCTTCCCATGAGAGTTTTTCAGCGGTAATGCCTAAGCCGTAGGCCACCGCATCAAATAAGCGACCGGTGGAGGAAATTAATGGCGAATTAACTTTGCCTTCAATCGCTGCTGCAAGTGTTTGCCAAGGTAAATCAGCACAGCTTTGCGCCGCAATCTCGCGCCAATGCGGTACGAATTGTTGTAAATGCGCAAGCCAGTTGCGCCAAGGTTGAGTCGCCGCTAAATCGCCGCCGGGCAATGCAACTGCGGGCAGTCCACCTAAATGGCGGCATTGGACACCGTTTACCAACAAGCATTCGCCGCCCCAAAGCTGTCTGTTTTCGCCCATGCCGATGCCGTCTAAGGCAATGCCGATCGTTTTGTCGCAGCAATGATGTTCTGCCAGTACGGCAGCAATGTGAGCATGATGGTGAAGTATTTCCACGTAAGGCCGGCCAAGTTTTTCCGCCAAGGTTTTTCCGATTTTTGAAGAAAAATAACCTTGGTGTGCATCCACCGCAATGATATCCGGCGTGAATTGGTAGATGTGCGAAAACAGCGCAATGTTGTTTTCTAATTGTTGTTGCACCAATTCGTTAGCGGTGTCGCCGATATATTGGCTGACCACCGCTTTATTTTGTTTTAACAAACAGAAAGTGTTTTTTAGATCGGAACCGAATGCCAAAATATTGCGTTGATTTTGCGTGTTCAGTACGGTTTCATCCGGCACATAGCCGCGAGCGCGACGCAAGATTTCCGGGCCATCGAACGCGGCGCGGACTAAGGAATCATCGGCACGCTGTAAAATGTCGCGGTTATGACAAAGATAAAAATTCGCTAATGCAGCTAATTTTTTGAGCGCATTTTCGTTATCCAAAACCGGCGGTTCGCCACTTGGATTCGCCGACGTCATGACCAAGGGTATCGCGGTTTCTCGCAGCAATAGATGTTGCAACGGGTTGCTCGGTAACATCACGCCGATTTCGTTCAAATGGGGCGCGATATTTTCCGCTAAGTTTGGTACTTTGGATTTCTCCAACAGTACAATCGGCGCGGCGACGGAAGTTAAAAGTCGAATCTCGTCGTCGCTTAAATTTTGAAGAAAAGTAAGGCTTGGTACCATCACGGCGAGCGGTTTGCTCGGGCGATGTTTACGCACCCTTAAATTCAGCACCGCATTGAAATCCCGTGCGTCGCAGGCCAAATGAAATCCACCGATGCCTTTTACTGCAATGATTTTACCTTCGTGCAGTGAATGCGCGCTTTGTTTTAGCGCTGCTTCACTGTTGGCAAGTCGGTGGTTTTGATCTTGCAACCAAATATGCGGACCGCAAACTGCGCAAGCATTGGGTTGCGCATGGAAACGGCGGTCGGCAGGATTTTTGTACTCGGCGGCACACTCGGGGCAGAGAGGAAAATTCGCCATGGAGGTGTTTTTACGGTCGTAGGGAATGGCTTTAATAATAGTAAAACGCGGACCGCAGTGGGTACAGTTCGTAAAAGGATAATGATAGCGCCGATTGGTCGGGTCAAATAAATCGTTTAAACAGGCAGGGCAAGTGGCGGCATCGGGTACGATTTGGGTATCCATGGCGTTGTTTTCGCTTTCACGGATTTCAAAGCCTTCAAAGTGCGGTGGATTTTCCCAGTGTTTTTCATGCTGTTGAATGTCGGTAATCAGCGCAAGCGGGGGCAGTTTCGTTTGCAGGTCGTGCAGGAATTGTTGCAGTTGTTGCGCTGTTGGTTCAAACAGGCGGATGAGTACGCCTTGCCCGTCGTTGTTGACATCGCCGCGTAATCCGTGTTGATTCGCCAATAACCAGACGAAGGGACGAAATCCCACGCCTTGTACTTTGCCTTTTATGCGTAATTCAATGCCTTGCATATATTTCCTGTTACTACATCATCGCCACATGATGAAAAGTGGCTATTTAAAGTGGCGCTATTTTAGCGTGCTTATTGCTTTATGATGAGGAGCATTTCTAAAAAATGTAAAAACGATGATCTTCATCAAGAATCTTATGTCGTGATACGATGATAGTGAGAGTCTAGACAGGTTTGCGCCAGTTTCCCCTTGAGATTCTCCCCGATTCGCACTAGACTACCGCCCTCTTTTTCAAACCAGATTTTCCATTATGCGTGTTGCCGATTTTTATTTTGATTTACCAGATGAGTTGATTGCCCGTTACCCTAAAACAGAGCGAACTGCTAGCCGTTTATTACAGTTGAATGGCGAAAATGGGGAAATTTTCCACCGCACTTTTGCCGATGTGTTGGAGTTGATTCATCCGGGCGATTTGATGATCTTCAATAATACCCGCGTCATTCCTGCGCGGATGTTCGGGCGCAAAATCAGTGGCGGAAAAATAGAAGTGTTGGTAGAACGCGTATTAAGCGAATCCCGTTTTCTTGCTCATGTTCGCGCCTCTAAAGCGCCGAAAGAAGGGGCTGAACTGATTTTAGGTGAAGATAAATTAGGCGAAGGCAACGGTGTAAAAGCCTTGATGGTTGGTCGCCAAGGCAGTTTATTTGAAATTGAAATCGCTGAAAAACAGACCGCACTTTTTGACGTTTTACAACAAATCGGGCATATGCCTTTACCGCCTTATATTGATCGTCCTGACGAAGAAGCGGATCAAGAGCGTTATCAAACCGTTTATAACAAAGTGCCGGGGGCGGTTGCCGCACCGACAGCCGGTTTGCATTTTGATGATGAACTTCTAGCCAAACTCAAAGAGAAAGGCGTCAATTTCGCTTTTGTAACCTTGCATGTGGGCGCGGGAACCTTCCAACCGGTGCGTGTTGAAAACATTGAAGATCATGTCATGCACGCTGAATATGTGGAAGTGCCGCAAGAGGTTTGCGATGCCATTCTAGCCACCAAGGAAGCTGGCAAGCGCGTGATTGCCGTGGGAACAACCTCCGTGCGTTCCATTGAAAGTGCTGCATTAGCGGCGGAAGAAAAACAACGTGATGTGTTAATTGAGCCGTATTTTTCCGATACCTCTATTTTCATTTATCCGGGCAAAAAATTCCGCGTGGTGGATTGTTTAATTACTAACTTCCATTTGCCAGAAAGCACGTTGATTATGCTGGTTTCTGCGTTTGCCGGATTTAGCCATACGATGAATGCGTATAAAAGTGCGGTAGAAAATCGCTATCGTTTTTTCAGTTATGGCGACGCCATGTTTATCAGCAAAAATCCGAATGTGAAGGGAATGGAATAGAAATTGACTTATTTTAAGTCAACGCCTACAATAAAAAACAAGGAATGGCGGGAACCATTCCTTGCGGCATCAACTACTATGAGCCAGTGCTACTTTTCAATAACAGGCAAAGTAGAATAATGATGACCAACTTAATGATAAATGTAGTCATATTTTTATCCTTATGATTACAAACAAGGATCTACTAATCTAGCCCGACAGCGGCAACTGGCGGACTATCATTAGTAGAGTCCGCCTCTGTTCCTAAGAACATTGCAAAAATTATAGCATGAAGCCTGTATATTTAAACAGGCTTTTTTATTGACTAAAAACCTTCGAACTGTTTATTCGTTGAGGAAATAAAATGAAGTATGAATTAGATAAAACCAGTGGTAATGCCCGTCGTGGTCGCTTGGTATTTGAACGCCCACAAGGCACCTTTACCGTTGAAACCCCGGCGTTTATGCCGGTGGGCACTTATGGCACGGTAAAAGGCATGACACCGGAAGAAGTTCGTGCGACCGGCGCAGAAATTCTCCTTGGTAATACCTTCCATTTATGGCTTCGCCCTGGGCAAGAAGTGATGCGTAAACACGGCGATTTGCACGATTTTATGCAATGGCATCGCCCGATCCTTACCGATTCCGGTGGCTTCCAAGTGTTCAGTTTGGGCAAATTACGCAAAATTACCGAAGAAGGCGTGAAATTCCAAAACCCAATCAATGGCGAACGCATTTTCTTATCACCGGAAAAGTCCATGGAAATCCAATATGATTTGGGTTCCGACATCGTCATGATTTTCGATGAATGTACACCCTACCCTGCAACGTTTGACTACGCGAAAAAATCCATGGAAATGTCTTTACGTTGGGCACAACGCAGTCGCAACCGTTTTGATGAATTGGGCAATAAAAACGCCCTATTCGGCATTATCCAAGGCGGCACCTTTGAAGAATTACGCAAAGTGTCCCTGGAAGGCTTGGTGAACATTGGCTTCGATGGCTATGCCGTGGGCGGCTTGGCCGTGGGTGAACCGAAAGAAGATATGCACCGCATTTTGGAATACATTTGCCCGCAAATCCCTGCCGACAAACCACGCTATTTAATGGGCGTAGGTAAACCGGAAGACTTAGTGGAAGGCGTACGCCGCGGCATCGATATGTTCGACTGTGTCATGCCAACCCGTAATGCACGTAACGGTCATTTATTCGTCACCGACGGCATCGTGAAAATCCGCAACGCTAAATACAAAGACGATACCAGCCCGTTAGATCCGCACTGTGATTGCTACACCTGTAAGCATTATACTAAAGCCTATTTGTATCATTTGGATAAATGCGGCGAAATCCTCGGGGCGCGCCTAAACACCATCCACAACTTGCGTTATTACCAACGTTTAATGGCGGAAATCCGCCAAGCCATTGAAGACGATCGCTTCGATGATTTCGTGGTGGAGTTTTATGCGAGAATCGGCAAGCCTGTTCCGCCGTTACAACTTGCAGAAACAGAAAAATAATCAGTTAAAAATCATCCGTAAAAAGTGCGGTCAAAAATTTACGTGTTTTTTCCACCGCACTTTTATCTCTCACAGGAGGCCCTATGCAAATCCTTGAACCTCAAAAATTCGCCAGTTGGAATGAACCCATTGAAATGTTGTATGCCTGCCATAGCAAAGTGAAACGTTTTTGTCGTCAGCTAACCATTTTACCTGATTACTTGGCAAAAAACGGTTGTAATCAGGCGGTGAAAAATGACGTTCAGCAAATTCTCAATTATTTCAATCAGTCAGCCCCTCTGCACCATGATGATGAGGAAAAAGATTTTTTCCCACTGTTGGTGAAATATGTGCCGGAAGCGCAAAAAAACATTGATGAATTAGAAAGACAGCACGTCACGCTACATGGCAGCTGGACGAAATTATCTGAACAGTTGCAAGCCTTGTTGGCGGGCGATCGAGAGAATGTCGATGTGGCATTGATCAATCATTTTGTGTCAGGTTACGACAAACATATCGCCTTGGAAGAACCGTTATTTGAACTGGGCAAACAACATTTGTCGGAATCGGAATTACGCGAAATAGGCGACATCATGAGTGCTCGTCGTCGAGTACAAGCCTAAACCATCGTTGATTTAAACCATGGAATATCAACTTGATACGCGTGAATATCGTTGTCCTATGCCGTTATTAATGACGAAAAATGCCGTCAACACATTAGCCCCAAATGATGTATTGACGGTGTGGCTTGCTGCGGAAAGTGACATCGAAGATTTTCGTTTATTTTGTGAATCACAGCAGTTGTTTATTGATGTTGTAGATCAGGCGCAACGCATATTGAAAATTAAGAAGAAATGTGAATAACTGATTAAAAGGCCGCGAAAGTGCGGCCATTTTTTTACTTAATTTTAAACAAGGGAAAGAAAAAAGCCCTTTCAAAGGGGGGAAGTAAGGGCTTAATAAGTTTGGAGTCATTTTGTTAGGACGTGTTTATACTACAACATGCAATTAACAAAATCAACAAATAATTAACAAAATATTAACTTTTCTTTTCGTGCGGATTGCGCGTGTTGGTATCAACCAAATTTCGCATGAGCAAGGCATAGTCTAAATGAATGTCTTGCGGCACATCTAAAAAGACAAAATGTCCATCGCCCAAGGCAGCATCCACTTCCGCATTTTTACGGTTGAGCATTTTGTTGATTTTAAACACGATATTGCCTTGTGGTGTCATCATTTCCACTTCATCGCCAAGCAAGAATTTGTTCTTCACCGCCACTTCCGCCATTCCAAGTTCATTGCGTTTACCGGTGAATTCGCCGACAAATTGTTGACGGTCAGAAATGGAATAGCCGTAGTCGTAATTTTGGTATTCATCGTGGGTGTGGCGACGTAGGAAACCTTCGGTATAACCACGGTGGGCGAGGGACTCTAAGGTGTCCATTAAGCTTTCATCAAACGGTTTGCCGGCAGCCGCATCATCAATGGCTTTGCGATACACTTGGGCGGTACGGGCGCAGTAATAGAAGGATTTGGTACGGCCTTCGATTTTTAAGGAATGTACCCCAAGTGCGGTGAGTTTTTCCACATGTTGCACGGCGCGTAAATCTTTCGAATTCATGAAGTAAGTGCCGTGTTCATCTTCAAAGGCGGTCATTTGCTCATCAGGATTTTGCGCTTCGGTGTAAAGGAACACTTTATCGGTGACAGCGCCTTCGCCCAAGGTCGGAGTGACATTTTTCACCTCAATCTGTTGGCTCGGGTCGAATTTCGGCACGATATTGCCTACGTCATCCACTTTGCCTTCTTCCATTTTGTATTCCCAGCGGCAGGCATTCGTGCAGGTACCTTGGTTTGGATCACGTTTGTTGATATAGCCGGAAAGGAGGCAACGGCCGGAATACGCCATGCAGAGTGCGCCATGCACGAAAATTTCCAGTTCAATATCCGGCACTTGTTGGCGGATTTCGGCGATTTCATCAAGAGACAGTTCGCGCGATAAAATCACGCGGGTCAACCCCATTTGTTTCCAGAATTTCACGGTCGCCCAGTTCACCGCATTGGCTTGCACGGAAAGGTGAATATCAATGTCAGGGAAGTGTTCGCGTACCAGCATAATCAAGCCGGGATCGGACATGATCAGCGCATCCGGCCCCATGTCGATAACCGGTTGTAAATCTTTAATAAAAGTTTTGAGCTTGGAATTGTGCGGCGCAATGTTCACCACGACATAGAATTTTTTGCCGAGCGCATGGGCTTCATCGATGCCGATTTTTAAATTAGCGTGATTAAATTCATTATTGCGTACGCGTAAGCTGTAACGCGGTTGGCCGGCATACACAGCGTCTGCGCCATAAGCAAAGGCATAGCGCATATTTTTTAAGGAGCCGGCAGGAGAAAGTAATTCAGGTTTAAATGGGGTTGTCATAAACGTCTCTTCTTATCTGATTTCAAGTCAGGAATTTGCACAAGGCAAATCGTAAAAACGGGTATTGTAGGCAGATTTTGAGGTTTGTAAAGCATAAGTGCGGTGGAAAAATTTACCGTTTATACGCAACAAACCCATGTTTTTTAAATGACGCGATTTTCTTACTGAAATTTCCTGACGGCTACGCTAAAATCATCCTCTTTCTCGTTAATCACAATCAGTCAGCCATGGAAAAAAAACTCACAAAAGCATTTGATGCCATCGATATCAAAATCCTAAATGAATTACAGCGCAATGGAAAAATCTCTAATATTGATTTGTCCAAAAAGGTTGGATTATCACCAACACCTTGCTTAGAGCGTGTAAAACGTTTAGAAAAACAAGGTGTTATTATGGGTTACCGTGCGCTGCTGAATCCGGAACTATTGGATTCGCCTTTACTGGTGATCGTTGAAATTACCTTAGTTCGCGGCAAGCCGGATGTGTTTGAAGAGTTTAATTTAGCCGTTCAACAACTGGAAGAAATTCAAGAATGCCACTTAGTTTCCGGAGATTTTGATTATTTGTTAAAAACGCGCGTGGCAGATATGGCGGCTTACCGCAAATTGCTGGGAACAACGTTGCTGCGCTTACCGGGCGTGAACGATACACGTACTTATGTGGTCATGGAAGAAGTCAAACAGACGAATTTTTTACAATTAAAACAAAAGTAAAACCCTCACTTATGATAAAAAAACACACATTAGCGCATTTTTCTTTGAAAACCTACTTAGGCAATTTACTGCTCGGATTGACCGCACTTTTCGGGCTTTATTTAATTATTGCTTGGTCAGGCTATACCCCATTAGACAACTCATGGGCGACCTCCAGTTTTTCATCAGAAACCATCAACAAAGCCGGCGCACTGGGTGCATGGTTTGTGGATTTATTTTTCGTTTTTTTCGGCTATATCGGCAATCTTATTCCGTTTAGCTTATGTTTTATTCCCCTGTATTTACTTCGCACCCAACGCCTCAATCACCTAACCGGAACGAAAGTGGCATTGCGCTCTTTCGGTTTTATTTTACTCTTATGTGGCTTAACAGTGATTTGCACGTTATCGCTCAGCAATACCGCCAGTTACCTTGCTGGTGGCGTGTTGGGCGGAAGCTTAACGTTAAACTTATATCCGAGTTTGGGTAAATTCGGCTTGCTTTGCCTTGCGGTGGTATTTGCCGTGATAGGGTTTATCTTCTGTTCAGGCGCCTCTTTTATTCGCCTGATCGTGCGTTTTTATCAGTGGCTTACCATGCAAAATTCACCGGAAACGCCCCCGACTATGCATGAACAGGTGATGCCACAAACCGAGGTTACAGCGGAAATGCCGGCTGCAGCGTCTTCTTCAGAAATCCCGCAGGCACCGCTCACCAAAGAAAATCAAACAACGTCTCAACCGTCGTCTTCCTTAACAACGGCACCGATTACTATTCATGGATTACAAACGGTTGCCCAATCTACGGATAACAACACGACGCCACTAACAACAGCGCCGCCACAAACAGAAGAAAAAACCTTTACTGTCACGGATTTTGAGCCAACCGAACCGTTGCCTCATGTAAGTATCGCGCAACAACAAAACAACATGTCGCCTCAGGCAACACCGGTTTCTACGCGCTCAATGACCGAGACAAATCGTCAACCAGAGACACAAAGTGCGGTCGATTTTGTATCAGATTTTTACACGCCTAATTTTAGCGAAGATGATGTGATTCCGTCAGTTTCGTTAGTTTATCTCCCCAAAGACGCCTCTTCACACGGGGAAGAACAGATGCATAAAAAAGAATTAGATCGCCAACTTATTGCACAAGAACAACAACGCTCACAAGAAATGGAACAGCGTACACAAACCATGAATACGCAAGAGATCTCTCCGCAAATGGTGCAAGAACCAGAATTACCGACCACGACGCCGGAAAGCGCAGCCTATAAACCTTATGGCAATTCATTGGTGCATCCTGCCTTCCAACAACACAGTAGTCGTTTAGAAAAACCCACTACCCCATTGCCTAGCTTGGATTTATTAGAACATCATCATTCACAAGCACAAAATATTACCCAAGAAGAAATTGTGGAAACCTCACAACGCATTGAGCAGCAATTACGTAATTTTAACGTCAAGGCCAAAGTGAAGGATGTCTTAATCGGCCCGGTGGTAACACGGTATGAACTGGAGTTAGATCCCGGTGTGAAAGCCTCCAAAGTCACCGGTTTGGATACGGATTTGGCGCGCGCATTAATGTTTCGCGCCATTCGTGTGGCAGAAGTGATCCCCGGTAAACCTTATATCGGCATTGAAACGCCAAACGATCACCGCCAAATGGTGCCATTGCGAGATGTCTTAGACAGCGATGAATTCCGCCATTCCAAAGCCTTGCTTTCGATGGCGTTAGGGAAAGATATTAGTGGCAAACCGGTCGTTGTGGATTTAGCCAAAATGCCACATTTACTCGTGGCAGGGACAACCGGTTCCGGGAAGTCTGTCGGGGTTAACACCATGATTTTAAGCTTGCTGTACCGTGTAAAACCGGAAGAGGTGAAATTCATCATGATCGACCCAAAAGTGGTGGAGCTTTCTATTTACAACGACATTCCACACCTATTGACCCCGGTAGTCACGGACATGAAAAAAGCCGCGAATGCTTTACGCTGGTGCGTGGATGAAATGGAACGTCGCTATCAATTATTGTCGGCTTTGCGCGTGCGCAATATTGAAGGATTCAATGAAAAAATCGATGAATATAATGCCTTAAATATGCCAATCCCGAATCCGTTATGGCGTCCGGGGGATTCCATGGATTCACTCGCACCGCCGTTAGAAAAACTCAGTTATATCGTGGTAATTGTGGATGAATTTGCTGATTTAATGATGGTTGCCGGCAAACAGGTGGAAGAACTCATCGCCCGGTTAGCTCAAAAGGCGCGTGCCATCGGTATTCACCTGATTCTAGCCACTCAACGTCCATCTGTTGATGTGATTACCGGCTTAATCAAAGCGAACGTGCCAAGCCGTATTGCGTTTACCGTGGCAACGAAAATCGACTCTCGCACGATTTTAGATGCGGTTGGTGCTGAATCCTTGTTAGGCAAAGGCGATATGCTCTATTCTCCGCAAGGTTCTACCGAATTAATCCGAATTCACGGTGCCTTCATGAGTGATGATGAGGTCGTGCGTGTCGTGGACGATTGGAAAGCGCGCGGCAAACCCAATTACATTGATGGTATTTTAGATGGTAACGATGAAAATGAAAGCGACAGTGAGCGTAATCTCGATCGTTCCGATGAAATTGATGAGCTCTTTGACGAAGTGGTAGATTTTGTTGTCAGCACCGGTACGACCTCAATTTCCGCTATTCAGCGCCGTTTCCGTGTAGGTTTCAACCGTGCCGCTAATATAATGGATCAGCTGGAAGAGCAAGGCATTGTTTCTGCAGCCCAAAATGGAAAACGTGAGGTTTTAGCACGTAGTTCGGAATACTAACGACACTTACATATTAAACCGCACTTTATTTTATGTCCCTCGTAGCGTGCAACTTGTTGCACGAAATCAAGAATCGTTGATGTGAAGAATGACGTTCGGAGCGTATTTGTGCGAGAGGTGGCATTCGATGAATCTGTAGAACCGCATGGCGTTTGATCAATCCATGGGTAACATGATGTGCGGTGGGAAATTCATCGTGCATCAAGATGCACGCTACCATGTCTTACTATATTAAACCTCCAAAAGTGCGGTGGATTTTCCAATGTTTAAAACGTCAGAAAAATCCACCGCACTTGATTTCATGTAGCCCCGTAGCGTGCAACTTGTTGCACGAAATGAGGAATCATTGATGTGGAGAATGACGTTTGGCGTTATATTTGGTAAACCCACGAACGGCACGGTATTCGATAAATCCGTGGGCGACATCGTGTGCGGCGTAGAATCTGTCGTGCATCAAGATGCACGCTACCATGTCTTAATATATTAAACACCAAAAGTGCGGTGACTTTTTTCAATGTTTGAAACATTGTTGAAATCCACCGCACTTTATTTCATGTAGCCCTGTAGCGTGCAACTTGTTGCACGAAATTAAAAATCCTCGACATAAGGGAAATGGCATTCGGTGTGAAATCTGTCGTGCATCAAGATGCACGCTACAAAAAATGCCGATCGGTGTTCACTGATCGGCATTGTATTTGGAAGGTATTATCGCATTATTTGCGTTTTATTTTTTGTGAAGAAGATGTTCCCAATTCTTCTTGAATACCTAAAATTTCACCAAATGCATCAAGTAATTGTTGTTTGTTTCTTACAACATAGTAGTAATCATCAACACATTTCTTCCATGCATTATAGTTATCCATATTATCATTTGTAGTAGAATTTGCAGATCCTTTTTTAGGATCATAAGAAATTGCAATAAACCCGATTCTTGCATCTTCTTTATGATATTTTGGATTTTGTAAAGAGTTTAATTTATCCTTAATTTTTTGACACATTCCATTATCTTGGAATTCTACAAAGGAGCCCGCATATGGAAAGTTGTCTATCCCATCAGATACAACAACCATTATTTTCTTTGAATTTTTCCCAATCTTATTTAATTTAGCTCGATAAGCAGGATCTTCAGCTACCATAGTATTGGTTGCCATCAGCATACCAGAGGAAGCATTTGTTTGATTATGTGGCTTCATTGCATTTAATTCATTCATTAATGCCTTTTGTCCACTTTCTCCTTCAAACCAAGCTTGAGTAGATACCCCTTCAGTTTTATCTTTTTTATTTGGGCACATATAAAGAGCGGTATCTGCAGTAGCCTTATCAAGGATAAGATCGTATTTTCTTGGTTTTCCATCAAATAGGTCAATTTGATTAACCGTTTTTTGTATATCGATATACTCTTTCAACATCGCCCGTGCAGCGTCTGAATTCCATTCTTGAATTAAGATTTTTATCGCTTCTTCTTTCTTATCCTCGGCTTTACATTTATATACTGGTACTTTCTTTTTTACTGAAGTGCCATCTGCTGCTGTAAACTCTCTCTCTACCTCACCATCTACACAATCATGAAAGTATCCATCTGAACGACCATACTTTTGAGCCATCTTTTTTAGAAAAGCCGCTTTATCAGATAACTTATAGTAGTTTATCAAACTAACTTCATAAGAAATTTTTTTATCTGCCTCACCAGTTTTTGGCAAAAAAGGCATTTGACAACGCTTGTCATTCCACTGACGAGATGCGTCATTAAAAAGTGTAAACCCCATGCGACTATTCTGTCCACTTAATACCGCTGCACTCACTTCATTAATTACTTGTTTTAATACTTCTTCCTTCGAGGGTTTATTTGATCCATTATTTAAATCTTCCTCCATTGATCCCGAAAAGTCAGCAACCAACATCACTTCCATCGGCACACCACCACTTGTTTTTACGGCATAAGACGCGCCTGAATTTACCGGCAGGCGACCATCCGGGCTTTTTACCCATTCATCAATGATACCAAAACTATTTTTGCGACGGACATCCCCTTGCACGGTGCAAGTTACACCCTCTTCAGCCTTGCCGGATTTACTTATCGGTTCACAAAAGGCGGTAAAATCTTTTGTAATGGTAATTGGTGCGTTTGCGCCTTCACCATAAGAACGCAAATACAACTTCACCGTATCTTGTACTAATTCTTGATTACGTTTTGCCACTCTTGTACTAAATTGTTTGTCTGCCGGGAGTGCTTTTTCTTGCGCTGTTAAATTTTGGCGCATGAGATCACTGTGATCCTTTTTGGCACGAAATTCGTCATTCTCCGCTGTCAACAATAAGGCGGCTTGGTCGGTAGCTTGTGATAAACGAGTTTTATCAAGCAAAATACCGGTGGTTTCTACGGTAAATGCCACAAGCATGATCAACGGCAGTAACAACAGTGCCGTCATGACACCATATACCCCTTGTTGATCGAGGTAAAATGCTTTTATTTTTTGCGATAAACGTGAAAGAAAGCTTTCGGTTACGCTCATAACATGAACTCCAAAGTTAATTTAAATACTGAATTAGCACACTTATTCATTGAAACTTTTCTCATTAAAGATCAGAATCCATACAGACTTGTACAGATTCTACACTATTTGGAACTCAGAGGGGAAGATTTACACAAATTTTACATTGTTTTTTGCTTTGTTTTACCGGCAGTCATTAGCTCCGTTTACGCGCCAACAGCCACCATGTAATCGCTAAGAATAACATACTCGGCATCAGCGCACCGATTAACGGAGTGGTGTTGTAAACCAAGCTGAATTTGCCGAACAGTTCATTCACTACATAAAACAAGAAGCCAAAACAAATCCCAATGAGAATCCGTGCACCGGCAGTGACACTACGCAATGGGCCGAAAATAAAGGACAGCGCTAACATCATCATCACGCCTACAGAAATGGGTTGGAACAACTTGCGCCAATAGGTGAGCTCGAAGTTTTTCGAATCCTGCCCCGTTTCTTTTAAGAAGGTGATGTAATTAGATAATCCCGAAATGGACAACGATGTTGGTCTTAAGGATGCCACGCCCAGTTTGTCTGGGGTTAAATTGGTTTGCCATTCTTCATTTAAACGGTTGACCGTGTTGACTCCCTCTGGTTGAATGATGGATTCATTGACTTGTTGTAACATCCACTTGCCGTCATTAAATGTGGCCTGATTAGCGTGCTTGAGTTTTTCCAAGCGGCGTTGTTCATTAAAGGTGTAAATATAAATATCGTGTAATTCTATGTCATCGGAGATGCTGCGAACATACACGAAATTGTTGCCATCTTTCGCCCAAATGCCGTTTTTTACCGATAACATCGACCCGCCGGAAATGGCTTTGGAACGCATATCACGGGCAAATTGTTCGGTTTGCGGAATACCCCATTCGCCAATCATCATGGTCAATAACACTAACGGAATGGTGGTTTTCATCACCGCAAGACCGATTCGCATACGGGAAAAACCGGAAGACTGCATGACGACCAATTCACTTCGGCTGGCAAGGTTGCCTAAGGCGATTAATGCGCCCAATAAGGCTGCCATGGGGAAAAACGTTTCCACATCTTTTGGCATCGTCAATACGGTATAAGCAATCGCTTGCCAAATATCGTAAGTGCCTTTACCGACGCTACGAAATTGCTCCACAAATTTAATGATCGCAGACAAGCCTACCAACATGAATAACGTGGCAAAAATCGTGCCTAAAATGCTTTTACCGATATAGCGTTCTAATGTATTCATCATGTTTATCCTTGTTTTGCCGTCTTGCCGAAGGAATAACGAATGCGATACATAAACGCACTATGCCAACTATTCAAGAAAATCGCAAAAGCGAAAAAGGCGATATTCACTAACGGCATGAACAACGAGGCATCTAATTTGCCTGCGCTGCCGGCAGACTTCAGCGAGCTTTGTAATAGGAAGTAAATCAAATATAACAACAACGCCGGCAATACTTTGGCAAAGCGGCCTTGACGTGGATTCACACGGCTTAACGGCACTGCCAGCAATGCCATAATCGGCACCGCGAGAATCAAGGTTAGACGCCAATGAAACTCGGTTTTCATCGCCGGCGTATTGGCATTCCATAATTGCATAATGTCCATTTCACCGGCTTCATCGGCATCCTCTGCCACGGTTTTATGGCCTAAATAAGCTTGATATTCGTCAAAATGCGTAATGCGAAAATCAGGCAAAATTGCCGTACCTTCAAAACGATCACTATTTTGCAAATTTAAGATCTGATCGCCGTTTGGCAAGGCTTTTAATTCGCCTTTTTCCGCCACAATCACGGAAGGCTTGCTCTGCCCTTTCGGCTGGGTTTGGAAGACATAAACGTTATTGATTTGGTTATCTTGAATGTTATCAATAAACAACACGAAATCGCTGCTATTTGCCGTCATAAATTGACCGGCAGACAATGCCCCCATATTCGGATTGGCTTTCGCTTCTTCTACAATTTCCGTTTGCTTATGAATCGCCCACGGCGTCAACCATAAGGCATTGTAAGCCGCCACCGCAGCAGTAAACAAAGACAGGATCAAGACGACTTTAATCAAAATGCCTTGACCAATACCGCAAGCGCGCATGACGGTAATTTCACTTTCGGCATAAAGCCGCCCAAGGGTCAACAAAATCGCGATGAATAAACAAAGCGGCAACATTAATTGCGCCATGGTTGGCATCCCTAACCCGAGCAAGGAAAACACCAAATCGGCAGGCACTTGTCCATTCGCTGCAGAACCCAACACGCGCACCAACTGTTGACAGAAAAAAATCAGCAGCAAAATGAACAAAATCGCTATTTGGCTTTTAAAAACTTCTTTCGTTAAATATCTGGTTAAAATCACTTTTTTTGCCTATTTTTTCTTGCTATTTCAGCAAAAGAGATTAAATTCGTTGCATTTGACACGGGCAAATTAAGTGCAAGCCCGAAATAATAAGTGGCGTATAATACCTTAAATTTGACATTGAAAACAGAAAAATAAGCGAGGAAAACATGAACTACAGCGCACAACAAGTCGCCATAAACACATCTGCCGATTGCCTGATTGTCGGCGTTTTTGAAGAGAAAACCCTATCACCAAGTGCGGTTAAAATTAACGACATTTCACAAAATTACCTCAGCCGACTTGTCGAAAGCGGCGAAGTTAGCGGTAAATTAGGCGAAACAACATTATTACGCCATCTTCCCAACATTGCCGCCGAACGTGTGTTACTGGTGGGGTGTGGCAAAGCAGGCGAACTAAATGAACGCCAATATAAACAGCTTATCCAAAAAACCGTACAGGCTCTAAAAACTACCCAAGCTAAAAGTGCGGTCAGTTTTTTAACTGAAATTCCACTTAATCAACGGGCGCTTTACTGGAACATCCGCTTTGCTATTGAAACCATCGAACAGGATTTGTATCAATTCACTCAATTCAAGAGTCAAAAAATAGCAGAAAAATCCACCGCACTTTCAGGGGTGATTTTTAACGTTGCCGCAGATGAGCTGGCATCCGCCGAACAAGCGATTCAGCATGCCTCTGCAATCGCCCTCGGCGTACGCCTTGCCAAAGATGTGGCGAACTGCCCGCCGAATGTGTGCAACCCGACTTATCTAGCGAACAAAGCCTTGCACTTAGCCGAAACGTCACCACTGATTAAAACAACCAT
>ERZ772807.940-NODE-940-length-16815-cov-11.447971_pt1 | contig 16815 bp, 11 predicted proteins | sample MGYA00511472_ERZ772807 | MGnify/ENA primary metagenome ERZ772807 (study PRJEB29015, sample SAMEA2737947) | human oral metagenome | biome: human oral; feature: human-associated habitat; material: dental | place: China | collected 2039 ...
TTGTGTTGCCGGATTCGGGTGGCCACGTACTTGCCGTCAGGGCTGGTGATGAGCCTACGGTTGATGAGGATGGAACTGGAGGCGGGAACGAATGTGGCGTGCTTGCGCTCGTAGCTCCACAGGACGCTGCCGTCCTTGGGGTTGAGCGCCATGATGCCCTCGTCGGTCAGGAGGATGGGGCCGCCGGCGCCCGCGACGGTGGTCAGCTCGGTGGAGGAGATCTCCTTGGTCCACGTGGCCGCTGGTGCCAGCGACGTGGGAAGAGCCAGTGAGTTGTCAGCGGGGCTTGTGGCCGTGACATGGTGGACCGGATTGACCAGTGCCCATGTTCCAACAAGGGCGGAACCAAGCGTCAGTGCAGGGGTAATGACCAGGGCTGCGAGGTGCCTGCGCGTACGTCGGGGTACCCGAACGCGCTCGTAACGGGGGAGTCCCTGGTCGGTCTTCTCGTCGGTCTTGCGCTGGAGATGGTGCCAGCGGCTCGGGCTATCGGGATCACTGGCGCTCGCCATAGTGCTGTGTAGGTGGTGTAGCAGTGGGGTGACGCTCAGCGGGATGGTGATCGCGAGGTTCATCGCGGCCAAAGTCAGGAGGAACAGGACGGAGAACCCAGTCTTCTGGTATGTGCCCCACCACTCCAGAGTCACGAGTGCTGATGCGGCCATCCCAAGGGCCGCCATGATGGTGGTCAGGATCGTCACCAGGACGGGGCGCTTCTTATCCATAATTCTGAGGAACAGCCAGACCAGAGTCCCTCCGACAAGGAGGGGACCGGTCGTGAGGATGACCATTATGGGTGCGGGACTGCCGACGTCAGGGAGTCCGAGAAGCAGCACCAGCGTGGTCACCCCGAACACGACAGCGCCAATGAGTCCGCCCCAGCGCAGGGCGCGCAGGGTAAGGACGCCGCGTGGTGGGAGGGGCTTGCCTCCGCTCTTGCCCTCGCGTTCGCCGGCGTCGGTTGCCGCCTGGTCGGCATCGGCGACTTCGCGGCCGGGCCATCCCTCGGCCTCACCCGTGTCCGGCGCCGTCGAGGGTTCGTCGCCGGAGGCAGCAGCGTCTGTCTGGGTGCCGACCCTCTGGTTGCCGGGATCGGTGCTGTTTTGATCGGTGCCGTGCTCGTCGGCGTCATGCATGGGAGGCATGAGCCTATTGTGGTGACCCATCCGTGACTATGTCAGGTGTTTGCGGGGCCATCGCTCGGTTGAACGGACAAGGGAAAGCGCCCCAGGGGGCGGTCTAGCGTTGCTTCGGTCGTTCCCAGTGCTTCCGGTCGGCGTGCCCTGGATCGCGCCTCATTTGTTCTCGAACTGCTCGAGGTTCTCGGTGTGGCGATGGCCGTCGTCGGCGGCGCTGAGCCAGAAGACGGGCTTGCGCTCCATTGAGCCGTTCCCGGTGGTGACGTCCTGGTAGACGACCAGTCCGAGGCCGTTCGGCACGCTGCGTTCATCCACGAACATGTTGGTGATGTCCGTGGTCTGGCCGGTGTCGATGTGGACGAGCTGTTCCTGGAGATTTCGGATTGATTCCAGAGTTGAGCCGTCTTTGGCCGAAGACGCATGCATTGTGTGGACAAGACTAGCGGCCGCTTTCGGGTCCCGGTACTGACTTACCCATCCTCCTGGATGAACAGCCGTGACTCCGGGCAGGGTGGCGATAGTGTTGCCGCCGGTATCGCGCCGTGTCACGGTGTACGGAGCGCAATACAACGTGCACTCGTAGGGCGGCAGGTCCGGAGCCAGAAGGAAGTCCTTCCCCGAGGCGCCGATGAGCCACTGATCGGTGGAGAACGAGGATGGTTGAGTGTCGGGGCTCGTGATCGAGAACACTCGGATGGTCCCCTTGCCTGAACCGGCCGGGAAGTAGTTCTGGGCGGTCTCGACGGCGAGGGCGCTGTTGGTGAGGGCCTGCCCCAGGATGATCCCGGGGACCTCGGCGGTTCGGACAGCCTTGCCGGTCTGCGTGTCGAGGACGACGACGTGCGTGTGTCGGTCGGTCGCTGGCACTCCTCTTTGCGACTCATCGGGTGTCAGGACCAGAGACAGGTAACGGCCGTCGGGGCTGACGATCATGTCGCCATCATGTGACTGGCTCGCTGTGCGGTCGTGTCCGTATTCCGAATCCGAGATACTGTTCGGCATCTGGCGGTCGGCGGCTGATGGCGTAATGGACACCGCCCACTGGAACTGATCGGTTGAGGGATCCCGGCTGACGATCCTGGTGACGTCCGCATCCGGTTTCTTGGTGGCTGTGCCAGTGCTGTAGTTGGTGCTGATAAAGAGTTTCCCTGTTTTGGTCGTCAGCTTCCTCAGCGAAGCATCATGCAGTTCCTGCGCCGAAACACCCTGCTTGAGGTCCTCCACGGACTGGGAGGAGAGAGATGTGAGCGCCGGCTCTTGACCGTATGTGCTGATGTTGCATGAGGCTATCGAGAGGGCCAGGGAGACGGATGCGGCCACCGCCAGCATGCGGCGATACGGAGTGTGGTCACGATGCCCTGGAGTGAGTGAGATTCTCATTTGTGCTCCCCCGTGATTCCGTATATCCGATATGTGTTCGGGCATCGTTTGCTCTCGTCATATTTGCCGAAGGTACAGTCGCTTTCGACGTCGTCGGTGGCCTTAAAGATGGCGATGACGGCTCCGGGAGTTCTCATCGCTTGTGCTCGTTCGGCGGTGCCGCCTGGAGTGCTGCTCGCCAGGAGAGTCGGAGGAAGGTCGGTGGATCCGGGAGTGATGGGGATCGTGGTTCCGGTGGAGCCGTCTCCGGGACGAACAGTGATGGCGGCTGACAGTGAACCATCGTCTGCTGGTATGTCGACGAGCTCGACCGCCGAGCCGGTGAAGCCCGGGTACTGGGCGATAGAGGTGACAGTGAGGGTGGATGGGTCGAACACCTTCTCCGTGCGTGGCTCTGACGGGAAATCTCGCGGACCGTTGTCCAATCTGATGGGGGAGTAGGTGACGATGCTTCCGGAGCTCAAGGATGCAGCGGTGTTGATCCCTGAGGTGGCCCCCAGGGGGAAGGTCCTCGTGTCGGCGCTGTCGACCTTGGCCAGTGCGTCCAGGCTGATCGCCTCAGCCATAGGGTTACCCGACGAATCGAACTCGCCGGTGTAGCGTGCAGCCCACCCTCGAATGAAATTGACTAGGTTGGTGGGGTCATCGGGGTAATCGGGAGGATTGGCAAGCACATCATCGACCTCTACGGCAGCCGAGAGGTCCTCCTGTGGAGTGACGCGGAGGATGATCGTTGACTTGTAGGACTGGGGGGAATTTTCATGATGTCGATCCTCGCTGTACTGGGCCAGAATGAACGACGAGTGCCCAGCAGTTCCGGAGTAATCGACTCGGCCACCATCGGATAGAGTCCAGAGCTTCTTCCCATCGGTCAGGGAGAAGGCGCTGTTGCCGTCGAGGACCGCGGAGTCTGTCAGCTGAAGTGGGCCGCCGGTGCTCAGATTCTTGAAAACGATCCTGCCTGTGAGAGCATCGAAAACCAAGGTGTCGCCGGTGGATTGTACGAACTTGGGTGACAGGACTCTCAGTGCGACGTACTTCCCGTTCGGGCTGGTGACCAGTGGTGCGGTGGCGTTGGTGAAGGCAAGAAAGTTGTGATCGAAGTTCGCGTGCTTACGCTCGTAGCTCCACAGGACGCTGCCGTCCGTGGGGTTGAGCGCCATGATGCCGTCGTCGGTCAGGAGGATGGGGCCGCCGACGCCCGCAGCGGTGGTCAGCTTGGTGGAGGAGATTTCCTTGGTCCAGGAGGCCGTCGGCGCCAGCGAGGCGGGTGGAGCCATTAAGGCGTCGGCCGGGGTGCTGGCGATGACATGGTGGACCGGGTTGACCAGTGCCCATGTTGCGGCAATGGCGGAACCGAGCGTCAGCGCCGGGGCAATGACCAGGGCAGCGAGGCAGGCGCGGGTACGGCGGGTCACCCGAATGCTCTCGTAGCGGGGGAGTCCCTTATCGGTCTTCTCTCCGGTCTTGCGCTGGAGGCGGCCCCAGCGGCTCGGGTCATCGTCATCGCCGAGACCTACCGCGGTGCTGCGCAGGTAGTGCAGCAGTGGACCGGCGCTCAGGAAAAGCGTGGCTGAGAGCGCCGCTCCGGCCAGGGCCAGGAGGAACAGGACGGAGAACCCGGTCTCCTGGTAGGTGACCCACCACGCCAGAACCAGGTGTGCTGACGTCGCCATCCCAAGAGCCGCCATGATCGTGGTCATGATCGTCGCCAGGACGGGGCGCTTCTTGTCCCTTAAGTTGAGGAACGGCCGGGCCAGTAGCCCTGCGACGATCATGCAAGTCGTCAGTGCTGAGACCTTGTCCGGGATGAGGTTGCGGGCGTCCACCAAGCCCCGGAGCAGTACCAGCGTGGTCACCCCGAACACGACAGCGCCAATGAGTCCGCCCCAGCGCAGGGCGCGCAGCGTGAGGACGCCGCGTGGTGGAAAGGGCTCGCCCTCGCTGTCGGCAGTCGCGGCCTGGTCGGCCTCAGTGGCGTCCCGGTCGGCGCTGGCCTTCGGCTCACCGGTGTCCGGTTCCGTCGGGGACTCGTCGCTGGAGGTGGCAGTGCCTGGACGGGTGCCCGGATCGGTGTCAGGCTGATCGGTGCTGTTCTCGGCGGCGTCGGACGCGGTGGGCATGAGCCTATTGTGGTGACCCATCCGTGACTATGTCAGGCGTTTGTAAGGCCATCGCGCGGTTGAACGGACAAGGGAAGGAATACTCCGGAGGGCCGGGCTACTAGCGTTGCTTCGGGCGCTCCCAATGCTTCAGGTCGGGTGCGGTGACGCCCTCAATGGTGCCGAGCTTTCGCCCCCGGGTATCGACGCGGGTGAGCGTCACCGACACGTCGTCGTGCCATCCGGTGGCCGGCGACTGAGGGGACAGGAGCAGGGCGCCGTCGTCGATCCCGGTGAGCCACTGGTCGGTGGAGAAGGATGCTGGAGCGGCGGAGGTGTCGGTCAGGGAGTAGACGGTGACCGTCCCCTTCCCGTCCCCGGCCGGGTAGTAGGTCCGGGCGGTCTCCACGGCCAGGGCGTCGTTGGTCAGCACCTGCCCCAGGATGAGCCCCGAGACCTCCACGGTGCGGACCGTCTCCCCGGTGGCGGCATCGAGGACGAGGACGTGGGTGCGCTGAGCGGCGACGTCGAGCGGGTTGTGGTCGTCGTCCGAGTCGTGAAGCACGGGCCTCATCTGCGGTGGACGCAGGACGAGCGAGACATAGCGGCCATCGGGGCTGACGACGGCGTAGCCGGCCGGCCGCCAGGCGAGGAGGTCGTGGGCAACGTCCTGGGCAGAGCTGCCGTCGTCGTCGAGCCAGTCGACGACGGCCGGCTTGATCTCACGCGCCCACAGCACCGAGCCGTCCGCGCCGCGGTACCTGGCGACGATGGAGCTGTTCGCCCCCGACCGGTCCCGCCGGTCGCGTTGCGCCTTCTCCTTCTCCGTCAGTTCCTGAGCTGAGACGTGGAGGAAGTCCTTGCCGATGGGTGTGGAGTAGTAGTCGGTGCTGGTGGGAGTCTCCGAGACGCGCTCCTTGACCTGTGAGGCGCTCAGGGCGGTGGACTCCACCTGCTGCAGCTGCGAGGGGTTCGGGCTGCAGGCGCTCATGGCCCCCGCGAACAGGATTCCCGCAGCCAGGGCTGAGCCGGTGAGGCGCCGGCGACGGAGGTGAGGGCGCGTGCTGGTCATGACGAGGCTCCTGAGATGCCGAAGATGCGGAAGGAGTGGGAGCCCTTGTCCGGGCCGGTGGCCATGATGACGAGGGTCGTGCCCGGCGTGCTCAGGGTGGTGAGCAGTGGATTCGACGACGGCGACGGATCCTCGATGGTCCACACGTGCCGAGTTCCGGGCGCGTAGTAGGTGGAGCCCGCGGGCACGTCCACCGTCGTCGGGGTGCGCTCCCCGCTGCTGACGCTCAGGACGCCGCCACCACCGGACTCGGCGCGGGCGAGACCGGCGTAGGACAGGATCCCCGCCTCCTGCGCCGAGTGGGAGACGGTCCGGGTCTGCGGGTCGAAGATCGCGGCGACGGCTCTACCGCCCTCGAAGTCCTTGGGGGACTGCGGCGCATCGAGTACCGAGTCGCCCTGTGCCCGTCGAGGCAGAGTCGTCAGCGTGCCCGTGGCGCGGGAGGCTGCGCTGTTGGTTCCGGAGGTCAGGCCCAGGTCGTAGGTGGTCATGTCGGCACCGGCGACGCCGGCCATGGCGTCAAGGTTGACGGCCTGCGCCGCCCAGCCCGTGGGGGAGGTCTGGAAATCGATCGGCGTGGGAGTCTGAGTGAAAGCGGCCACCCACCCGTCGTTGATGTCCGGCTTGCCCCAACCGTTGGTGACCAGTGGGGCGCTCTCACGGCGCGTGACGGGGGAGGTGTCCGCCATGAGTGTGTAGGTCGCATACGGTCCGCGCCGGTCTGGTTGTCCCTCGGGACTGCGCGGTACGCCCCCGAGGAGGAAGGTGGAATGACCCGCCGTGCCCCAGTAGGGCCGGATGCCAGGTCCGGTGGAGACCTCCTCTTTGTCGATGGACCACAGTCGGGAGCCGTCGGTGAGCGAGTAGCCGGTGGCGCCGTTGAGCAGGACGGAGTCGGTGAGCTGGAGGACGCCTTCCTGCATGAAGCCCTCATAGGTGACGCGCCCGGTCACCGTATCGAGGACCACCACCAGGGGGTCGACGCTCATGCCCTCCGGCTGCTCGCCGTCGGTGGCATCAAGGGTCACCGCGAGGTGACGGCGGTCCGGGCTCGGGTGGCAGCGGATGAAGCGCGCGTGCTTGCGCGGATAGGTCCACCGGGTCGAGCCGTCGGCGGGATTGAGGCCGACGACGCCGTCGCTGCTCAGGACGACTGGCCCGGCAGCACCGGCCACCACCTCCGCCATGTTGTGGATGTCCTGCGACCAGGCCGCCGTCGAGGCGAAGGACCGGGGCAGTGCCGGAAGCGCAGAGGTGTCGATACTCGCAGCGGTCGACGGCGTGACCCGGCTTGCAACCAGGTGTGGGACCGTGGCCGCTGCCCCGAGGGCGAGCGGCGGAATGACGATGAGAATGACCACGCCGAGGACGGAGCGCCACGAGAGGCGGGGCAACCGAATCCTCCGCAGTCCTCCCAGCCGCGCCCTCAGGTGCTGCTTCTGCGGCGGCGGGAAGTAGGTGGCCCGGGTGGCACGAACCAGGAGATCGGTCGCTGCCAGCAGGCCCAGGCCCAGTGCCCCCACCGCCAGCGTGAGCAGCTGGTCGATACTGACCGAGGTGCTGCGTAGCTGGACGTACCACAGGCGCAGAAGGACGACGGCGAAGCCGCCCGAGAACACCAGGAAGCACAGCGGTTGGAAGAGAACCGTCTTCCTGACGAGCGCTCGCGGTGAGGTGGGATAGCTCTTCAAGGCAGAACGCGCGTTCTCTCTCCACTTGAAGTAGCCGGCGATCCATATGAGCACGGCCAGGCCGCCAATAAAGCCTCCGACCGACTTCATCGCGTCACCGGGATCCCTCATCCCGCTCTGGTAGACGAGGAACAGCACGACCATCGCCCCGACCGCCAGGAGCCAGCCGAGGCGCAGGGACCGCAGAGCCCGCAGCATCGTGAGGACGCGTCGCGGAGGATCGGGCACCGAGCCGTCCGAGGCGCCAACGGAGTCAGCGGCCTCGGTGGACTCTTCGGCCTCGGCGGTCTCGGTGGCCTCGGCTGCCTCCGCCGAGCCGGCGGGTGCAGGGGACTCGGTGTCCTGGGACTGGTCACTGTGCTGATCGGTCATCGTGCTGTCTTCCGGGCCGCTACTTGCTGGTGAACTGCTCAAGGTTCTCGGTGTGGGGGTGGCCGTCGTCGTCGGCGCTGAGCCAGAAGACTGGGGTGGAGGTCGTCTCACCGCTCGCCTCAGTGCTCGTCCGGCTGACCACCAGCCCGGGTCCGGTGGGGACTCCCCGGTCTTGGACGATCGTTCCGGTGACGTCCACGCTGCTTCCCGTGGAGACATTGACGACCTTCCGCGTCAGGCCCTGCAGGGCGGCGTTGAGAGAGGCCGGTTTCTCCTTCTTGCTCGTCGCCGCGTGGTTGGCTGAAGCATTGACGGCTGCCGGGTCACTGACCTGTGTCACCCAGCCACCTGGGTGCACGGCCTCAACACCCTTGATGGTTGCGCGGACCTTCCCGGAGGTATCCACCTGGGTGACCGTTGATGCGCCGGAGTCGCTTGTCGAGTAAGGCGGCTGCGGTGACAGCAGCAGCGAGTCGGTTCCGGCCCCCGCGAGCCACTGATCGGTGGCGAAAGACGTGGGTGGGGAGGACGGGTCCTCCAGCCCGAAGACATGGATCTGACCTTCCCCCGTACCTCCGGGGAAGTAGTCATTGGCGGTCTCCACGGCCAGAGAGCCGTTCGTCAGACCCTGCCCCAGGATCACTCCGTTGAGCTCCTCAGTGCGCACCACGGCGCCGCTGGTGGCGTCCAGGACGACGACGTAGGACTCCTGCTCGGCGAGCCTCTCCTCGAGCTGCCCGTGATGCGGGGTAAGGATGAGGGAGATTCGGCGCCCGTTGGGGCTGACGACGATCTCTCCGCTGGTATGGGACGTCATCAGATCTGAGACGTTGTGCTGCGGGGCGTCTGCATTCTCCAGCGCATTGAGCGAGGCACCCGGCGGCGTGATCGTCACCGCCCACTTCAGGGCGCCGTCTGATCGGTTCCGGCTGACGAGGGTGGTTCCCACGGGCTTGCGATATTTCTTCTCCCAGTTGATGAGCACCGTGATGGTGCTGTTGTGAGCGGGAAGCGTTGTGAAGTCGACGTCCGGGCCCGTGTTGGCGTCGGCCTCCATGCTCGTGACCTGCTCGGCGCTGAGTGCAGTGGTCTTGACGGTGACCTCCTGTGTGGTCTGGATCGGGGCCGAGGTCAGCTGACCGGTGCAGGCGCTCAACGGGAGGGACAGCAGTGCTGCGGCAAGGAGCAGCCGGGAGGATCGATGTCGACGGTGCGCAGGTGCCGTGGATGTGCGGTGGGGGTGCCAAACGGCTTGCTGGCTCATGACGAGGCTCCTACCAGTGGCTCTGTCAACTTCGATTGGCCCCATGGTGACGGTCTGTTCTGGCCCCATGTCTACCCGGAGACCGGCTTGACCGAATCTTCACATTCCCTTGCCCCGACCTTGGTGTGGGGCTTCGAGGCTTGTGGCCATGACCTCGAACGAGAACTCTTCCCGTACCGTGCCGCTGGTTGCCCTGGGTGTCGGCACCATCGCAGCTGCCGCCCTGGCCCTGGCCGCCCCTGACCTGACCTCCGGGTCGGGGATGGAGGGCATGCCGATGACCCACTACATGGGGCTGTTGGCCGTGCGTCAGCCGTGGAACCTGCTGTTGTTCATGGCGCTTCCGGTCGTGCTGGCCGAGACGCTCGCGATCACCGAGTTGGTGATGCTGTTGGCTCGTCGGGGTGAGCGTCCGGCGCCGGGATGGGTGACGAAGGTGGGCCACTGGGCCGGGTTGCTGGCCGGGCCGGTGTGGGTGTTCATCGGCCTGCACCTGCTTATCACTGCCGTGGTTCCGCTGACGGTCAATGGTGGCTGGCGTGGCCCCGCGGACGTGATCGCTGTCCTGTCGTACCTGGCCGGTGGCGTGCCGATGCTGGTGATCAGCCTGCTGGAGGCCGAGCTCTTGGGCCGCGACGAGACCGGGCGCCTGCGCCTGCACGTGGCGATGGTGGCGGTGTTCCTGGTGGTGGCCCACGTCGCGATGATCTTCGGCATGCTCGACCCTGCCGTCATGGGCTATTCGCCGAAGGCGCCGGCCTCGGTGCAGCACGACATGGGCAGCATGTCCGGCATGAACCACGACATGGGTGGCATGACGGACATGGACCACTCGACGATGATGCCCAGCTCCGCCCCGTCGAATTGATCCCCGGCCGGGTCCGTGGTGAGGTGGTGTCATGAACAGCGCTTCTGTTGCGGCTGTACCGAGTGTCCTGGTCGTCGACGACGAGCCGGTGCTGTCGGGCACAGTGAAGAACTACCTCGAGCGGGCCGGCATGTCGGCCCAGACCTGCGGGGACGGGCTGGCCGCGCTTGACCTTGTCCGGGCCACGGCCCCCGACGTGGTGGTGCTGGACCTGGGCCTGCCGGGCATGGACGGGGTGGAGGTGTGCCGCCAGCTGCGCACCTTCAGCGACTGCTACGTGTTGATGCTCACGGCCCGCGCCGACGAGGTCGACAAGCTGATCGGGTTGTCGGTCGGCGCGGACGACTACATGACCAAACCGTTCAGCCCGCGTGAGCTGGTGGCTCGCATCCAGGTGCTGCTGAGACGCCCCCGCGCCGGAAGTACGGGCGCCACGGCCGCGGTGGTGCACCGCATCGGCGCCCTCACCCTGGACCCGTCGTCGCGTCGGGTGGAGCTCGACGCGTCACCGGTGGAGCTGACCCGTACCGAGTTCGACCTGTTGCAGGCCCTGGCGGAACACCCCGGCTGGGTGCTGAACCGCCGCCAGCTCACCGACGCCGTGTGGGGCGAGGACTGGGTCGGCGACGACCACCTGGTCGACGTGCACATCGCGCACCTGCGCAAGAAGCTCGGTGACGACCCCTCCCAGCCCCGGTTCGTGCAGACGGTGCGCGGCGTCGGCTACCGGATGGGCCAAGGGCAGTGATGCCGCGCAACCCGCGCGGCAGTTGGGGACGCCGACTGCTGTGGACCCAGATGGCCGTGGTGGCGGCGATGGCCGCCACCACGGTGCTGACGGCACTGCTGGTCGGCCCGGCATGGTTCCGGATGCACATGCTCGAAGCCGGCCACGCCCAGCCCGATGTCGTCGAGCACGCTCAGCAGGCCTTCCACGACGCGGGCCTGGTGTCACTGGCCGTGGGTCTGGGCACCGCGATGCTCGCCGCCCTCGGGGTCGCCACCGTCCTCAACCGGAACCTGTCGCGCGGGGTCGAAGCCCTCGTGGACGGCGCCCAACATGTCGCCGCCGGACACTACGACCAACCCGTCATGATGACCTCGGCCAGCCCCGAGCTGGCCCAGGTCGCTGACGCCTTTAACCACATGGCCAGCCAGATCGCCTCCACGGAGCAGACCCGACGACGCATGCTCACCGACCTGGGCCATGAGCTGCGCACCCCGCTGGCCGCCACCCAGGTCACCCTCGAAGGACTGCAGGACGGTGTGGTCGACTTCACCCCCGCAAACGTCGAGATCCTGCTTCGGCAGAACCAGCGGCTGGCCGCCCTGGCCGCCGACATCTCTGAGGTCTCCCGCGCCGAGGAAGGCCGCATCCCACTGTCGCTGAGCCACCAGGACCTCGACCAGATCGTGACGGCCAGCGTCGCCGCAGCCCGGCACGCCTACGACGCCGCCAGGGTGACGCTGCACGCCCAGACCGTTCCCGGCCTGCGCGTCGACGTGGATGCCGCTCGCATCGGGCAAGTCCTGGACAACCTGCTGCGCAACGCCCTGCAACACACGGTGGGCGGCAACCGGGTCGAGGTCGCGATGAGACACGAGCACGACCGGGCCGTGGTCCGCGTCACCGACAACGGCGTCGGCATCCCCACCGAGGCCCTCACCCACGTCTTCGAACGCTTCTACCGCGTCGAGGACACCCGCACTCGTGACGTCGACGGTGGAACCGGTGTCGGCCTGGCGATCTCCAGGGCCATTGCCCGCGCCCACGGCGGTGACCTGACGGCCCACAGCGACGGCCCCGGCCACGGCGCAACCTTCGCGCTGACCCTGCCCACCGTGACTTCTTGACCAGATCTTGACCAACCCCTGCCGGGGGCTTCATCCGGGCCCGACAGGCTCAAGGACATGAACACACTTTCCCGCCGCCACGTGCTGTTCACCGGTCTCGGCCTGGCCTCGGCAGGGGCCTTGAGCGCCTGCGGCGCCAAGAACACCCCGGTCGCAGCACCCGCCGCGCCGAACTCCCCATTGACGATCCCCAGCCAGACCCCGCTGGTCGCAGCCCCCGGCACGAAGACCGTCAACCACGTCCTCACGCCCCGGCCGGTCACCCTCGATCTGGGCGGCGTCACGGCCAGGACTTGGGCCTACGACGAGACCCTCGACGCCCCCGTCCTGCGGGCCCGCGCCGGAGACCTGCTGCAGGTCCGCGTCGAGAACAAGCTTCCCACCAGCACCTCCGTCCACTGGCACGGCATCGCGCTGCGCCAGCCAAGCGACGGTGTGCCCGGCGTCACCCAGCAACCCATCGAGGCCGGCAGCAGCTTCACCTACCAGTTCGTCGCCCCCGACCCCGGCACCTACTTCTTCCACCCCCACACCGGGGTGCAGATCGACCGCGGCCTGTACCGGCCGCTGGTCATCGACGACCCCGCTGAACCCGGCCGCTACGACCACGAGTGGATCATCACCCTCGACGACTGGGCCGATGGCGTGGGCACCTCACCCGATGACATCCTCGCCGCGTTCAAGGCCCAGAACGGCACCGTGTCCAGCGGCATGAACCACGACATGGGCGGCATGGACCACGGCATGTCACCCTTGGGTGACGCCGGGGACGTCACCTACCCCCACTACCTCGTCAACGGCCGCGTCCCCGCCGCGCCCCGCACCCTGACCGCCAAGCCCGGGCAGAAGGTACGACTGCGCGTCGTCAACGCCTCCTCCGACACCATCTTCAAGCTCGCCCTGCAGGGCCATCGACTCACCGTCACCCACACCGACGGGTTCCCTGTGACCCCCACCCAGGCCAGCGCCGTCTACCTCGCGATGGGAGAACGACTGGATGCGACCATCACCCTCGGCGACGGCGTGTTCGTGCTGCAGGCCGCGCCCGAGGGCAAGAAGGGCACCCCGGCCCGCGCCATCGTGCGCACCGGCTCCGGCAACGTCCCGGCCCCGGACACCCGCATCGCAGAACTCGACGGCAAGGCCCTGCTGACCACCCAGCTCAAGCCCGCCGACAGCGCCCGACTGCCCGACCGCAAGCCCGACACCACCCTCGACGTGGCACTCAACGGCCAGATGAAGCCCTACGCGTGGGGCCTCAACGGCAAACGCTTCGGCGAGGACACCCCACTGGCGCTCAGCCGCGGCCAGCGCGTGCGGCTGCGGATGACGAACATGACGATGATGGCCCACCCCATGCACATCCACGGCCACACTTGGGCCCTGCCCGGCAGCGACGGGCTGCGCAAGGACACCGTCCTGATCCGCCCCATGGAGACCGTCGAGGCCGACCTGCAGGCCGACAACCCCGGCACCTGGATGCTGCACTGCCACAACATCTACCACGCCGAACTCGGCATGATGACGACCCTGCGCTACTGACATCTCCCGGCCGATGTCGGCCACCCACGCCTGCCTTGATGGCGCGGCTGCCCCCTTGCGGCAGCCTCACCATCGCCGTCTGCAGAGCTTGACCAGACCTTCACCAAACCTCGCGAGCTCATTGACCTCGCCCCGTCACCGTGGAAGTGGAAGGAAAACCCCTTCCCCGAGCAGACAAGGACACGCCATGTACACGAGCCCCGACCAGGCCCCCCGCTCCTTCGGCGAGGCCCCCCGCCAGCCCCTGACCGGCCCAATGACCGACCAGGACCCCACCAGCACCACCCACCAGCACGGCAACTCCCACCAGCACGGCAAGTCCCACCACTGGATGCACCTGCTGATGTGCGCACCGATGCTGCTCGTGGTCGCCGGCTACCTGTGGGCCGGACGTGCCAGCCTCGCCGCCGGCGGTGTCCTGGCCGCCCTCGTGCCCGCCATCAGCTGCATGCTCATGATGTGGCTGATGATGCGCATGATGGACCACGGATCCCAGCACTGACCACCGCCCGCCATCCACCGGCAGCACCGTCTCGAGGAGCAACCCATGAACCACCCGGCAGCCACCGCCACCCACGACCACACCACCCGCTACACGTGCCCGATGCACCCCGAGGTGACCAGCGACCACCCGGGACGCTGCCCCAAGTGCGGGATGTTCCTGCAACCCGCCGACGGTGGGGACGCGCCGGCCGCACAGCACCACGACCACCAGCACCCCACCGGCGAGCCGGCGGTGGTGGCCGGTGCGGTCGCTGCAGGGGACTGGACCTGCCCGATGCACCCCGAGGTCCGCAGCGACGGCCCCGGTGACTGCCCGATCTGTGGCATGGCGCTGGAGCGGGTCTCGGCCGGGCTCGACGACGGCCCGAACCAGGAGCTCGTCGACATGCGTCGCCGGTTCCGGGTGGCGGCGGTGCTGAGCGTGCCGCTGGTGGCGATGGTGATGGTTCCCATGGTGCTGGGGCGTGCGCTGCCCGGCAGCGTCGCGCCGTGGCTCGAGCTGGCCCTGTCGACGCCGGTGGTGTGGTGGGCTGGGTGGCCGTTCTTCGTGCGCGGCGCGAAGTCGGTGGTCAGCCGTCACCTGAACATGTTCACCCTGGTGTCGTTGGGTGTCGGTGCCGCGTGGCTGTACAGCGTGGTCGCGGTGCTGGCGCCGGGGTTGTTCCCGTCCGGGATGCGGGCGATGGACGGCCGGGTCGGCACCTACTTCGAGGCCGCGGCAGTCATCATCACCCTGGTGCTGCTCGGCCAGGTCCTCGAGCTGCGGGCCCGCGACCAGACCTCCGGTGCGATCCGCACCCTGCTCGACCTGTCACCGGCCACCGCGCACCGCATCGGGGCCGACGGCACCGAGACCGACGTGCCGGCCGCCGAGCTGCAGCTGGGCGATCGGTGCCGGGTGCGGCCGGGCGAGAAGGTGCCGGCCGACGGCACCGTGGTCGATGGTCACGCGTATGTGGACGAGTCGATGATCACCGGCGAGCCGGTTCCGGTCGACAAGAGCCCCGGTGACCGGGTCATCGGCGGCACGATCATCCAGGGCGGCAGCCTGGTGTTGGAGGCCACTGGCCTGGGCGCCGACTCGACCCTGGCCCGGATCGTCGACCTGGTCTCCCAGGCGCAGCGGTCCCGTGCTCCGATCCAGGGACTGGTCGACAAGATCTCGGCGGTGTTCGTGCCGGTCGTGATCGCCGTCGCCCTGGCCACCTTCGGGTTGTGGCTGGCGATCGGGCCGCAGCCGCGGCTGCCGTTCGCGATCGTGGCCGCCGTCAGCGTGCTGATCATCGCCTGCCCGTGTGCGCTGGGTCTGGCCACGCCAATGTCGATCATGGTCGGGGTCGGGCGCGGCGCCAGCGAGGGCGTGCTGGTCAAGAACGCCGAGGCCCTCGAACGACTGCAGAAGGTCGACACCGTCGTCGTCGACAAGACCGGTACCCTCACCCAGGGCCGCCCCAGCCTGGTCGACCAGCAGGGCGTCGACGGCCACGAGGATGCCCGGACACTGCTGCTCGCCGCGGCTGTGGAGGCCGGCTCCGAACACCCCCTCGCCAGGGCGGTGGTCGATGCTGCCCGCCAGACGGGACGCACGGTGCCGGCGGCCAGCGATTTCGCCGCCCACCCGGGTGGCGGTGTCAGCGCCACCGTCGACGGTCAGCACGTGCTCGTCGGCAGCCCCGCCTTCCTGGGCAGCCAGCACGTCGACACCCATGCCCTGGACGCTGTGGTGGAGGCCTACCGTCGCCGTGGCGCGACCGCGATCGTCGTAGCCGTCGACGGCAGGCCCGCCAGTGTGCTGGCCATCGCCGATCCGCTCAAGGCGACCACCGCCGGCGCGATCGAGGACCTGCGTCGGCGCGGGATGAAGGTCGTCATGCTCACCGGCGACAATGCCACCACCGCCCGGGCCATCGCCGACGAGCTGCGCATCGACCAGGTCGTCGCCGACGTCCTGCCCGACCAGAAGCACGGCCACGTGCAGGCCCTGCAGGCCCAGGGCCACACGGTCGTTATGGCCGGCGACGGCGTCAACGACGCCCCCGCCCTCGCCGTGGCCGACGTGGGTGTGGCCATGGGCACCGGCACCGACGTGGCCATCGAGAGCGCCGACGTGACCCTGCTCGGCGGTGACCTGGCCGCCCTGGTCAAGGCCCGCGACCTGTCGGTCGACACGATGCGCAACATCCGCCAGAACCTGGTCTTCGCGTTCGTGTACAACGTGTTCGGTATCCCGCTGGCCGCCGGCGCCCTCTACCCGGCCTTTGGCTGGCTGCTGTCGCCCGTCATCGCGGCCGCCGCCATGGCCCTCAGTTCGGTCAGCGTGATCACCAACTCGCTGCGGTTGCGCCGTCACCGCTGACCCCAAGAGCCCAGCCGGTCGTTGTTCACCCCATCACAGATGCCCGGGCTCGGGTGTGGGCGAGGCGGTAGGAGTTTGTGCCGGTTTCGATGATGGTGGCGTTGTAGGTGAGGCGGTCGACGATTGCTGCGCACAGGCGGGGGTCGGTGAAGGTGTCGGTCCAGGCGGAGAAGGACTGGTTGGAGGCGATCGCGATGGCGTTCTTCTCCTCTCGTTCGGTGAGGACCTGGAACAGCAGTTCGGCGCCTCGCCGGTCGAGTTCCAGGTAGCCGAGCTCGTCAATCACGAGGAGGTCGACGCGGCCGTAGCGGTTGATGGTCTTGGTGAGTTGTTTCTCGTCGGCGGCTTCGACGAGCTCGTTCACGAGCCGGGTGGCGAGGGTGTATCGGACGCGGTAGCCCTGCTCGGCGGCGGCGGTGCCGAGCGCGATGAGCAGGTGGGACTTGCCGGTGCCGGAGCCCCCGATCAGGCACAGCGGGTCGCCGCGGCGGATCCAGTCGCCGGTGGCGAGCTCGTTGATGGTGGCCGGGTTGATGTTGGGGTTCGCGGTGAAGTCGAAGTCGGCGAGCCATTTCTCGCGGGGGAAGCCGGCGCTCTTGATGCGACGCAGGGTGGAGCGGCGGTCGCGGTCGTCGACCTCGGCCAGGAGGAGTTCGGCGAGGAAGCCCTGG
>ERZ772807.942-NODE-942-length-16805-cov-5.633433_pt1 | contig 16805 bp, 16 predicted proteins | sample MGYA00511472_ERZ772807 | MGnify/ENA primary metagenome ERZ772807 (study PRJEB29015, sample SAMEA2737947) | human oral metagenome | biome: human oral; feature: human-associated habitat; material: dental | place: China | collected 2039 ...
CCACATAATCCGGGTTGGGAATCTGCTTCATATAAGAAGCGGGCAGACTGTAATCCATGTCATACGTAATGAACGCCTTTTCCCGCGCGGCGGTGGCGCGCTGCACCAACAGCTCCAACTGCCACGGGCGGGTTACATCCAACGTTTGCTCCTCTGGCACGACAAACAGCGCAATCTCCGGAAAACGCGGCGCGCCCTTGGCGAGAATATCGCCGAGGCGACGGTGGTTGCGGTCGCGGAAGTGGAAACCGCCGCCGTCCTGCTTGAGCTTCAGGCGGTCAAAAATCCCGCCGCGCACATAACCCGAACCCTTGAACGAATAAAGCCCTTTACCGGCGACGAGAATCGCCTGCTGATTCGGTTTCAACTGCTTCTGCAACTGCTCATAACCGGCATTGCCGAGCAAACTGCGGCCAATCGACGGCACCGATACCGGCGCATAAAACATCTCGATAAATTCATCCTGCGGATTACTGCTTTCCGAATGCTCCGCCGCTTCCGGGTGTTTCGATTTGGCGAAAGCCTCATTAACCTCGCCGACGGTTAAATGAAACGAACGCACCGCGCCATTGCCGGTTAACTCCTGCCAGGAACTGACCTTTTGATTATCCATATCCACGACCGACAATTCCTTCGGCTGTGCGGGCGCGGCATTGTCGCCTTCGCCGCCCTGCATTGCTTTCGCCGCAGCAATCGTCGAACGGGCAATCGTTTCATTAATCACCATCACCGTTACCGTCGCGCCGCTAATCACATCCGGCGCCTCTTGGTTCATGCCATCGCGCGGATAATTGCGCCCGGAATACGCATCAATATAAGCATTGACCTTTTCCACCGGAATGCCAATCAGCACAATCGGCTCCGAATGCTTGACCAGCTTCGCCTTTTTAATCGTGAAATCCTTGTCCACCGCGATCATGATATGAATCGGCTTGCCGGAATAACCGCCGGACGGCACATAATTCGAGTTGAGGAAAACATAGCCCAGCACTTCCTCGCCCTTGAGCACCGGCACGATCGGCGGATTGTCCTGAATCTTGCCATAACCGGTGGCGTCGGGGAAAAACTCGGTCGCCGGCACCTTGCCGGTGAACTCCTGCAACGAACCATCACTATGGAACAGCGCCGCGCGAATCTCCTTCGCCGTCGGCATCGGCGCCGCCAGCGCGGGCTGCACAAAAAATAATGCGGCAGCGACCACCGTCGCTACCGCGAGACGCCGCAACAAAGTGCTGGCGAAAGCTAACTGTCTCATGATTTCCCCACTTGATTATTGCCTTTATTGGAGTGGGGCATTCTAACAAGACCTTCATTCCGGCGGCTTGATGAACATCAAACCTCACGCAAATCCTCGCATTTCCTCACAAAGATTTCGTGTTTGGATGCCATGCCGTTATCAGGACGCAAAAAGTCTTTTTTTGCCGCGCCATTTTTTTGCGCCCGCGCCAATCAGACCCATCCCCAACAGGGCAAGCAGCGGACACCACCAGACGAAGCGCCAGGTATAAGGAAAGTAATTCAATTTGAGTATTCCCTCGCCCATCGGCGGCACGGTCACTTTTGTCAATACGCCACTCTCATCCTGCTCGACGGGCAAATAGATGCCATTGATTTTGGCGTAATAGCCATGCCACCACACCCGTGGAAAAATGAGGACGATTTCCCGATCGTCATGGGCGGGCAATTTGATTAAATCTTTATTGTTGGTATGGCGCACCGTTTCGATGGCAATATCCGCAGGGAACACAAAGGGCTGATGATGTTTCCAAGTGGTAGTTTCCGCAAAGGGCATGGAAACAAATACTCGTTCATCTTCAACAAATATCGTTTCGCGATAGCCGCAGGCGAGCAAGGCAGATTTGTATTTTTTGAATTGGGTTTTTTCCATGGAGATGGTACTGATCTGCATCAGCCTGGCCAGGCAGGCGCCGTATTGTCGGGTATGCAGGATATGATCCAATGACGGCTCCGCTTCAAACAAACCGTGGGTAGAATGGTAAGGGAAAACTTTTTGCAGATAGATATTGCCCACCGGAACGTAACCATTCACCGATTTGATGTCATAAAAGCCAAACTGGGCAGACATCAGTTTGTCCAGCCGGTTGGCATCATCAAAAATGCCGGTCAGCGAAAGCATATGACCATCTAGATTGATACGCGGATTTATCGCAATGTGCTCTAGCGGTGTGGTGAAAGAAACGTATTCCCTGCCCAATGTGGGTTGTCCAGAGAGCATCACGAGCAGCACCACCACGGGAAAAGTGAGCAGCAAATACGGTTGCCGTTTTTCCAGAAAGTCAAAGACAAACGGTAGGATTAAAAACAGTAGCAAGCAAGAAAGCTGCACATAAGGCAGGTGCTCCTTGAATCCGACTGAGGTGAAAAGGGCGATGAGGAAAGAGACCAATATGGTCAGCAAATAGGGTTGGATATTAGAACTCGATCGTGGAGAAGGTATTCCTTGGAAGGGCAATTACTCTTCTTGGCTCGACCAAAAAGCTAAACGTTTGGCTCAAGAACAGAAAACTGAAAACAAACGTCAGAAAGTATTGGAGCGTGAGCTCGAATGGGTACGTCAAGGAGCTAAAGGACGTCAAGCCAAACAAAAAGCACGTTTGCAGAACTATGACCGTCTGCTCAATGAAGACCAAAAACAATTAGAAGAAAAGTTAGAAATATATATCCCCAACGGACCTCGTTTAGGAACTAATGTAATAGAAGCACGTCACGTAGCCAAAGCCTTTGGTGATAAGTTGCTCTATGATGATTTAAACTTTGTGCTTCCTCAAGCAGGAATAGTAGGAGTGATAGGACCTAATGGAGCAGGTAAATCTACTATCTTCCGTATGATAATGGGTGAAGAACAGCCCGATAGCGGTGAGTTTCTGGTGGGTGACACGGTGAAGATAGCTTATGTAGATCAAACTCACAAACAGATAGACCCCGAGAAGTCTATATGGGAGAATTTCTCTGGTGGACAAGACCTCATTATGATGGGGGGGAGACAAGTGAACTCTCGTGCTTATCTCAGTAGATTTAACTTTGGTGGTAGTGAACAAAATAAAAAAGTAGCCACTCTTTCAGGAGGAGAACGCAACCGTTTACACTTGGCAATGACTCTTAAAGAAGAGGGTAACGTATTGCTGTTAGACGAGCCTACCAACGATTTAGACGTAAATACTCTTCGCGCCTTAGAAGAAGGTTTAGAGAACTTTGCAGGTTGTGCAGTAGTAATTTCACACGACCGTTGGTTTTTAGACCGTATTTGTACTCATATCTTAGCTTTTGAGGGGGACTCACAAGTGTATTTCTTTGAAGGTAGCTTTTCAGAGTATGAAGAGAATAAGAAAAAACGACTTGGCAAAGAAGTAACACCTACTCGTATTAAGTATAAGAAATTAGTACGGTAAGAATAATAAATATGAAAACTTTTTGATAAATATTTATTGTTTTTCCAATTAGATTTTGTACTTTTGTGCCAAAATAAAAAAATAGTATGAAGTCTTTTTTACCAACTATGTTTTATTACGGGTTTCCTGTAGTACTTCTTACTACAACTGATAAAGATGGAAACGCTGATGTAACGCCTATTTCAAGCACCTTTACTTTAGGTGCGAATGCTGTGATAGCGCTTGTAAAACTAAACAAGGCTTATCATAATGTGATGGAAGTGCCCGAGGTAGTTTTTAACCTCCCTACGGCAGCTATGTGGGAAAAAGTAGAGGCAATTGCCCCTTATACCGCTCAAAACCCTGTGCCTCCTCAAAAAATGGGTAAATACACTTATACTGACGACAAGTTTAGTATTGGAGGATTTACCCAATTACCTTCAGAAAAAGTACGCCCTCCGCGTATTGCTGAATGTCCTATTCAGGCAGAAGCTAAAGTGAAAAACGTGAATGACCGCGATGCTTATGTACTTGTAGAATTGGAATTTGTGCAAGTACACGCTGAAGACCATTTGGTAATGGAAGGTAATAAAATCAATCCATTAGAATGGGAACCACTTATCTATAACTTTAAACATTATTACGGATTGGGAGAACACAAAGGTTTGAATTTCAGTATTAAGTAATGGCTTATCTAAGATAAGAAAAAAGAAAGCTTTGCTAAAAATCTTACAAGGTTTAGCAAAGCTTTTTTGATTTACAGAAAAAAAATCACCTATCAATTTTACTTTTACTCATTTGGTAGGTCTTTATTTACAGAACGTTTGTTTAAATAAATCTATTGAAAAAACAAACCAAAAAACAGTTATCGCAATGATAATAGATGATAAAACCATAATAGTTGCGATGAACGAGCACCCTGAAAACGGATTCCGATTGCTGATGAATAAATACAAAAAAGTAATATATTGGTATATTCGGCGAATTGTAGTTGAGCACGAAGATGCACAAGATGCCGTACAAGAAACCTTTATACGAGTGTTCCGGTCATTTCATACATTCAAAAGTAAAGATTCTTTTAGAGCTTGGATTTATAAGATTGCTACTAATGAAGCCTCACGCCTTTTAAGCCGAAGAAAAGAGGGACAACTCTCGTTAGATAGCTCGGAAATGTATGCCAATAGTATAATGAGTGCTAACTATGTTGATTACACTGATTTAGAAAGCGTGAAATTGCAGAAAGCCATCTTATCATTGCCTACAAAACAGCAATTGGCATTCAATCTTCGTTATTACGACGAGTTAAATTATAATGAAATAGCCCAAATAACCAACTCAACCACAGCAAATGTAAAGGCTAATTATCATAATGCCAAAAATAAAATTGTAGAATATATGAAAACCCACGATTAACAACTATGAAAACAGATTTTGATTTTAGCAAAATAGGTAAAAAAATGCCTTATACAGTGCCTGATGATTTTTTTGAACAAATAGAAGATACTATTTTGGAAAAAGTAAAAAATCATCAACCTATATCCTCCAAACCTAAGAAAAATTTTAGGTTGATAACCTTCAAGGTTACTCTCGCTATAGCAGCAACTATTGCTTTGTTTTTTATCGTAAAAAATGTGTTTTTTGAACAGCGCACTACTATTTCGGTTGAACAAGCTTTTAGTAAGCTCAGTGAAGAAGACCAAAATTATATCATCACAGTCTTTGAAGACGACGTATTTATTAACGAGTAAAAACAACAAACGTATGAAAAACAATTTTTTAAAACTATTTCTGTTAGCTATTGTAACAATAGCTTTTAGAGGAGCTCTGTCAGCTCAAAGTACTGATAAACAGCATTTATCACGTGAAGAATTGGCTATTGCACAAGCCAAACAAATTGCTAATGAACTTGCTTTGAGCGATGTCGCATCCAAACAGTTCATTGAAACTTTTTGTCAGTATCAAAAAGAATTATGGGCACTTCGTTCTGAAAAAAGGACTGATACCCCAGCAGATATGATAACTGAAGATCAGGCAAAAAAGGCCATACAAGAACAGTTTGAACATAGCCAAAGGATACTTGACCTCAGGAAAGATTACTACGCCAAGTATAGTAAGTTTCTCACCCAAAAACAAATAAAACGGGTTTATGATTTGGAAAAAAAAGCAATGAACCGCTTCCAAGAAAATTTTTTTTATCTTCACAAACAACGCGCCGACCTTTACCAGCAGAGATTAAATGAACGGAAACAGAAAATGGATGAACGGAAACAAAAAATGGATGAAAAGAGACAAAAAATAAATGAACTGAGGAAGGAAATAAGCAAACTATAAACCTTTCTTTATCCCATTCTTTGCTAAGCTTTTCGTAAGGCTTAGCAAAGTTTTTTATGTTAAAATTCTTCATCCTTCTTTGCTAATTGTTAATTATTTTTTACCTTTGCTTCATCAAACAAAAACATTATACAAGATGATGAGAAAAACAGTAAAAACCGCACTGTTGTTTTCGTCGGTAGGGCTAATGGTTGCCTGTGGCGGGAATAACAAAAAATCAGAAAATGCAATGACAGACAAAAATGCTGACAAGGGGATTGCTCTTGCTGAAATGGACACTACGGTGCGTCCGCAAGATGATTTCTACAATTATGTGAACGGCACTTGGGCTAAAACTGCCAAAATACCAGCCGATAAACCTACGTGGGGCTCTTTCCATATCTTACGCGAGAAAACCGATGAGAATTGCTTGCTCATCTTGGATAATCTCCTCAAGGAAAACTTTGCTCAAGGTACTGAAGGTCAGAAAATAAAAGACCTCTACGAATCGTTTATCGATTGGAAAAAGCGTGATGCCGAAGGGCTTAAACCTATTGAAGGTTATTTGAATAAGATTGAGGGTATTAAAAACCTCACAGATCTTCAAAAGTATTTGGAAGAGGTAACTCGCGAGGGCGAAAACCCTATCTGTGCTTGGGGGGTATATGCCGATATGAAGGATTCTAATATGAATACTGTGTATCTCGGCAACTTTAGCATCGGTATGGGGCGCGATTACTATCAAAAAGACAACAAGGAGAATACTGAGGCTTTACAAAAGTATCAAGATTATGTAAAGGCTATCTTCAAAGTGCTTAAAGACGATAAAGCTGCTGAGAAAGCTAAACAAATGGTAGATTTTGAACGCTCGGTAGCCAAATTGATGCTCACCAATGAGGAAGACCGCAACCCTAACCTTAGCTACAACCCTCAAACAATGGCTGAGCTTAGCAAATTAGTGAAGAACCTCAATCTACCTCAGTTCCTTAAAAACGTAGGGGTGAACACTGATAAAGTAGTTGTTTCTGAAATTCGTTTGTACAAACAATACGATAAGTTTATCAACGAAAAGAACTTGCCTCTTATCAAAGATTACCTTAAATATCAATTAGTAGCTGATAATGCGAGCAACCTTACCAAAGAACTCGATGAGCTTTCTTTTAACTTCTATAGCAAAGAGTTACAAGGACAACAAGAACAACGTCCGATGAACAAACGCGCTCTAAGCGTTATCAATGGTATTTTGGGTGAAGCCTTTGGTAAATTGTATGTAGAAAAGTATTTTCCACCTAAAGCTAAAGAAGAAATGGTTACTTTGGTAGACTATCTCAAAAAGAGCTTTGCACAGCATATCAAAGATGTAACTTGGATGTCAGATGCTACTAAAGAAAAGGCTTTGGCAAAACTCAATAAATTTACAGTGAAAGTAGGTTACCCTGATAAATGGGAAGACTACTCTAAATTGACCATTGAACCGGCTGCTAAAACGGTGTATTTTGCTAACTTGCAACGCGTGAGTGAATGGGCTTACCAAAAGAGTTTGGAAAAAGTAGGTAAGCCTGTAGATAAAACTAAATGGGGTATGTCGCCTCAAACAGTGAATGCGTATTACAATCCATTGTATAATGAAATCGTTTTCCCTGCGGCTATCTTACAACCTCCTTTCTTCAATTTCGAAGCCGACCCTGCGGTGAACTTCGGTGGTATTGGTGCTGTAATAGGTCACGAAATGACACACGGATTTGACGATAGTGGCGCTGAATTTGACGGCGATGGTAATCTAAAAAATTGGTGGACTCCTGAAGATAAAAAGAACTTTGAGAACGCTACCAAAGCCCTTGCTAAACAATACGACCAATACGAACCTGTAAAAGGTGTATTTGTAAATGGTACTTTCACCAGTGGTGAAAACATAGCTGACCTCGGTGGGGTGAATATCGCTTTTGATGCTTTGCAAATGTACTTAAAAGACAAAGGCAATGTAGGTAAAATAAGCAATTTCACTCAAGAACAACGTTTCTTTATCTCTTGGGGTACCGTATGGCGTACGCTTTCGACTGATAAATACCTTACAAACCAAGTAAAAACCGACCCTCATAGCCCAGGATATTTCCGTTCATTCGGTCCGCTTGTGAATGTAGACGCTTGGTATAAAGCCTTTGATGTAAAAGAAGGTGATAAACTCTATAAAAAACCTGAAGACCGCATCAAAATTTGGTAGGTGAGCACCGCACTGATAGTAACACCTACTAATCCGTGCATTGCAACACTCTGCCCTGTAACATACAAATTTTTGATGTGAGTTTGTGGCATAAAAACGCTTTCCATTATATGGTTAGCGTTTTTTTTGTAGCCGTACAATGCTCCCGTGGGGTTGCCTATATAATCGCGGTAAGTGAGTGGGGTAGAGGTGTAGTAATGAGCAATAGCACTTTTGAGTGTAGGAAATTGTTGAGCAACTACATCTAATAAATCCATAGCACGCTGACTTTTGAAAACTTCATACTGGTTGCCTCTTAGGGTACCCTCGGTATTGGTCGTGAAACTATTTTGCCAGCGTTGCAGTTCATCAGTGTTCATATAGGTGAGGATAGTAACATTATCAGTATATTCCCTGCTGTCCTTTGGTGGATTCATAGAGAGCATATACGAAATCGGAAAGTCGTTATTAGGGTAATTAGTAGCGTGGTAAACACTGTTATTATCCTTAAACCAATACACATTATAAGGCAAGTAGCGAAAAGCATTTGGTTTGAGTACCAAATGCAATGAAAAGGCAGCAACTGTAGGTTGTAAGCCCTGCACACGTTTGCAAAAAGAAGGCTTAAAAGGTGTTTTGCCTGTGATGTTGAGTAGTTGCTTTACATCTATAGCCGAGATGATTTGTTTTGCAGTAAACCGCTCTCCTTGCTTGGTGAGTACTGTGTTGATACTATTCCCCTCACTGTATTCAAACCCTATGACCTCCCTTTGGTTGAAGAGGTCAGCACCGTATTGGCGCAATTTATCAATGAGCAAGTTGGTGATTTGGCTACCCCCTTGTGTAAGTCGCCACGCACTTTCTATATACGAATTAACCGAAAGTGCGTGTACGTATAAAGGTGTCTGTTCGTCAGTACCTCCATAGAGAAAGTTAGAGCCCAATAACACGGCTTTGAGTCGGTCGTTAGTAGTGATACTGTTGAGGAAATCTAAGAGGTTTAAGGAAAGTGTATGCACATCGTAATCGGCTACGGCTTGTTTATGGCGGTAGAGTGGAAACTTATCGCAAATAGATTGCATTGTGTGAGCATACTCTTCTAAGGCTTTCTTTTCATTGGGGAAGTAGGCGAGGAGTTGTTGTACGAAGTTCTCATAACCCTGAGCGTGAGGATACATTACGTTAGGTGTATCGCCAAAACAAATACGGTCGTAGCCGTTTGTGTCAAGGCGTTCTACCGAAAGATGATTGGCAATACCTACATCTTTAAAATATTCGTATAAAACCTGACCTTCTGCGAGACTTCCTATGTAATGCACTCCTGTATCAAACAGCGTATTATTGCGCACAAAAGTTTGCAGGTTACCCCCATACTGCTCATTTTTCTCCAATACACACACTTTCTTTCCTGCTTTTGCCAAGAGCAAAGCCGAAAAGAGCCCCGAGAGTCCGCTACCTATCACCAAAACATCGTATTGCTTCATTGTCTATATTCCAAAACTCGTCAAAAACTTATCGATATACAGCTGTTTTTCTTTTGATTTATACTGTTGGATAAAGCGAGGGTGCTCTAATACTACCATTTCACCAAATAAAGTAGCTTCTTTATTTAATTTTTGTAAGAAAGTAGCGTTCTTTTTGCCTAATACGAACACCTTTTGAGTATCTACTCCTAAGGCGATATGCTTTTTTAAAGTTTCTATCATATAGTCCTTTAATGATTTGAAGAGTGCCTCTTCATCGTAATAATTAGCATTGAGCCATTTGCCGTCAGAGGCTTTTCGCACAATAGCCAAAGGAAAAGGAGAATTGATATAAAAATCATTGTAGAACTTAGTAACTCCACCGTATGCTTTTATCATATCATACATAAAAACAGATGATACTTCGTGAGTATGTGCCGACTTCATTGCAATACCACACTCGCTTTCTAATCGCTTGGTATCAGTAAAAGGAACGCCTGTAACCCCTGCACCGTGTCGGCTGGGATTGATACCTATAATGAATTTCCGCTGACGGTTATCGTTGTAGAATTTGTGATAAAAAGCACGCATTACCTCCATAGTTTCAGGGTTATCCATATAAGGATTCAGCACATCAAAACCCTTAGGCAAGGATTGGTTGTACTCTAAATGTGTGTTGAAGTTGATAATTCTATCGGCAAAAGTATTCATTAGGCTTGTTTTTTGAATTTTACTGCTACCCAGTTGTTGCGTTCTAAGTTCTTGATGTATTGCAAACCGTATGCTTCCGCTTTTTTGCGGATAAGAGGTATATCTTCCTTGTAAAAACCACTGAGCAAGAGAGTGCCTCCTGCTTTGAGGACTGGCACATACTGCGGTATATCGTTTAAGAGAATATTACGGTTGATATTGGCAATAATAAGGTCGAAGTCTTTTTCATTAGCCAGTGAAGAAGCATCTCCCAGCTGTACTTTGATGTGCTTACAACCATTGCGTTCTACGTTTTCTATAGAGTTCTCTACACACCATTCGTCTACATCAATGGCGAGTACCTCAGTAGCACCGCGTTTGGCTGCCATAATAGCAAGTACACTCGTGCCACAACCCATATCGAGCACTTTTTTGCCTTTGAGTTCCTCTTTTAAAAGGAATTGCAACATCATATAAGTAGTTTCGTGATGACCAGTGCCGAAGCTCATCTTAGGGTCGATAACAATTTCATAAGGGGTATGTGCTTCGGGGTGAAAGGTAGCACGAACGGTACACTCATCGTCTACGGTGATAGGCTCGAAGTGTTTTTCCCATTCCTCATTCCAATTCACCTGTTCAATAGTTTGATGTGTGTAGGTAATTTGGAACTCCTCGCTGTGAAGTATCTGTATATCAGAGAGTATATTAGCATTCCAAAAGGGTTCTTGTATATAAGCCTGCAAACCGGTTTCGGTATCTACAAAGCTCTCGAAGCCTACTTCGGCGAGTTCGGCAACTAATATTTCAGAAGCAACCCCCATAGGGGCAATGGTAAAAGTGTATTCTATGTAATTCATTAAATATAATTGATTATCAGTATTATCTATTAAAGAGGAGTACTGATTAGAAAACTGAGAAAAAAATGTTAAAATATATAAAAACCGTGCATTTTCTTCAAAAAAAATTGATTAAAACACTTCTTTATCTTTATTGCTATGAAAAATATTAAATATTTATTAATCAGTTAAATAAGAGTTACAGCTACTCTGCCGTTTAGATGGTGTTAGAGCGAAGCTAAGACGAAGGAAAGACGAACCTAAGACGAAGGTAAGGCGAAGCTAACGTCTTATTAAGCTGTATTTCAATTGGTAAAAACTTCAATTTTCGACATTGAGGAAAAAATGTTAAAATTGCCGATATGCCAAAAAAAATGCAATAGTTATTAAAGTTTTAATGTCAGAGGGCAAAAGTAGTAAAAAAATAGGGAAGGCCAAGAATTATGGTTGAAAAATATTTATTGTGCGTTGCAATTTGTTAATTCTTTCGTATCTTTGCACCCTAAAATAATTGCATACAATGTTTCACAAGGAAGGTTTTAAGATTATTCTCATTACGCTATTCGCCGTGATAGGTATATCGCTTATAGCGCATTATTTTGTTGATATACCGTGGCTTAAGAAGCTTATACAGATAGTAGCTTTTTTATTTTTGATAGCTATATTGCAGTTCTTTAGAAATCCTAAACGCATTACGCCTAAAAATGACCAGCATATTATCGCTCCCGTAGACGGTAAGGTGGTGGTGATAGAAGAAGTGTTTGAGAAAGAATATTTTAAAGATAAACGTTTGCAGGTATCGATTTTTATGTCGCCTGTGAATGTGCACGTAACTCGTTATGCTTTAGGCGGAAAGGTTACTTATAGCGAGTATCACCCGGGAAAGTATTTGGTGGCGTGGCACCCTAAGGCTTCGGAAGAGAATGAACGTACTACCATAGTGGTAGATAACCCTGTGTTCGGTGAAGTGTTATACCGACAAATAGCGGGAGCATTGGCTAAACGCATTGTGAATTATGCCAAAGTGGGTGAAACAGTGGTACAAGGCGAAGATGCTGGATTTATCAAATTCGGGTCGCGTGTAGACGTGTATTTGCCTTTGGGGACGAAAATAAATGTACAACTCAATCAGACCGTAAAAGGAGGAATTGATGTGATTGCCGAAAAATAAAGGATAAGATGCAGAGAATCTTATTGTTAATAGCATTAAGTTTTAGTGGATATGCTACAGCTCAAATAGATAGTTTGGTGCATACTACTGTTGATACCTTACTCGTTCGTACCAAAGATACGCTTACCATAGTAGCTGTTGGCGATGTGATGATAGGCTCGGGTTTTCCTGCTGGTTATTTGCCTAAGGACGATGCGGTGAACAGTTTTAAATACGTAAAACCCTATCTGAAAGGTGATATTGTGTTTGGAAATTTAGAAGGAGCGATACTCGATAGTGGCGATTCGGAGAAGTGCAAGAGTGGCGATTTGGAGAAGTGCAAGGATACAGAAGAGAGTCCTTGCTATGTTTTCCGTATGCCCAACCGCTATGGGAAAATCATTAAGGAAGCAGGTTTTAACCTGATGAGTACCGCTAATAATCACGCCAATGACTTTGGTGAAAAAGGACGGCGCAATACGGCTAAGATACTCGATAAGGTAGGTATATACCACGCAGGGCCAGTAGAAAAAAAGTCGGTTGTATTTGAGAAAGAAGGCATAAAGTACGGTTTTTGTGCTTTTTCGCCCAATAGCAATATGCTATCGATAAACAACATAGAGCAGGCTACCAATTTGGTAAAGGAATTGCGCCCACAGGCGGATATCCTTATTGTTTCTTTCCACGGAGGCGCCGAAGGCTCTAAAAATACACGCGTACCGAGAGCTGATGAGTTTTTTTTCGGTGAGAATAGGGGGAATGTGTATAAGTTTGCGCACTCGGTAATAGACGCAGGTGCCGATATTGTATTGGGGCACGGGCCTCACGTTACCCGCGCGGTGGAAGTGTACAATAGGAAGTTTATCGCTTATAGTATGGGAAATTTCAATACTTATGGGCATTTTAATCTGCAAGGAGTTAATGGTATTGCTCCTTTGCTTGATATTAAGATTGACCGCAAAGGCAATTTTCTTTATGCCAATGTGATTTCAGTGAAACAGACGAAAGTGAAAGGATTAAAACTCGATAATGATTGTAAGGTGTTTAATGAGATGAAACGCCTTACTCATCTTGACTTTCCTGAGACACCTTTACACTTTGTGAATAACCAAATTTTGATTAAGACAACAGAACAGACAGATAACAAACTAATAACTAATAACTAAAATAAAAATGGGAAGAGCATTTGAATTTAGAAAAGCCCGTAAATTTAAACGTTGGGCAGCAATGGCAAAAACATTTACCCGTTTAGGGAAAGACATCGTAATGGCAGTGAAAGAAGGAGGTCCTCACCCTGAGAGTAACTCACGTTTGCGTGCCGTGATACAGAATGCCAAAGCCGCCAATATGCCTAAAGAAAATATTGAGCGCGCCATCAAAAAAGCAACTGAAAAAGATACTGCAAACTATAAAGAAGTTCTTTTTGAAGGCTATGCACCTCACGGTATTGCTGTACTCATAGAAACGGCAACCGACAATAACAACCGTACCGTAGCTAATATTCGCAGTTATTTTAACAAGTGTAATGGTACTTTAGGTACATCGGGGTCAGTGGAGTTTATGTTCGACCACACTTGTAACTTCCGTATTAATGGCAATGGGATAGACCCCGAAGAGTTGGAACTCGAAATGATAGACTTCGGGGCAGAAGAAGTGTTCGTAGACGAAGACGGTATCCTCATCTATGCACCTTTTGAGAGCTTTGGAGCTATCCAAAAAGAGTTAGAAAGCCGTAACATAGAAATCTTATCGTCAGGCTTTGAGCGTATTCCACAAGTAACGAAAGAACTTACCCCTGAAGAACAAGCCGATGTGGAGAAACTTCTCGAGAAGATAGAGGAAGATGAGGACGTGCAACAGGTGTACCACACGATGAAAGAAGCGGAAGAATAATTAATGAGTTTATCCTTTACCCAAGAAGCTATGAACGAGGTAATGCAGAGTTTAACAGTGAGGGAAACTATTCAATAAAAAGGTTAATCTTTATGAGAATAATATCAGGGAAGAATAAGGGGAAACAGCTTATAGCACCTAATAAATTGCCAGTTCGCCCTACTACCGATTTTGCGAAGGAAGCTCTTTTTAATATACTCAATAACTATTATTATTTTGAAGAACTTTCTGTACTTGACCTTTTTGCAGGAACAGGAAATATTAGCTATGAGTTTGCCAGTAGAGGTTGCCCCTCAGTATTATCAGTTGATAACCATAACGGTTGTGTGCAATTTATCAATAAAATAGCACGTGAATTAGTCTACCCTATTACAGCACTTAAAGCCGATGTATATGAATATTTAAAACGTACTACTCAGCAGTTTGATGTTATCTTTGCTGACCCTCCGTATGATTTCCTGATTGAAAAGTTTGTTACTATTGCCGATATTGTCTTCAATCAAAACTTACTTACTGAAAATGGAATGCTGATTATTGAACATTCGTCTAAAACAGATTTATCAGAACAGCCATTTTTCTCACAAGCAAAGAAATATGGAGGGAGCGTATTTAGTTTTTTTGAAAAAGAAGAACAAGATTAGAGTTTAAACTGCAACAAATATTTTTTAGTATCTTCGGAAATACGACGGCTCTCTCTTGCTTTTTGTATACTCTTATTTTGAATAAAAGGAGAAAGTGTTTTTGATTCTATGTAAGGGATTGTTGTTTCATATTGTTTTGTTAAAGCAGTGGCAAAGTACCACGCTATCATCATATTTATGTAATATTCATCTGAGGTAATTTTTGCTACCCAGGTTAAGTATTCTTCCTTAAAAAGAGCATCTAAATAATTAGACAATAACACCCCAATTCCGTAACGTACTGTATAGGTTTCTTTGCTTGTAATCCATTGTTTGATGTGTTTTAATGTCTCTTCGGGGTATTTCAAGAAGATTTTAGGAGCAAAGGTATCACACGTAGCCCAATTATCAATATAAGGGAGGAACCGCTCTGTATATTGCATCGCTTTATCAAAATCTTTTAGCTGTTCAATGATAAAACCGTGTAGATTATTCTCCTCATAATAATAATGAGGTAACTCTTCTAAAAAAGACATTGCCTCAGTGGGGTAATGCTTTACTAATTCTTTAGCTAACGCTCGCATTGCAGGTGTTCTAACCCCTATAATACGAGATTTCTCCACAGTGGGAATCAAATTCGCTGTAAAATCTCTATAAGGAGAGTCTTCTAATGCCCATAACCGGTCTAAAATAATTTCTTTACTCATAATTTCTTTAAGGTGATTGTCAATCGTTAGGCATTAATCTCACATAACGGATATATCCTTTACCTTCAATTTTAGTGTTAAGGTTCTCGGTTTTAAATTCTACTTCAGCATCTTTAGCATAGTAATATTCATCTTCAACGGCAGTCTCAAAACGTATTTTGTAGCCCTTGTTCAGTTTACTATCATCAATTGTAAATATCTTTACAGCGCGTTCTCCTCCGCTAATGGTAGCTCCCGTAATCCCATCAATTGTCTGGCGTTTGCCATAAAACTTCCACCATTGAGTAAGATCGTCGTACCATTCAGGGTCATCTCCAAGGATTTGTAGTGTTTGCTCATATTTACCTTCGGGATTGATGAGAGAAACTACTATGTAGGCTCCTTCACCCTTGTAATTGGTGAGTTGTATGAGGCATTTGTATTTTTTAACAGTTGCTTGCTCTACAAATGAAAGAGTAAGTAAAGCAATTATTCCTACGGCTAATGTTATTAAAAAGTGCTTTTTCATTTTTTTTATAGTTAAGGGTTAAATACAAATCAGTTAGAATAAACTGATGCAAAGATAGGCAATAATTACTATCTGACAATTTATATACTCAACTTTTTTATTTTTCACACTTTTCTTCGTATCTTTGCACCTGAAAAGCTGATAATTTATGAACAGTTCCAAGCGCCAAAAACTACAACACCACAAGAATATAGCTACGGGGCTCTTTGTTTTGATGCTCATCATTTATATGGCAATGGTGGTATGGCACAAAAAAGCTCCCGAATTCACTTTTATAGGTTATATAAAGGCTTTTTCCGAAGCCGCTATGGTAGGAGCGCTTGCCGATTGGTTTGCAGTAACAGCACTCTTTCACAAACCATTAGGATTAAACATTCCACATACCAACCTCATTGAGGAAAGAAAGAATGACATCGGGGAGAATTTAGGTGATTTCGTGGTAGAGAACTTCCTTAAACCTAAACAGATACGTCCTTACATCACCGATATTAAAGTATCATCATTTATAGTTGAGTGGCTCTCGAAAGAAAGTACTCCTCACCAGATAGAAACTTTTGTAAGAAAAATACCTCTCAATGCAAAAGTAAGCGAAGTACTCACCACTTTTTTAGATGAGAATAAACATCAGAAATTCCTTCGAAAAGCTTTTGAAAAGGTAGCTACTTACCTCGCCAAACATCAAGAGCTAGTGCAACACGAAATTGACAGCCAATTTCCTCCTCTTGTTCCATCGTTTATTAAAGATACAATTACTCGGAAGGTAAATAATGGGCTCTATCAGTTAGTTGTAAAAGCATCAGAAGATGAAACACACCCTATCAGGGCTGAAATTACAGCGCAATTGTATGAATTTGCCGAAAAACTCAATACTCCTGAGTGGGAACAACATCTTGCAAAGCTATTGCACACTGCTACGGAGCGCCTCACCGATGAACTCCACCAAAATGCCCAGCTGCAACACCAAATAGACGCTTGGGTACAGAAAACTGCCTATCAGTTTGTGCTAAAAAACAAAGAGGAAGTGGGAAAACTCATCAGT
>ERZ772807.946-NODE-946-length-16785-cov-4.953258_pt1 | contig 16785 bp, 24 predicted proteins | sample MGYA00511472_ERZ772807 | MGnify/ENA primary metagenome ERZ772807 (study PRJEB29015, sample SAMEA2737947) | human oral metagenome | biome: human oral; feature: human-associated habitat; material: dental | place: China | collected 2039 ...
GGATTTGTGGGGACGAGCGGAATTTTCACTTATAAAATTTATGCAAATTTAGTTGGAATTTTAGCGATTTCGGCACTTGAGCAGGCAAGAAATTTAAGCCTGGTGATGAGTGCGCGAGGGTTTTGCGGTAGGCTATTTTACGAACGTCGCGAGGGCTTGAGCATCTCGGAGGCGTCATTTTTGGCGTTCGTGCTGGCGTGCGTATCTGTTAAAATCGGAGCTATCTTATGAGTTGCTCGCTTAAGGCGTATGGAATAAGCGCTAAAAACGGCGAGCGAGAAATTTTTCGCGGCGTAAATTTGAGCGTAGGACATAAGGAAAAAGTGGCGATCTTGGGCGCGAACGGGCAGGGCAAGACGAGCCTGCTTCAAATTTTAGGCGGCCTAAGGCAATGGGGCGAGGGCGAGATCGAGCTTTTCGGCGAGAAGCTTGAGTGTGCGGAGGATTTTGCAAAATTTCGCCACGAGATTGGGTTTTTGTTTCAAAACAGCGACGATCAATTCTTGTGCGCGAGCGTGTTTGAGGACGTCGCATTTAGCCTGCGTGCGCAAAATGAGCGGTTAAAACGAGCACAAAATGCGGAGCAAAGACGTGGAATTTTTTCTAAATTTTTTGGTCGTAAGGCGCAAATTTTAAGGCAGGGCAGCGAAAACGACCATCTAAAAAAGCTTGAAATTTTAAGCGAAGAGCAGATCGAGCGCAAGGCGCTGGAGACGCTGCGACGCTTGGGAATCGAGCATCTACGCGAGCGGGTGCCCTTTCATCTAAGCGGCGGCGAGAAAAAGCTAGTGGCGCTTGCGGGCGCGCTGGTATGCGAGCCTAGGATACTGCTACTGGACGAGCCTACGACGGCGCTTGATGAGGCGATGCAGGAGCGCGTGGCGGGGATTTTGGCGGAGCTTGACGTAAGCGAGATCATCGTTTCGCACGATAAAAGCTTCATCGATAAAATCGCGGATAAAATCTATTATTTGAAATCAGATGGGCTGTATGAAAGCCCATGATAAAATCATAGATAAATTTATCGTTTAAAATCAAGAGGCTTGTATAAGTCCATAATGGCGACCCTTGCGGGATTTGAACCACGCGTTTTCGCACTGAGAATGCAACGTCCTGAGCCACTAGACGAAAAGGTCAAGAAGCCGCATTATAGCGACAAAAACAAAATTTTAGATAAAATGCCTGCGGCGGTGCAAGCACAAATTGCTTGGAATTTTAAAAGCCGGCGCGGCATAGATAAAATTTGCGACGTAAATTTTATAATCTACCTAAATTTAAATGCAAGACTGAGCCTAGCCTATCTTTTCCATCGCCTTGTTTTTAAACGCTACGGGATTAGCGATAAATTGGAAGCTAACCGCGGTGCCGCCGGTGCCCCGCACCACTATGGTGCCGAATTTTAAAATTCGCCCCAAGATACTCTGCATTACGGATATGCTTTCGATTTTTTCATATTTTAGCTCCACCGTTTCACGGCTAATAAGACCCTTTTTGCCGATTATACGTTGATTCGTGATAGCGAGCTCGTTTGTTTTTAAAACAATAAACCCGTGACTTAGCGCCGCTATAAAACCGCCAAAGCATATGAATGAAAGTCTATCGTCTTTATTTATGATTCCAACTATCGCGGGAATTAATATGATGATAGCGGAGATAAAAACCGCCCGGTGAATTTTGGCTTTAGCAATCACATTTTCGCCATTTAGAAGGTTAGACTCTACGTAACCCATAAATATCCTTTAAAAGAATTTTAGGCTTGAATTATATCCCCGCCCCATTAATCTCGACTTAAATTTTATGCGGCGGCGGCTTGTGCAATGGCGGATTGGACGATCGGGATTTGCGCGTAAATTTACATTAAATTTTACGCGGGCGGCTGCGAAATTCAGCGCAAAATTTATAGCAAAATTCTGCGAACGAGGCTTTTAAAATTGTAAATTTAGCGGCGCGAAACTGCTCCGCTCGCGGCCTGGCGATCGCCCTGTGCCGCATAAATTTTATCAAAGCCCTAAGGCTTAATGAAGCTTGCGGGGTAAATTTATAAATGCGCTAAATTTTATTGCAATACATTTGAAATTTTTAGCGCGCGATATGCAAACTCGCTGCGCTTGAAGCACGCCCTTGCATATAGAATTTATTAGCGCAAAGTACGAAAATCGGCTAGCGTGCGCAACGGTGCGAAATTAAAATTTAAGCTCGCTAGTCTAAATTTGAAATTTTATAGCCGCTCGCTCTAAAATCCGAGCGCTTTTTGAATTGCAAGCGTCTGGGCTACGACGCGCTCTAGCTGCTGCAAATTTAGCATATTCGGTCCATCCGAAAGTGCGTGGGCGGGATCAGGGTGCGTCTCGTAAAAAAAGCCGTCCACGCCCACGGCCGCCGCCGCTCGTGCAAGGTACGGCACGAAGCGCGAGTCGCCGCCGCTCGTAGCGCCGATACTAGGCATCTGCACGCTGTGCGTCGCGTCAAAAATGACCGGCGCAAACTCGCGCATGATCGGTAGCGAGCGCATATCAACAATCAAATTTCCGTAGCCGAAGGTACTGCCGCGTTCGGTGAGCCAAACGCCGTAACGGCGCGCCAGATCGTGCATCCCTTCGCCGCTTGGCTGCGAGGCGCTTTGAGCAGAATTTGCAGCGCCTTCGGTACTGCAAGCATGGGCGGAATTTTGCGCGTCCGATCGTGCGCTGCAAGAATTTTGCGCGCCTAGCGCGGAAGAGCCGTCATTCGCACCGCTTCGAGCGCCGCTTTGCACGCCGCAAATTTCGGTATCGCTAGAGCAGGCGCTGTTTTGAGCAGCCTTTGTACCGCCAGATGCCGCGCCGCTTTGCGGGGTATAAGCCCGTGCGCTGCGGGTTTGCAGCACCTTTTCGACGCTGTGTTTCATCGCCTGCGGCGATAAAAACTGACCCTTTTTGATATTTACTACCGCTTGCGTGCCGGCTGCGGCGACGAGCAGGTCGGTTTGGCGGCACAAAAACGCCGGTATTTGCAGCACGTTGGCGACGCGTGCGACGGGCCCCGCCTGGTAGCTCTCGTGGATGTCGGTTAAAATTTTATAACCGAACTTTTCCTTTACCTCGGCTAAAATTTCACAGCCGCGCTGCAATCCCGGGCCACGGAAGCTTGAGATGCTGGTGCGGTTGGCTTTATCGAAGCTGCTTTTGAAGTAAAATTCCACCCCGCTCATTTCGTTAAATTTGCGCAAACTTTCCGCGACTTTCATTATTAGCTCGCGACTTTCGATCACGCAGGGTCCTGCGATCAGTATCATGAAATATCCTTTTTTAAAATTTGCGCGATTTTAGCGAAATTTTACTAACTCTTAATAGGGCTTGCCGAAAAATTTCTCGTAATGCTCGTAAAAGCGCTTGTAGTAGGGATTTGAGTAGCGTTTGCGCATGCCGTAGTTGTAGCACTCGATCGTGTCTTTGATATTTTTGTCTTTGGCGTTCCAACATTTGCGTAGGATTTTAGCGCATTTGGTGAGGTTATACATCGGATTAAATATATAATCGATCTCGTTTTGGCTGAAATTTACGGCGTTTAGCTGCCCGAGCCCCACGTCGATACTAAAGCCATCCTCGTACAGATATTTGGCGATCTGCACGGCATAAATTTCGTTTGCCGGTATGATCGTAACGACCCATTTGCTGGAATTTAGGCTGTAGTTGCTCGTTTTGATGCGGATATTTTGATTGCGCAGGCTTGCGAAATAATCGGCGTTTGCTTTGTTTGTCAAAAAGGAGATCGTGTAGGGCTCGAAGTCGCTTTCGATTTTGACGATGGTGTATAAAATTTCAGGCTTTACCCCTTCGTTTTGCGCTACTGCGGCGATGGCGTTTACGATCTCGTTCGGCGAGTAAGCGGGGGCTTGAAGCGCTAAAAACAGGGCGAAAACCAACTTTTTCATCTAAATTTACCGAGCCTTTGATAAAATTTTATGTCGCAAGTATAGCACAATTTCAGTCTTTTCATCATTGTTTAAGTGAAAATTAATCGTATTGGATATATAATCACATTTCTTTTTTAAACCCAAACGGTCGCTTAGCTCAGCTGGTAGAGCGCCACCCTTACAAGGTGGATGTCGCAGGTTCGATCCCTACAGCGACCACCATTTTGAAATCCTTGGATTTCATACTTCTTTAGCACTTGCGCTGCGAGTGTTATTTTTGGTGCGACGGTAGTTCAGCTGGTTAGAATGCCGCCCTGTCACGGCGGAGGTCGTGGGTTCGAGCCCCATTCGTCGCGCCACTTCTTACGATGTCTTGCTAGCTCAGTAGGTAGAGCATCTCACTTTTAATGAGGGGGTCGTTGGTTCGAATCCAACGCAGGACACCACTTTTATTACTAATTAAATCGCAAATTCTATGATTGATCGTTTATATCTAAAAGCCAAAAATAAGTAAGGATATAAAATGAAATTTTTTCTAATCATACTTAGTATATTTCTTTGTATTTATATTGTTCTTTCGGTGCTAAGTTTTTCACCTTGTGATATTAACGATATGTTGAGGCAAAACTACAATCGTATGGAGCAAAAATGCAGATTAAAATTGATACAACGAGCTAATAATGGCAACAGCGGGGCATATAGGCGACTTTTCTATTATTATGAATTTTATTTTTTAGATAGATATTGTGTAGATCAAAAGGCGGAGCAAGAACTAGACAAAGAGGAGCTAAATTTTATTAAAAAATTTCATTCTGGAAATTTAGATCTATGCACAAATAACGACTTTATAGTTGGTTTATTAAAAAAGTGCGTTTTGAAAGAGGGAAATTTCACATTGTGTACCAAGCGGATCGGAAAGGAAAAAGAGATTAACATGGATGAAGTCATACATCTATATTACGCGGATAAAAAACCAAAAGAATAAGAGATTTCATGAAAAATAAAATTTACTTTATTGCCGCCGCTATAATATTATTTGCGTGGATATTTTATCTATATAAAGAGCAAAGCGCCTCTTGCGATATAAAAGATCTTTTTATGGGCGATACCGAAATAACAAAAGAGTGCAGAATTGCTATAATAAGGCAATTTGAAAAGAATGGTAACCCGCGCGCATATAAGCGATTGAGTTTGGTTTATGGAAAAATTTTAAGCGAAAGACCGACAGAAGAGGTTTTAGATGAGCTAGATCAAGAAGAGATAGAATTTTTGAAAAAATTGTATCCTGATTCAGAAATTCTATCTAAAGAGTTGCCAAGCAGAAAATAATCAATTTTTATAAACGCAAATTTGCCATAAAGATGGCTAAATGTTTAATAGAGAATGAGAAAGGACGGTGATTAATGAGCCTAGAGCTTTTATACCGAAATTCAACGAATTCTGATAAATTCAGCATCAATTCGTTTGTCGGGAAATTTATATATCAAAGAACCTGGTCAGATTGCGACTATTGGGAGTTAGATAAAGCTTTAATGCAGATTTTGAGCTTTTATCATAAAAAAACGCTTCCAAGAGAAATTTTCATCACAATACTAGCGATATTTAATGATGTTATCGGCGTGGAGGACAAATCGGAAATTTATGTAAGCAATATATTGTGTGCGAAAAATAGCGACGGCGTAGTGCCTAGCATATATGATAGATTTGAAAGATTAAAGGTTCTGTGCAACAGCATCGTATTCAAAGAAAAGCTTAGCAATAGCGGTTTTTGGTATGCTCCAAAGGATTGATGCAATGAATCTTGTAAATTTTTATAGAAATACCGCATTTGATGATAGATATGATGCAAATTCCTTTATAGGTATGATTTTGGATAATAATCTATGGTCCGATGATGAATATTGGAAATTAGAAGCCGATTTAAAAAAGATTTTGCAGCATTATAAAAATAAAGAGCTGGTTCCGGAGATCATGCAAGGCATTATTTCTATCTCTAATGATATATTTCTAAACGGAAGTTGGCGCGACGTAGATATAGACGCAAAAAGCGAATGTTTTAAAACGTATGAATATCAAGAAGATACAAAGCCGAATATTTTCGATAGATTTCGTCGTATAAAAAGCCTATTGTTGGCAGTCGCATCGGGAGATGAAAATTTTTATAAAATCAAATTTTTCTATGAAAATTAATATAAATGATCTCTGCTTCGCAAATAAGGTGTATAATTTAGCAAAAGCAAAAATTACGGTGGATAAAAATGAAAAAGTTATTAAATTTGACAAATAGTAGTTTAAGGCTGAGCGATATAAATTTTAGCAGCTTTAGTGCTTCTAAAAACTGGATCGGTTTCTTTGAGATCGAAAGCAGGGGCTGGCTAAGCGGAGTAAATTTAGCGATAAAATTATTCGATAACTTTTTTAGAAAATATAGCGATGAAGTATTTATCGTAAGCGCTCTAATGTGTGATGATAAAGTATACAAAAAATATAAAGCAATCTCGCAGGTAAAGCCGTTATACGATAAATTTAAAGATCTTGGAATTTTGCAAGAACAAAATGAGTATTTTTCTCTGGCTAGAGATAAAGAATATCCGTTGCCCGCTATGTGCATAAGAATGGATATTCTGAAATGGGACGACATAAAAGAGCTGGCTAAATTTTTAATGTGCTATGATTATTCGATAAACGAATGGTGTTTTATAGTTTTTCCGAGTTTAAATTTAGCCGTCTATCCGCATGATAGCAAGGGTTTTGGCTGTATAGGACTAAACGACGAGATTAAATACGGAATCAACTTTTTAAAATTTTGCGAGAAAAACAGCAAGGCTAAAGTGACGATAGACAAAAAAGAGGTTAATTTGAACAAAGCGGTTTTTCTTCTACCTAAAAATAATGAAGAGCTATTTTCCAGAGTGCAAGAAGTAAGAGAGATAAAAAGAGGAACTTTGTATGCCGATCTGAATTTAATTAAATTTATTGCCCTTAGCGGCTCAATCAAAGATCTGAAAATATCGCAATTAAAGCAGCTATTGCGCGAAGGCTTGATCTATCTTGACACAGGAATATTTTTTATCAAGAATCTTAAAAGGGAAAGAATAGCCACAACAGAGAACATTTTAATTAATTCTTCAATATATCAAGGCTTAAGCGATTTTGAGTGGTCGATCAATGAAGTGGAGATCAAAAATCCAAATTTAAAGGAAGATGATTTTATTAAAGAATGCCTTTTATTTTTGAAATTGGTAAAGGAAAAGATCGAAAATATGGCTATTGAGAACAACAGATTTGCGTTATGTTTGGATTTCTATAATATCGATGGACTGAGCGCAGATTTCGAGCTTTATACTTTAAGAGATAATGAAAAGATCGTAGATTTTTCAGAGGCTAAATTTAATCAAAGCTCGGTGTATGTAATTATATGAAATTTCTTTTCTCCGCATGATTAAAGTATAAAATTTATAACTACTATCCCAAAGGAAGGCATAAAATGACATATATAAAAACGTATCCCGACGTGATGGAGATGAGCGATTTTTTTGGTTTTTACCCGGATGAAATAGATAGCGATATTGGAAAATATACGTTCGGAATAAACGGGCTAATATTTACATATTGTATAGTCGAGGGATGGGTGGAAATTACTATAAAAATAGGCGGGGAGACAGCTGTGGAATTTACCGCCGAATGCATCGAGTCTTTAGAAATCAGAAGAAATAAAGATGGCGAATTTATAGAGATAGGACAAAATTTTGCTATAGACAGAATGGTACAGATAGAGTTGTATATAAGACCGAAAATTTTATTAAAATATGCGAGTTTAGAATGCTAGATGAAACCAGCATCTAAATAAAAGGAGATTTAAATGCGAATTAACGGAAAAGAGATATTTGAGAAAGGCGGTCTTATGTTTAATTTAAGCCGAATGGCTTCTTTAGAATATCAAGATAAATATCTTGTGCACGCTACAGATGAAGATTGCGAAAATCCTAAGGAGATGGTATATTTTTTATGTGATTCCTGCGCTAATGCCCTATTGGAGGAATTTGAATTTTGCTTCTTGCCATACGAAAGGGATGCGCTAAGAGAGCTTAGGTCTCTTATTCTTAAAAACTTTAAGGACGATAGATCATTATACGTAGATGATTATGAATATTTGGTCTATCACGATAAGTCCTGGATAGAGGTCAGGGAGCTAGCTCTAAAAACAATCCATATTTTCGGATACGATTTAGATGACTTTAACTATGACTTCGATTAGGCTTGATTTGGAAATGCGGTTTTAAATGAATAAAAAGACGTTTTTAACTATTTTATCGGTAATAATCGAAGATGGCGATTATATCTCTTTATGGGAAATCGTTTGGGAATTAAATTCTATTAACGTTGTCAATTCGCTTAAAGTGGCGAAAGAAATTTTATTGTTCTTATGCGAGCAAGGTTATATAAGATTGTTTAGTTCAAATTGGGGTTATGATACAGAAACAAAAGAGATATGTGATAAATCTGAAATTTTAAATATTTTAAGAGATGATAAAAATTATGAGCCGGTCGGCGTAAATAGTAAATACTTTTGTGTGACCGAAACGCAGCAAGGAAGAGCTTATTATGCAAAACAATGCTAAAATGCGAAAAACAGTAGTTTGGACGGTATACAATGAGAATAAAAGCACTAGATCTAAATTTTAGTCCATACGTATATTTCTTTAGCGAAGCGGAAGATTTTAGGTTTAAGATTTTTAAAGATTTTCAAGCCGTGAGCGGGAAAAGACCACTGGATTTTTATGAGCTTGAGGCGTTTAGCCTAATGAAAAGCACCGAAGTCTATGAGACCGACTCTATTACTAGCACATTAATTCATAATTTTAATTTATGCGATGAGAATGTAAAAGATATTTTAATAATGCTATTTGGGCAATTTTATCTAAATAATTTCATCGATACCGATATAAAACATAAAACTAGCGTCAATATAAATTTAAATATGAAAAAATTTGAAGAATGGAAAATTTTAAGAGAAAATTTCTTTTATAATTTAGATAATTTTGTAGCCCGCCCATACGAACCTCTAAAAAATTATACTCGCGCAGACGGTGCCTTTTGGGAAGAGCCGAATCGGTGGTACCATCATAATATGTATATATTTATCGCAGAATGTGGCAAAAAAATATTATGATGAAATTTTGATTCCGAGCCTTTACAATAAATACAAACACATAGAGGTTGGTATCGACGAAGAGGGGAATATAACGGAGTGGTACGGGATATAAAATTTAGGAGAATAAAATGGCGAGAGGAAGAAAAGCACTTTTGCAATCACTTTTTGCTTTAGCATCAATTGAATTTCAAACAAAGTATATTGATAATGCCGATGCAGATGCCGATGTATATACATCGCCGGAAGAATTACTAGAGGATCTAAGTAGTGCCTGCATAGAGGCGCAATCATTTAAGGAAGAATTTACGCAAGATGAATTAGAACGATGTGAAGCAATGAGAGATAAGATAAAAAGTCTTCCCAATGAAGATATATATAAAACGCCTCTTTGGGAAAAACTACGTGAAGAAGCGAAAGATTTTTTAAATTTTATGGGTTATAATGTAAGCGATATCGACGATAGCATTTTTAAGCAATTTTAATTTTAGCTTTATGAATTTGTAGTATTAAATTTACATACAATTATAAGACAAAAGTAATGATATTTTAAAAACGCTTTCGGTGTTAAAATTTATGAAATATCACGCCGCGCCGTAAAGTGGTCAGAAATTTCTTTGAGACAGGATTAAAGAGTAGGGGGAGAAAATGATAGAAGTAGTGATTGACTTTGATGAGTTACAAAAAGACAGAAGATATATCGATGAATGGCATGATTATTGCCCCAAAGAAATAGAGCATAAGTTATACTCATATTTATCTGAAAAGCTTTCTTTGCCGCTACGTATCGGCCCTGATGCATTCGCGGATTTCTTTTGATTTCTGCGATTTAAGGAATGGAAAGACTATAGCGAGGAAGAGTGGGAGCAATATAAAGATAAAGACGAGTGGGAAAGCTATAGCGAATATATCGAGGAAAAAGAAGAAAACTCACGATACGGTTTAAAAAATAAGCAAGGCGTTCGAGACGATTTAAAGTTAATTTTCTTAAATTTTAATGCATTTAAGAAAAAATACAGCGATTTGGCTAGGCAGTTGCTAGACGTGATAAAATTTACGCTCTCGGAGACTGCCAAATACCCAGATCACGATGACTTGCTTGATATTCAAATAGAAATTAGAAGCTAGAAGATTATGAAGCGGCTACGAGAAATAAATTTGAGGAAAGAAGCGAATGAGATACAGCGATCCGATATTTTTAAATTTATTCAGTAATTACAAAGATGAATTTGCCGGAGTCGGTCGGCGCGACTTTATAATTTATTTGGAAGAACTGGTTAAAGCTGGAGAATATGGTATAGCGCTGGAAGATTTTTTGGTCCAAATGTATGAATATGATATAAAAATTTCTTCTAACGACTTAACAATTATAAAAAATTTATGCGAAGGCGTGAATATCGGTAGTAATTTATGGTTGGTTCTAAGTATTAAAGCGGCGGGCGATTAAAATATATCCAAAAGGAGCTCATTGTGATAGAGGAGTATATAAAAATAATAGAAGATTTTTTACAAAACAGAATCGACGTATTTGAATTCGAAAAGATATATTGGGATAAATTTATGAATGATAAAAATTTTCCCGATGAATATTATGAGCCGCTTAATAGACTTCTTACCGATATCGATGAATTCAAACCGGACGAAGAGTTGAGGGGTGATGATACGGTAGGTGATTCATTAAGCGAAGAGGATTTAAGGGGGTGGCAAAAAAGACCTTAAAACAAATTCTACTTTTAAAATAGTAGTTTTATAAAATGATAATTTCTGTGAGAATTTTAAAAATATATTACGATATAATGCGGGCAAAACCCACATCCCAATAAAAGGAAACCCAAATGCAAATTAACGGAAAAGAGATATTTGAGAAAGGCGGTCTTATGTTTTATTTAAGCCGAATGGCTTCTTTGGAATATCAGGACAAATATATCGTTCATCCCACAAAGGACTACTATGTATTAGCAGACGAAATAGTAGATTGGCTATATGATGAATGCAAGAATGCTTTATTGGAGCAATTTGAATTTTGTTTCCTGCCATACGAGAGAGATGCGCTAAGAGAACTTAAGGAGCTCATAGATAAGTACACTGAAGACGACAGTATATTAAAGGGGGAAGAAGATGGCTATTACTTGGTCTATCAGAACAAATCCTGGATAGAGGTCAGAGAATTAGCTTTAAAGACTTTGTATACCTTCGGATATGATTTGGAAGACCTCGACTATGATTAAACCCGGATTAGACCTGGTAGAATGAAATTTATCCTATATATCTTTAATCTGCTGCTATGCCTAAGCGCCTGGGCTCTGCTCGGTTATATACAGCAAAAATAAGACGACATGCCGCGTAAGCAAATAGTTTCATTTCGGGCGCACTTATGCTGCGCCGTATCATACCGCATGCCGCAACGACGCATCCTAGCGCCGCCAGACCACGCTTTGCCGCTACGTCGCGATGCGCTCTATCGCTGCGCCTTAAATCCTTGCGCCCGAGTCGCCTAGATCATCTTTCCGACGAGTTTTTCTTTAAATTCTTTATAAATTTCAGGCCCCGCGTGTTTGTATTCGCTCGTCAGCTTATTGTGAAATTCCGCCATATCGCCGCCGCTTTCGCGGTAGAGCTTGATCGCGTTTCGCCTTACGGCGCCGTCTTTTAGGTCGCTATCGTAGGCGATGCTCGCGTATCGCATCCGCGCGCCGTCCTTGATCTCGCGGTAGGCTTCGCAGCCTTTGGCTCTGCCGAGCTTTGCGACGCACGCGGCATAGAGGGCTTGCAGGCTCACGCACTGGGGTATCAGCGCCTCCGCCGCGGCGAGGTCTGCTTTGATGATTTTAGAATTTGCAGCCTTTTGTTCCTGTTGTACAGCCTTCGGCTCCTGCTTCGCGGTTTTAGGCTCATGCTTTGCAGCTTTTGCCCCTTGCTTTTGAGCCTTTGGCTCCTGCTTAGTGGCTTTTGGTTCCGCTTTTTGGGCTTTTTTCTCCGCCGCACCGCTTGTTTTGCTTTGTTTTGTGCCCGCTCCTGCGGCATGCGAGGTTAGGCTGATCTTTTCAAATTTCGGATTTTTGCGGTAGTTTAGATCGTTAAAAAATTCTATCACGTCGTCGTAAAATTTGTCGTTGCTGACGATGCCGATCTTGCCCTCCTGCCCGCAGAGCTTGCCCATCAAAAACACGATGATCTTATCGGCGAAGTCCTTTCTTTGTTTGCCGATCGTAAAAACCTCGCCTATGCTAACGCCCATCTTCGATAGGCGCGCAAGGGTCAAGGCGCCGATCTTTTTGGCGGTGTTGGAGACGATATTTAGCTCGTCGCCCTCTTTGAGATTTACGACGTCGAAGATATTATCTACGTCGATATTTTCGTCGTCTATGATAAAGTGCGTCAAAGTTTTTCCTTTAAATTAAATTTCAATGCCCGCGCTCGCGCAAATTTCATCTCTAAAGCGCGCGAAAGGCCTCATCGCAGGCTGATTTTGCAGATGCTCGCCGATCGGCTTTTGCATCCACGCCATATCGTACCAGCGGCCGAATTTATAGGCGCAGCGCTCGAATCTGCCGACGAAGCGAAAACCCATGTGCTCGTGAAACCGCACGCTCGCGTCGTTTAGATATTCGTCATCCCCGCAAGCGATGCAAGCGTTCATATCTACGATGTTTTGAGCCTTGAGCGCGCGCTGTAGCGCCTCGTAGAGCAGCCTGCCGATGCCCAGAGCATGCGCGTTTTGCGACACATAGACCGAGCACTCCGCCGACCAATCGTATGCCGCCCGCTCTTTGAAAACCGAAGCGTAGGCGTAGCCTAGGATTTGTTCGTGTTTTAAATTTACGCCGCTTTGTTTTGCCGAGACGATTAAATTTGCGCTATTTTGTTTCGCCGCACTGCTTGCACGATTTTGCGCCTCGTCTACGGGCAAAATTTCACTTTCTGCGCCCGCCGCGCTCGCAGAAATTTTAAAATTTTCATTCCGTTCGTCGTCCACGCATGCCGCCTCGTTGCTTACGTAAGCGAGTAGATAGGGGTATCTTTGCAGTGTCTGCTCGATTCGCCCCGCAAATTCCGTGGCGCTGGGCACGTCGTATTCAAAGCTGATCGCCGTTTGCTTTACGTAAGGCGCGTAAATTTCAAGCAGCGCATCCGCATCTTGCGGCGTTGCGAGCCGCAGTTTTATCAGCACCCGATCTCCTTTAAATTTAGCCGTTTTTGCATAATTTCGGTTTTAAACTTATCTAAATTTGCCGCCGCGTTTCGGCTTTTAATTCGGGTTAAAATTTCATCTCGCACGCAAAACGGCTAAATTTCAGAGGCGTGTTTAAGCGCGTAAATTTTAAAATTTAACCCGCGTCTTTTATTCGCCGAAAAGCCTCCAAAACTCGGGCGCAAATTTCGTAGGCGCAAATTCTATGATCTCGTATTTTGCGACGCCGTTTTGAAAGAACGGATCTTGCGCGATGATCTCATCAAGCTCCGCGCGGTCTTTGACGTTGATTAAGATGATGCCGCCCGTGCGAGGGACTTTGCGCCCCGAGCAGATAAATTTATTTGCCGCATAAAATCGGTCTAAAAACGCGTTGTGCTCGTTGATAAAGCGATCGATTTCGCTAATTTCTTTAACGTAAGTGAGGTTTGCAATAAACATTTTGATCCTTTGTGAGATTTGAAGCGCGATTTTAGCATAAAATTCCAACGGATAAAATTCCCGCTGGAATTTTCGTGTGCTACGTTATAAAAAATATCGGCGAAATTCCGATTATCGCGCAGCCAAGCGCTGCGTAGCGGAATTTCATCGCAAGCAGGGTGCAGATGTTTGCGAGCGCGAAAAGAAGCGGCGGAATTTGCGCTTGAAAGCTCGGCAAAGTAAAATTTAAAAACGCAAGCAGCGGCGTATCGAGCGCGCCGCCGAGCCCGAATAGATGCAAAAAGATACTCAGCGGATAAAAGATTACAAACACGTATCCCAGAGGCATGACGCTAAGCTGCTGCAACGAAGCGGTCGGGAAGAAATAATAGACCGCTACGTTCATGCTGAGCCAAACGTAGAGGTTGAAAAGTATGACGTTCTGCCAGAGCTTAAATTTAGGCGCGAAGTGGTGCAGGTAGAGGAAAATATACAGCACGCCGAGGCAGGAGAAATAAAATCCGATCGAAAAGGCCAGGTGCGGGAAAAACGCGAGCAGAAGCGCGATGGTGAGAAAAAGATTCGTAAATTTAAGTACGTAGAAATTTCGCATCGCGAGGTAAAACCCCACGCAGCACATCGCAAGCGAGCGCAGAAAGCTCGGCGTAAAATCAAGCACGAAGAGATATCCGCTCATCAGCACGATCACAAAGACGCTAAGATCGCGCTTAGCGCTGCGATACGGAAAGTAGCGATCCTGAAAATAGCGGTAGATCGGCATTGCAAGCAGAAAGACCGTACTAAAGATAATGCCCAGATGAAAGCCGCTGATCGAGATGATGTGCGCTATGCCCCAGTTCGTCACGCTAGCGCGCAGCGGTTTTGAAATTTCGGTCGCAAAATACAGCGCGGAGTAAAGATCCGCCGTCATCTCATCTTCGTGTTGGGCTCGGACGAATTCTATTGCGCGCCATTTTGCCCCGGAGGGCGCGGTCTCAGCTGAAATTTTAAAATTTGGCGCGTAAAAGCGCTGCTTTAAAAAATCTAAAAATTTTACGTTTTTGGTTACGATGCCGATATTTACGCGCGCGAAGCGGTGAAATTCCCGCCCGAGCCCGGCAGTCGTGTAGAGGGTGAAATCCGCCGTTTTGAGCTTTAGCACCGTGTAGGTGCGGCCGCGCTCGTTCGTTTTGGCGTAGGCGTTTAAAATTTGCGCGTCGTAAAAGGCGTAGTTTTTCGCGCGGAATTCTTTGAATTCATAAAATTTAAGACCCAAGTTTAGCGATAAAATTCCAAGCAAGATGAGCAGAAAGTATAAAATTTCACGTTTGCGGTAAAAGAGCTGAAGCTTCACGGGCGGTGTTTGAGTTCGCGCGACGGAATTTTAAAAGCTCGCGCGCGGCAAAATTCTAAAATTCCAAGGCCTTATGCCGCCCCGCCCGTTGGAATTTCGGCGGTGCGGCATAAAATTTAGCCTTAGCACGAATAATTCGTCGCAAACTCAAACGGCGTAGGGCGTGCCTCGTAAGGCCAAACCTGAGTTTCAAATTTAAAATGCTGATAGGTCTCGATAAAAAGCTCGCTCATTATCGGGCGCAGATACTCGTTGTCGCGGATCACCGCCTCTAGGCTGCCGCGAAGCGTGTGCGGAAGCTGCTCGATACCGCGCTCGCGAATCTCATCCAGGTGCAGTTTGAATAAATTCTCATCCATCGGCCCCACCGGCTCGGTTTTGTTTTTAATACCGTCGATTCCCGCCATCAGCATCGCCGCAAATGCTAAATACGGGCACGCGGTGCTATCTGGGAAGCGCATCTCGGCTCGCACCGAGTGCTCGCCGCTGCCGTAAGGGATGCGAATCGAAGCGGAGCGGTTTTGGCTCGAATAAGTTAGAATGGACGGCGCCTCAAAGCCCGGGATTAGGCGCTTGTAGCTGTTGGTGCTCGGGTTCGTAAACGCCGCGACGCTACGCGCATGCTTTAGCACGCCGCCGATATACCACCTCGCCGCGTCGCTTAAATTTGCGTAGTTGCCCTTTTTGTAGAAGGTATTTTTGCCCTTTTTCCAGATCGATTGATGCACGTGCATTCCGCTGCCGTTATCGCCGTAGAGCGGCTTTGGCATAAAGGTCGCGGTCTTGCCGTTTAGGTGCGCGACCATCTTTACGACGTATTTATATTTTTGCACGTTGTCGGCGGCCTCGACGAGAGTGCCGTATTTAACGCCGATCTCGCCTTGTCCTTGCGCTACTTCGTGGTGGCAGATGAAGGTCTCAAGCCCGATCTGTTCTAGCACTTTTAGCATCTCGGCGCGTAGATCGACCATCGAATCGACGGGCTGGACTGGGAAGTAGCCGCCCTTTACGCCCGGGCGGTGGCCGCTGTTAAAGCCGTCTTTGTAGTTTTTGCCGCTATTCCAATGCCCCTCTTCGGTATCTACCTTAAACATCGCGCAGTTCATATCGTCGATGATCTTTACGTCGTCGAAAACGAAAAACTCATTCTCCGGCCCGAAATAGCAGGTATCTCCAAGACCCGTGGTTTGCAGAAACTGCTCGGCTTTTTTAGCGATCGAGCGCGGGCATTTTTCATAAAGCTCGTTTTTATAGATATCATAAACGTCGCAGATGACGATGATCGTCACGTCCGCGGTGAACGGGTCTAAAAACGCCGTTTGCACGTCGGGCTTTAGCATCATATCGGATTTATCGATTGGCTGCCATGCCGCTACCGAGCTTGCGTCAAATGGAATTCCGTCGGCGAAGTCCTTCGGCAGGCGCTTGTAGTTGTAAGCGACATGGTGCCAGGTACCCTTTAGATCGGTAAATCTAAAATCCACGAACTCGACCTCGTTTTCATCGCAAAATTTAAAAAATTCCTTCACGTCATTAACAAATTTTCCCATATTTTTTCCTTTTTTCCGCCCGTATTCGGGCTAAATTTAACGGCGGATTTTAACATTATTTAGTTGAAATTCGACTTTATCTGCGCGCCGTTTTGCGCGCCGCGATTTTTAAAATTTCTCGTCGCCGTGCCTTTTGAAATCTGAAATTTTCACGCCACCGAAAATTTTGAAATTTTAAAATTTCTCGCCGCCGCGCCTTTTTAAATTTAAAGGCGGCCGCCG
>ERZ772807.947-NODE-947-length-16780-cov-5.258509_pt1 | contig 16780 bp, 17 predicted proteins | sample MGYA00511472_ERZ772807 | MGnify/ENA primary metagenome ERZ772807 (study PRJEB29015, sample SAMEA2737947) | human oral metagenome | biome: human oral; feature: human-associated habitat; material: dental | place: China | collected 2039 ...
AGAATTGTATGATAGATTTTTAAAGAATTCTTTTAAAAAGGATATACAATTTAAGTATATCCTCATCCATTATTAGTAAATCATGTCCTCTACTGCTATCATATCATATTCACCAGTATCATCATTATACACGCGCGATACCATTCCTTTGTGGTTATCCCAAATTACTGGGTAATAAGTCGACACTGAGTCACAGATGTATATTGTATCACTAAGATAGGACTCTTCTCTCATTTCCTCTAACATTAAGTCATAGGTGTCATATTCATAAATTTTGAGGTCTAAACGTCCATCTAGCACATCTTTCTCATCAATCATTTCATAACGTTCAATAAGATGATTTCCCTTACCATAGAATACCATCGTTCCACACATGAGGCTGCTACTAGTATATTCGTATCGATAATACTTATCAGACTTCATTTCAGATGCAAATAATTCATAAGGTACTGCGTAACTATAATTTTGTGTTAAAATAGCTTGCTGCAAAATCTTCCGAACATTCACATGCTTTAGAGCTATAGCTACAGGGCTGCTAAAAACATCAAAGATAATATTTAATTGTTGCTCTACTGGCTGGTTTTGTACCGTATCTAAGGCTTGGCCTAGAATTCGATGAATTAGATTCATATTTTCACCTCCATATTTTCTATTTTTAAAACCTGATAGTTCTGGGTTCAACAGGATATTCTGGATATTCTGGATCGATTTCAGATTCAGTTCTTACCTCTGTTCTATACTGTCCTCTGTCTATTCCATCACAATAAATCCATTTTTGAATTGCAATTAATTTATCAACTCTTATACTTGTCAAGGAATAAGGGCTTGTTGGGTTTCTTAGTAAAGAAACTGCAGTTCTACTTAACTTGCTGCCAAATTTTTCACTGCCTTTCTCTATTTTCCAACCAGATATTTCTGGATCTAACAAGACGTTTTGAATCAATTCTAGATCCAAACGACATAACCCCTTAATTTTAGTCATATCATCCTCCTGCTTCTATCACACATTTATAATAACGTTTATTTTAATAAACGTCAAGAGGAATGGCCGTTTTTTTTTATAAACTAGCATGAAAACTATATTTTCGGGCTTCTCTTTATAATGGAATTAGTATAATCTTCAAAAACGGAATGTTCTTGCCCATATATTGTCTCCTTGGTTAAGTTGAGAGATTTGAGCTGCTCCTTTATCAAGAAAACTTTTGAAGGGGCTATTTTTAATGCAATGCCCATTTCTCTATTTTCAAATTTGAAATCTATCAATTCAATCTCTCTATTATATCGAGCTTCGTGTAGCGTAAAGACACCAGACTGTCTTGAAATTCTGTGAGATTTGAGATCATAGTTGCTTTTAACTGCAAAAGGAAGGACAGAGAATGGCGTTTTATTCATATCAGAAAACCATTTATCAAACAATCGGTCATCTGCATCATCTATACAGAATGGTTCTCTAATAGCTCGCTGACTATCTTTGTAATAAATTGAAGAGTTTTCGTTTAGTATTGAGGGGTTTAAAATATAAACAACAGGAAACGTATTATCATCAATATAATTAAATCCATCTATTGCAAAATATAATGCAACCAGTGGATCGGTTGACCAATCTAAGCAGGGAGTTAGTAATCCATAATGCTGTGCTATAAATGAGTAATGAAAAAGATTAAATCTCTCATCACGTTCATTAATATCTAATCGATCGCGGAACTCTCTTATATTTTTATTAAAATCTAGGAAGTTTCTATACTTCAAGCTATGTATGGCCCCATCTTTAGGCACGTCCAGAATTTGTTCACGAAACAAACTAGGCCTCAATTTCCAATTTTGCTGCTTATGCCCTCGATACCAAAGTTCATTTTGACTCTTTTTTGTGTAGTCCAAAACATTCTCTAAATACTCGATGACATTACCTATTGGTTTTTCGTTATAAAAATGATTCATTATTTATTCTCCGCCATCCTCTATAATTACTTTTTATTATATCAAAAAAAACGGTATAACCTGGATATGGTTATGACCGCCTTGTTTTATTTAAAAGTCTCAAAATACTTTTGAGACAAAGGGTAATGTTAGGGTTCTTACCCATTACTAGTATAGCATAAATCTTCTGTATGGTTAGTTCATATGTCTAAAATAAGCATCATATACCTATTAGAAAATATACAAAAAAAATTCCCTTCTATTTGATTTTATACAAAGAATATTGTATAATTTATATAAAGGTAAAATAGAACATTGGAAAGGAAAACTAAAAGATGGTAAGAAAAATTAGAACCAAAATAGAATGGCTTTTTACAGAAAGTGGTTTGAGCAACTATGCAATTGCAAAAAAAACACAATTATCTACTCAATTTCTTGATCGTTATAAAAATAATTTAAATTTGATCGATAACATGAAATTAAAGCACGCTAAAATCTTGGAAAAATTAGCAGATGAATTACAAGGAGATACTTTTATGAAACCTATTATCAAAAAAGAAACCGAGCTTAGATTTACTTCGTTCAAAGCTGGTAAACAAGAATACAAAAATTTCGATGAATGGAAAAAAAGTGGAAACTACAATGAACATAAGGATTATGTAGTGACATTCAGGGATGTAGAAAAAAATTACAAATGGGCCCTTCCTACTTATGATGAGAGATTAAATTTGAATACAATGACTTGTAAGATAGATACTGCATCATTATACAATAAGGAAGATGCGATTAATGCTATCAAAACAGTAAAAGCCTGTCATGAAGCAGGTGTAGAATTCGGTCTGTATTTCATGAAAGACGGCAAGTATATTGGCAACGAATCCACTGATAATTTAAATAGCATTAATTCCTTTTCGTGGGGATATTCAGTTTACGGGGACTTAGTGCCTGGTGGTCAACTCGATAGTCGCTACGAATCCGATGAGACACTTGCCGATGCCGTTTATTATTATCTTGAAAAGGGGTGTATTATGGTTGCGCCTATTCACAACTATTATCCAGAAATTACAACTCTGAAATAAATAAACTGAAAGAGCCGCCTAGATAGCAGCTCTTTTCTTTTTGTTTCGAGACAATCCATTCTTCTTCGCTTGCTGATAGAGGACACTACTTCTTTCCTGGAGTCCAGTTTTAAAAATCAACGAATCCATATTGGATAGGAGTATTATTAATTTGTGCCGAACATTTTGCGCAATAACAATTATCATCAAAGTTTAATTGTTCTCCTTCTACTAAAATACCACTTGACTCATTTGGTTGCAAGTGAGGATAATAATGTGAGACTAGCTTTTCAAAACTGCTAACCTCTTCAATAAAATCACGCGCGATTTGGTCGTAATCATAAATTCCTAAATAAACCTGTTGATGGTGATCTGAGATAAGAAAATAACAAGGGGTAGAACAATCAACATCAGATACCTCTCTATAGAAAACTTTACTCTCCTTACACTGAGGGCAGTTTAAAAATCTGGCCGCTCTTTTTTTTCTAAACCAGGCGTCTAAACGGAACCCTAATTTTTCTTTATTGTGATTTATTTTTAAAATGATCGTTGGTAAGAACTGGCCGAAAAGAGCAATACCGTTATCTAAGTAACTTCCATATCGGAACATGTTATAAATTGTCAGCAGTAATATGAACCTAAGCATCCATTTTGCTCCAGAGAACATGTAGGAGACTATGCCTCCTAAGTGAAATTCATTTTGCCATACAATTTTCCTTAGAAAGTAAATTTTTACTGTTAATGAGGAAGCTGCTAAAAGAATTCCACTCAATATAGCCTTAATTATCATTCGCTCATTCCCCTTCTTTTTTACTTGCCTCTTCAATTTCAAGAAGAGCTGTTTCATCAGTCTTAGGATGTTCTTCAGTTCCAATACCTAGATTTATAATCTTCTTTAAAAATACTCCGTTATGTTTTTGATAAGAAACTGCAGTAGCCGCTTTTACAACACCTAGATGTTTTGCTACACGCGCATTGTCCGGATTAGACAAGTCAACAAAAACAATTCTTTCTCTTTGTGCAGCTGTTAAACGAGATAAGATTTCAGGAATAGCTGCCTCGCAATAAGGGCAACCTAGTTTGTAGAATATATAAACAGTTTTACCCTCTATAAGAGGTGCTTCTGAAGAAGTTTCTTCATGATTATCTAAATTAACTGGAGAGAAGACTTGGCCTATCAATTCCTTATTAAATTGATTTGTTATTAGTACATTATCACTTTGAGAATCTGCATAAGTGCGCGAGGGATATAGAACAGGATATATCATTCCTAAAATAGAAATTAACAAAGGAGCCACGTATAACAAGACCTGGTATTTGAAGCTATATTTGAAATAGCTAATACCAATATATTTGATAAATAATGCCGTAATTACACCAATCGCAATAACTACTAGAATGTTTAAAAAATTAAAAGGATAATAAAAAATAACATGATGATTAACGATGACAATTTGTGTAAAAAGAACTAGTAGTGTTGCTGCTAAAAAAACAGCCCATACGGAGAGAGTTATATCAGAAAGCAGATTATTTAAAATAAAATCTTTAATGCGCGTGAGAAGTGTTTTTTGTTTCATAAACGGTCCTTTCTAATTATAAATTAAGCTCTATAAAAATAGAGAGAGAAAAAAAGGAGAATATGGCAGTTGATAAAACTGAGCATTGATCTTTTTATCAAAAACAATTACCACATGGTTATACTGTTCCTTATATTCCCTATACAGTTCATCTAACATTTTCTCAAAGCCTGCAGGTATGTATGATGTTCGTATCAAGGGAAGAACCTCTTCTTCAAAGGAGTCGTTTTGAACGGTTACAAAATATTCAAAAGGACCATCGTCATTTGCTGATTTGATTTCTAATACATCATAGGGTAGACCACCAATTTCAGACAACCTTTCTACAGTTAGCTCCCAATTAATATCCTTTATCAAGTTCAAAGAACTACAAATATGATAACTAATTTGGCTAGCAGATAATTGAGATGGGGATGCTAGTATAGATACTCCGTTCTCCTTTAAATTATCTAGATAAGTATTATCACTTTTATTATATTTTAGTTCCTGGATATTCTTTAAAAATCTCAGAACTCTAGGATGAAAATCATTCTTATCTTTCCCTTTCGGAGTTCCTAAACTATCAAAAATAAAAAACACTGTAGAGTCTTTATAATATGGTTCAGAAAAATAAGCAATGATTTTTCCAAGGAGCTGGAAGTGAGCCTCTGTATTTCTATCATACTCAACATAATAGCATTTACCTTTAACAAAAATCGCAGCATCTGGCAATAGAGTTACTGCTTGTCTATTTGTAGGGAATGAAAATTGAAAATTCAATTCAAGGAAAGATAAATGTTGGCATCGTTCTGAAATATCTTTAGTGATCCTGGCACAAAATCTTCTTGTATTTAAGTCATGAATATTTACTGTTCGGGGTTTACCTCCATAGAGATTATTAGCAGCAATACTGAACATTGAATAATCATATTCAGTCACAAAAGATAGTTCATATAAATCATTATGATTTGGTAATACTGAAAAGAGCCATTTAGCAAATTTTGAATTTACATAATATATTTTCTTTCTACCATCTCTTTCCTCGTAAGCACTAATGGGAAAATTTCTATTTCCAATACAACCTTGAAGCCAGAGAGACTTAAGAGTCTTTTTAGGAGCAAGTGAAGAATAGAGATTTGAGATGATTTCTCTATCAAAATATCCAAATCTTATTAAATGATACATTAACAAAAGCTGTTCTTTATTAAAAAAAATATAATCCATTTTTGATTCAGATAGAACGAAATACTCCACTGCATCTGATGGAGGTCTAATTGATTTAGGTCTTTTAAAAACTTTAGTTTCGTAGAAAATATTCTCAGACACGATACACCTCTCTAAATATACTTGAAAAATGAGCAAAAATAGGTATAAACTCACCCTTATAGCTCTGATATATGTATATACCTCTAAAATAGCAGATAAAGCCTATATAACAAAGAATAAAGTAACTATCTGGCTTACCCTTATAAAGTCACAAAATCACCTCAAAATCACTAAATTTAATTTATATAGATAGATAGTACCTTTAATCGGATATTATAAACCTTGTTAATTCAGCATTTTATCTGCATTTCCAAAATCTTTTAATTTTTAGATTACTTATAAGACTATTATAAGACCATTCAAAGTATTGATAAATAAATGATTATCGCAATTTTTATAAATAAATTAATTTTTGCTTTTATCTAATATATCACGAAGTTTTTTTTTAGACAATGGTATGATAGACTGTACTTTTTTTGAAAAACTGATATACTTGTCTAGAAAAAAATAAATATCAAGGAGTAACCATATGGCAGCAAAAAAGAACAGCTTAGCATCTCATCAAAGTAGCATTGATGACCTTTTAAAAAAATTAGAAGAGGAAAAAGCTAAATTAAAAGAATATGAAGAAAAAAAGAAAGCCGAAATTGGAAAATTGTATTTTGACTTGCTTTCTATTGACAATAAAAACATTGACGTTGATGAAGTTGTTTCTGAATTAAAGGAACAAATTAAAATCAAGCGTAAAGAAAATCAAAAATCTAAAAATAATCAAAATGCTGATTTGGATGATGCCGATGCATAGTAAAAGAGAGGTCTAGTGCCTCTCTTTTTTTATTACCATAATTCTTCTAAGCCATCTGAGTCATCCTCTACAATAATGTTTTGAGCAACAGTTCCTTTTTCCTCTGCCTTGATTACTGGCCGTTCAAAATCAGGCTGTTTCTTTATTTCATTTATAGCTGATTGTGGCTCTTCTTCAACTAACTCAATAGGGCTTTCAGGAATTGTTTTTACGCTTTCTGAATCGCTACTAATATCATCTTTAGCAGTGTTTTCACGTTGAATTTGAGGGGCATATTCAGGTGCTACTGTTTTCTTCTCTTCATTGTTAGATAGAATATTCGGTTCGTGAATTTCCATGATTTTTGACCATTCGTTAGGTGTAAAGTCACTTTCCGTTAATGAGTCCCTCTTACCATTTTCAATGTAACATTTTTCTACCATCTCTGACCAAATTTTATAAGCTTCTCTATCTTCGGGATCATCCATATTGAATGGTGGTTTAAAGTTCTCGTCACTAAACATTGGCATTCTAAAATTAGGTACAGAAGTTACAAACATCATGTCCGATACTTCATCATCGACAACCATAACTCCAGCATATTCAAATTGTTCAAGTTTGGCCATATCCGATTGTTTCAGTTGAGGTTCTTCGATAATTTGTTCACCAACTCTACGCGAATTATTATCATTTCCAGCCATCATATCTTCTTGAGCGTATTGATCGTTTTGTTGTAAAACATATTTATCACCTACCCGATTTGCAATATATTCCACAGATTGAGGGCTACTTTGTTGGAAGACAAAAGCGTTACGATATGATTGGAAAAGAGCATCAGCTCTATCTGCACCTACTGTTGCAACTGCTTGTTCATAGTTTTGATATAAATGCAATGCTGGTGTTCTAAATTTACGATTTTGATCCAGGAAGCCTTGGTCTCGAGCCATCAAAATTGTGTTCTTCTCATCATTCATATAAGGGAATAGCGGAGATTGATTTGGAAGTCTTCGGTAGGCTCCACTTTGCATTATAATTTCTGCTACCTGGCCGACCATTCTGCTATTAGCATCCCCCAGCTCAGCTTTAGCTGAATTTACTAAAAGAACTCCTCCCATCTTCAGCAAAACATCTACATTTTTTGTGGATTGAGAAAAGAAAACTCGACGGACATAAGGACTTTTAGAAAGACTATTTATAACATTTTTCAAGCCGTTTATATTGGCATCAAAATTAAAAAACGTTTCTCCGGTTTGAGAATTAGTAAATAAATTACTTGTGAAATACAAGATAGTATCTTTCATTATTTTAAGCTTGTTTTCCAAGTCTCTATGAGTGTAGTAAAGTTTTCTAAGTCTCAATGATTGGTTAGCATCAAAGCGAAAATCTACGCCACCTGTCTTTATCCAATTATCATATTCTTTTTTATATAATTCATTATATTCATCATCAACTTTCTTAAATAATCGTTCCTCACGTTGAGCGATTATTTTTAATACTTCCAGACGAGCAAAGATATAATCATTACTAAGAAGAATATCATTAAAGTCTGATAAAGTTGGGGCATTTCCCTTAAGTCTTTTGTTGATAGGTGCACCCATTACTTGAGCTGTGATAATTAATAATAGAGTCGCACTTCTTGTATGTGCTTCTTCACTATTAGCAAAGAATGGATTCCCATTTCCGCCATCTCCTTCGCTAAAGTTTCTAAACAAGTCAGCAGCCAATGCTGAAGCAATTTCAGGCTTAGCATCAAAAATATTAATAGCATCTGTATCTGGTTGTGGAGGATTTACATGCCACACAACATCTTTTGGGAGGCCAGATCTTTTCAAAATTTCAAGGGCATCACGAATGAGATCTCCTGATGGCTCATTAACATAAAATCCGTTTGTAAGATTTTTACCAAGTCCTTTTGTAAACCATTCTTCGCAAAGACCATCAAGCAGGAAATCTGCCTCTTCTTGAGGTAATCCCATAGCCGCTACTTCTATTCGTTTGCTCTTAATGTAGGCCGCATATTGCCTTATGTAATAAATGAAATTCTCGGTATCATTGATGATGATAGGTTTTGCTATTGAAGCAGATTTACCTACACCGATAAGACCAAAAAATACAACATTAAGAGCTCGTGTAGCAGCGTTCATAATAACATCGTTTCTGAATTTAGAATCAATCCCTATTCTAATATTTGATAGACCATCAGTGTCTCTATCCTGAATTAAGCCATCAATACTTTTATCTTTGAAAAACCGAGATTCTATCCATTGTTCCACTAAGGTAGTATTATATGCTCTTACTTCTTTCTGATAAGTATTTACGAACATATAGATATAAATCAAAATTGGTAAAATTACCATCAAACTATTTGATATTTGCCCACCTATTAACAGGTGCATTGCTCGATAACTAATCGGAAAATCTGAATACTTCAAAAATCTGTCTGCACTTACATAAGCGCTATTAACGATAACAAGAATGTAATTATTAATCGTGAGAATTATTATTGCTACTCCAGACATAATCGCACTGACAAATGACATCATGATGAATTTTTTTATCGTCGCTATGCGTTTATTCCTGGGGAATGAAGCAGCCTTTTCAAATAGTTCATATCTTTGCCTGCTGGTCAATCGAGCATTCCAGATGCCAAAATAAAGAGCAATAAAGTTGTTTAAAAGCAATAAAATAAATAATATAAAGAATACAAGATCAGGAACCTGAATCCTAAAAATGATTCCCAGTACCATTAAAATAATCATAGCTATTGAGAAATACAAGGACCACTTAATAATACGTCTAAAGATTGATAACAAATAATCAAGTGTCCGATAACCGTTTCTCATATAGGGTAAAGTGCTTAAATATTTCCTCATCTTCTACCTCACTAATATACAAAAATTGATTTAAAGAATTGCAAAATTAAGATTCCTCCAACAGTGATCACTAAACCAATAATCAAAGAACTTCTTTGTTTTGCTGCACTATCTCGTTTTCTTCCCTCTGTAAACATTTTTTGGTAGTTGTAAATAGCAGATTGGGTGTTGGCAAATGAAGGTAGAAAAGCTAATAAAAGCAACTGCAGAACTGTAAAAATATCTCTGAAACCTTTTATATCTACTGCTCCTACATTATCCTTATTGTATAGAACAGAAAATACAGTTAGAGCTAGGAAGCGAATAGTATAGATAAAAACTAGGGCTAAAATAATCACTTTTAAAGCTTTCATCATACTAAGATTATTATTTGCTTTATTAGCGACATACCACCAAATTGCACCTCCTATCACTATTGCCCAAGGGATAAAATTAAGTGCGAAAAATATATAATAAATAATCATATCTTACCTTTCATGAAAAAATAAGCACCTTGATAAAATATCTTGGTGCTACGCGAAAATTATCTCTTGAAAAATCCATTCAATTCGTCACTTCGCCCTGTATTTCGCATTGATGTATTAAAGTTACAGTGTACATAGAAAATGGTTTGATTTTTTTCATTAATTGTATAACGTGCTCTTCTTACGACAACGGAAATGGGCTCGTGAGTATAGACATATGTTTTATCTAAACTCATCGAATTTCGCAATTTCACAGAAATTCCTGGAAATCCTTCTAGCTCAATCAAATGCCCACGACCTACGTCGTAAGTCGTTAAGTACGCAGTATGAGTTGAACCTACTAATCGACCAGTATCAATCAGAGCTTTTAGTTTCTCAGCTGGAGGAGTTTCAAGTTCAATTGCACTTCCCCACAAAACATACTGTTCTGAGGTAAAATCGAGCGGAGTAAACCGACTGTCTTCTTCTGTTTCCACTTGGGAATTGTTATTAGATTTCCAACCAACAAAATTAAACTGGATTGGTTTACCAATCTCGGCATAATATTTTAACGGATGTATCCTAGAAAAAGCTCCATAGCTAAACCGCTTTGTAGGAATTTTATAACTTCTTAGATTTTGATCTAGTAGAAAAACACCTGAAGAACTTACATGAGTAATTATTCCATTTTGTGTTTTTTCTGTCAGTTCCCTTTTTAAATCACGCATTCTTTGACGATAGCTGCTGCTGTCGTTTCCTCTTGTTTTTTCTCTTGCAATATCAATGGCTTCAGAGTTCATCAACAATTCTGCAATATCTATATCTCCGAGTGCTACATAGTTGTTTTTTACTCCAGTAGGCATTTTAAAGTTTTTAAAATGCCTTTCTTTTAAATCAACAACTTTTAAAGGTATGATTCTATCAATCATATTTCTCAAATCTGTAGTTTGAAACATACCTGCTTTTCTGTGTGGAACATAAACTCGCAATTCTGCGTAATTAGCATCGATAGGCTTACATACTAGAAGGTCCTCAAAAACTACTGTTTTTGAATCTTCTTTATAAATTGTAGGTGCTGCTTCTATAGTCCCAATAACTACCGCTGAAAACACCTCTTGTCTAGCTCGTTCACGTCTTGAGCTATCTTCCATCAAGCTACGGTCAAAAGGTCGCAAGTATAAATTATTTTTTACATCTTCAATTATATTTTCTGGTATAAGGCTCACACCCAATGAAATGTTTTCTTCATCATACCAATTAGCATCTTCAGGTTTTTTGTTGGCTAAAACAATTGAACGCATCTCATTTCCATTATCAGCTTTTGGATAACGAATATTCTTATATCCACGTTTTTTAAATTCACTTAAAGGTAACATTGAAAAACTCCTTTAATAATTTGTTTATACTTTATATTATACGAATTTCAATTAAAAAATAAAAGTGTATGATAAAAAAAAGGCTGCTTGTGCAGTCTTTTTTCAATCAATTCTAATTCTAAAGGAAAAACAGGAATAGAAATGCAACAATTCCAACAACACCAGGCACAACTAATGCGGTTCCTTGAATATATCCTAACTTTAAACCTTTGATAATAAAAAGGAGAGATAAGATAGTTATTCCAAAAAGGATGATTAGAGAGTAAAACATAACATTTTCTCCTTTCTTGTTTAACATTAACTTAGTTACAGTATAAAATATTGACTTCGCAAAGTCAATTAGTTTGGAAATTATATTTGACAGCATTATCCTATTTAGTATATTTATTATAAATATATTTACTAAAATTATAAACAGAACAAACATACATATTATACATTCCTTAAATAAGTTTATGTTTTTAATTATAATATGTATTATATTTATAACAAATATAGTATTGACAATAATGAAAATATTGTTTATAATTATTGTAATCTATGTAATTATGATAAAGGAGGAAGTCTTCATGGCACAAACCCTTGCTTCAGATATTCTTGTTGCCCCTAAAATTATCACTTTTTACCTTGATAAAGGTGGAGGTGGAAAAACTTCAGGTATTTATAATTTTAATGGGTATGTTGGAGATATAAAAAATAAACGAGTTCTGACGTTCGATGGAGATCGATCACAAAACCTTACCAAAACATATGGCGTACAAGGTTCAAGAGGTATCTATGATATATTTGTTAATGATGAATTTGAAATATATCATACTTCTCAAAAAAACGTTGATGTTATAATTGGTTCAGAAAAATTTTGCGATTACAATATTAATTGGGGAGATTGTCAAAATACTTTTATGGTATTATACAGTTGGATCACTCGAAATTTAAAATTTCTATCAAAAGAGTATGATTATATAACCATCGACGCTCATAATGATACTACAGATGTTACAGCTAATCTTTTAGCAGTAGCAGATGTCGTGGTTGCCGTAGGGAATGCAGACGCTAATAGTTTTGCTGCCTGGGAGGAATTAAACGAACTATTCTTGCCTCGTATAAAGAAAAAAGCAGCAGATGCACTTACAAAAGTATCTTATGTTCATGCAGAGCCGTATTTGATTGCAAATAGAATTCCATTCAAAGGCAACAACGTTGCCAATACGGTAAAAGAATTTTTGGAGGTGATTCAAAGAAAATATGGAGATAAATTCTTAGGTGTCATTCCTGAACGTGACACTGTAATTCGTTCTTTACTTGAAAATAAAAGTGTCTTTGAATTATATCAAGAAATGCCTGAAAGCACGTTGACTCAAAGTAAACGAAAAGCTTCAGAAAAAAAATTCGTAGATGGGATGGCAAGTATTTTTGATAAAATTATTGAAAATGCAGATATGATTGACTAAATACAATATAATACCTAATGTTGTGTTTATACATATGATAAGTATAAAGGAGAAAGATATGACTCAATCTCGATTTGAAGCCTTTGGCAATAGAAGCATTGGTCTTGCCAATGCAGAAGAAGAAGTAGCAACAACAAAAATTAGCAAACCAAAAAATAAACTGAAAAAGCAAAATTCGGATTCATTCCCAGTTGTCCCAACTAAACAGATTACATTTTCTCTTGCGCCAACTATTAGAAAAATCTTGAAAGAATTACGGATTAAGAATGAACCTGGTCAATCAGATGCTAGGTATCTGAGCAATCTAATTTATCGAGATAAGTTTGGAGAAAACCTATATGATGAAAATGGGAAACAAATGTTTGAAATTGATCCAGAGACTGGAGAAAAAAAATAAAAAGCACGTCACATCGTGCTTTTTATATTGGTTATATTTATAATAACAATCATAATTGAAATCAATATGTTTGTTATTTTAATAAAGCTGTAGCTTCGCCTGTTTTATAATCAATTTTCGCGTTTTTGGAAACATTAAGAAGTGTAACACTCCCTGTAATTCCATCATAATTAGCTTTCCCAGGATCTTTTAATTCTACTTTTATGTGTTTTCCATCTGCATCAAAACCAGTCCAGAATAGCGATACACTACGTGGTATTAGTTCATCTTCAGTATAGTTTGCTACGACATAATAGTCAAGAGTATAATCAGGGTGCTCTTTTAACCATTCATTTAATGCAGTTTCGTAAAAGATTATACTGTATGGATTTTCTGGATCTGTTTTTTTGTCTGCCATCGTTCCAGAATTTAAATATCGAGTTATTGGAATGATATTTTTGGGCTCTGAATTTAAACCAGAAAATAGGTACCCGATCAGATGGCCTCTATTCATTAAGTAAGATTTTTTGATTTTCCCATTTTCATCTTCGTATTTAAAACGGTAATTGTGCCACCCTTCCGGATCGTATGTGATTTTAGAATCACGTTTTTCAGCTGGTTTATCTGAATATTTCAGTTGAATATGTCCTGAAACAGCGCGATTATATTCATCCATTCTAGCATTATACATTATTTTCTCGCCAGTGAAAGACAAGGCTTCATAGTGAGCAGTTGTCTCACCTAAAGTTCCTTCTTGGCTCGCAGCTGTTTGCTCAGATGAGCTGCTATTTAGCGCATTGCTTGCTTCACTAAATTTTTCTTTGACAGCATTTTTAGTATCTTTAGCTGATTTTTCAATTTCTTCCTTGTTTCCTTTAAAAATGGTCTGCAGGAAAGAGAACGGGCCTCCAAGATTTATCCCACTATAAGCAGCATATCCCAAAGCGCATAAAATAATTAATAGGCCAATAATGATGTTAATAACCCAACCTTTGATAGATGAACCTGTATTGCCTTGTTTACTCAATTGAGAAATCTCCTTTTATTTTTTTATTATTCTATTTTACCAAAAATATAAATAAAACAAAGACTATCATAAAAAAATTATTATAAGAAAAATAATAAGGGACTATTGTCCCTTATTTTATATATTTTGTTAGTGAATTTAAGCTTTTTAAGCCTTGAGCATTCTGTACTTCAAAAAAGTTATTAGTGCGTTGATATATAACGTAACCATGACTATCCTGTAAAATTCTGGCCGATATTTTTTTATGATAGGCTTTATTAATATTATGTATGACTGTAGAAAAAAGTGGAATAGTCGCTGCTCTCTTTTTTTGGTTTAAGAATAAAGCAGATTCAGTTTTATCAGCAACCCACCATTGACGTCGATATGCTAAATATGTTGTTAAATAAGGGGCAGAAAAATCTAGGATTGGTAACTCTACAGATTGCCTGTTTCTATTAACGATAATCTTTTTCTTTCTCATATCTATATCTCTGACAGATAACAGCGACATTTCTTCTAAGGTGATGCCTGTTCCCATTAATAGTGCTATAATAGCAATATTTCTTTCTTTATCTCTATCCCAGTTGTCTACTTTTTTCTGAGTATCTAAAGTCATAACATAAGAATGGTCGATAAAGTCTAAAATGCGTTTTAGTTCTTCCTCGCTATAGATTTCTTTTTTTCCACTAGGAATTTGCTCTCCTTTTTTTATTGCTTCGTAAGTTGAACTATATGCGATTTTCCATTCGTCGAAGGCATGGCGATAAAAAATTGGTTTCCCACGTTCAATAGTGAAAGAATAATTTGTAAAATAGCTCCAGAAGGAAGATAAATAGGAAATGGTGGTTTTTATACTAGAGGCTTGTGCTCTGATGTTAGAATATTCTTTTAAGTATTCTTGAATTAAATTAATTGGAACTACTTCTAAATCTCTAATTGTTAAATTTAGAATATCAGTATGGTTTGGTTCTTTATTTGCTGCATAGTATTTTAAGAAACGTTCAATTTCAACAAGTCTACGATAAAAGGATTGAGGAATTGTATCAAGAGTAGAGTAGTAATGTAAAGTATAACTTGAAACAAACTCAGGAGTAGTCGATAGTAGATGCTGAATATTTTCTTGGGTTATTTTATTTATTACCAATTTTTTCTCCTCACTTTTTAATTTTTTTGAATTCCATTAAGTGTATTTATAGAATTTAGAGTATTAATAGTATTAATAGTATTGTCAAGCTCTAAAATCGCATAGCAGTGGTTATTTTGAAGAGTATAAATCCCTTTTATGCCCAGAAAGTTCTCAAATTCTTTATAGATAAATCTGTTTATATGCCTTTTCAAATCCCCTTTGTGCCCGAAAAGTTCTGTTTTTTTGCCAGTATAAATCCCTTTTATGCCGAGCTTTTTATAAATCCCTTTTATGCCAGTCAATTGGTTTTTATAAATCCCTTTTATGCCTCATATTTTCAAATTATCCTTTTTGTGCCAGATTTATCTCTTTAATTATCCCTTTTATGCCGGAATTTGTCAATAATATAATATCCCCAAAATTTACAACAGGATAAATCCCTTTTTGATTTGTATTTATGGACAAAAAGGGATTTATAAGCTATAATAAGGGATAGTTGAAGGAGAAATACTTATATGACCGAAAACATCTATAACAACAGAGGAAAAACATTTATAGAAGCTATTAGACCAAGAGGAAGTTATAAAGTCTATAAATCTAATATATTAGCACAAGCTCAAGGCGGCCTCTCAGAAGAAGAAAAAAGAATATTTGATTACTGTTTGACTTTTATAAAAAAAGGTGATCTTTATGATAAAGACAAAATATATAGAACTTCTATAAAGGAAATTGTCGAAACAATAGGGAACAAGTCAGGGGGTTCTAGTGCAGAATATATTGCTAAAACACTTGTGAAAATCAAATCGAAGGCAACTGTGTTGGTTCCAGAATCGAAAGAAAGAAATGGTTCAATTATCAAAGGTTATGAAGTTGTTTCTGCATTTCGAAAAATGACAATATGGGAGAATCGTGAAATAGATTTTTCATTTGACGAGGCCTTAGCACCATTTTTATACGAATTATCTGATGGAAATTTTTATGGCGAAGAATTATCAAAGTTATTAGGAATTCGATCAAAGTATGCTAAAACAATCTATGAACTATACATGGCCAAAAGATATGGCAATAACAGAGTCACAGTTGTTGAAGGAAGTTTGGAAGAGTGGTATCTATGGGTTTTAGGTAGTGAAGTAATGGAAAGTCCTGACTTATTAAAAAAATGGACTGCTGGCCGTTTTAGGGATAAAGTTTTAAATGTTGCAAAGGCAAAAATAGAAGAATTATTTCCTTTGACAATGGAAATAACACCCCAAAAAAAAGGTCGTCATGTTGTTGCATTTAGTATTCGATTTGTTATGGCTACATCGACTGAATTATTGTCTATAGATGAAATAATTAAAAAGAAAAAGGAAGAATTAGAATTAGAAAAGCTGCATGAAAAAGAGTATATGGAAAAAATAACAGAGTATTGTATTGCTAATAATATGACGCCATTAGAAGGCGCAGCGTATCTAAAAGATCAAGGCGAGATTGAATTTATCCCAAGTAAGTTATTGCCAGAAAAGTATAAAAAACAATAACAATAATAACAATATTATCTTGTTG
>ERZ772807.952-NODE-952-length-16747-cov-4.521028_pt1 | contig 16747 bp, 14 predicted proteins | sample MGYA00511472_ERZ772807 | MGnify/ENA primary metagenome ERZ772807 (study PRJEB29015, sample SAMEA2737947) | human oral metagenome | biome: human oral; feature: human-associated habitat; material: dental | place: China | collected 2039 ...
CCGTCAAAACCCTCATCGAAAGCCACCACCTGCGGCTCGCCGCAAAAGAATTGGGTATAGACGCCATCGACGCGACCAGCGAAGCCGTTACCGTTACCTTCGGCAAACACCACCAAATCGACCCGACAGAAATCATCCTACTGATTCAGACAGATAAAAAATATCGGCTGGCTGGGGCGGATAAGTTGAAGTTTACGGCTCAGATGGAGGATGTGGAGGTGAGGATTAAGACGGTGAAGAGTGTGTTGAAGACTTTGAAAGAAAGAGTGGTAGCAAAGTAGAGGTGGATGAAGAAAAGGCAGTCTGAAAAATTTTCAGACTGCCTTTTTGCTTGTTTCCGACAAAACAGATGACATTCCTTTTTTCTAAAAACATTTCAGGAGCTTGGTATATTGAATTCAAGAATTCAACATATAGTTACTTGAAACAGCACTTGTTAATCAAAGAACTTCGTGCACCCCACACGGTAGGTTAGCTGTACATGCTGCTAGTTTGCTTACTTGAAATTTTTACATTTTACCCATATAGTCTGCGTCCCATCTTACTTTGCTTTACTGGAGAAAATTATGGCTCATTTTGCTACAGAATTTCCTGTTTCATTGGAAATGAATCAAGATAAATTTTGTACTTTTATTAAGGAATGGCTTATAAAAAGTAAGAATTCAAAATTTACAAAAGATTTATTTCAAAATAATTTATTTTTTGAAATAAACAAAACTAACAAATGGGAATTAGGTCATGAAGAATTATCATATACATCTGTAAAAAAAGAAAATTTTTCAGGCATTACCATACAATATATAAAACACGAAACCAATATTACTTTTATCACTGAATTAACGTTTACAGAAGCCCAGAATCAAAAATGGATTTCCTGTCAAATAACCAATTCTGCTAAAAAAGCTAATATAAGTTTACCTGACATAAAAAAACCACATATTATTAATCAAATCATATCTAATTCTCTAGGTGGAAAATTGGGAATGGATATTAAAGAAGAGCCATATTATTTCAAAAATGAAGATATAGATTTGGCAGCAGAATTAATAAACGGTGATTTGGATTGTAGGTTGCCAATTATCTATATTAGTGTATATAAGAATAAAAAATACTTATTATCAAAAAATGCTATCGCCGAATTAGCAAAAGAGTTATCAGGTATTGCTCATGTAGTTGTTGAACCAAACCGCGATTTCTCGTTGGAACTCTCAGAATTAACTAATAACTTAAATGTTTTTAAGGGGTATATTGGAATATATTGGGCAAATGGTGATGGACGTAATATTATTTTTACAAATAGAGATTTAGATAATTTATATGAAGACATTAAAAAAACTATTATAAGTGCGGTTAGCAATCGCCGACCTTTAGAAATTTGTAATGGAAATTTTGTTAAAAATCACTTTAACATATACCAGGAAAGAAAAAGCAGTGAAACCAATGAATTATTAGAACTTTCCATGCAAGAGGCAAAGGAACTAGAGCTTATAAATAAAAAGTTAACTCAAGAAAATAACTTTCTTAAAGAAGAAAAAACAAAAGCTGAGGAAGAAATCAATCGGTTAAAAGAAAACCTTAAATCTAGCAACAAAAGCATTTTATATACAGATTCAATAAATACTATTATACTAAATTGCACAGAAAAGGATTTATATCCTAATGAAATAAATGATATGATATTGACAATATTAAAAGAATCAATAGACATGAATGCAGCTTTAGAAAGAAGAAAGCACATTCTAGAATCAATTTTAGAAAATAATCCAATGCAAGGAAAAGGAAGGGAATTACGAGAAAAAATCAAGAGTGTCTTGAAAGGATATACCAATTTGGATAAAAAAATTCGTAACCAATTAGAAGATATTGGATTTAAGATAGAAGAAGGGACTCATTATAAAGTTTGCTTTAAAGATGACCCAAGATATTCTTTTGTACTCACGAAGTCTGGAAGTGATAGCAAGAGTGGTGGTTTAAATGCGGCCACTGATTTCTGCACAAAAAAATTAGGCTTGAAATAGTAAACATAGGTTGGGTTGATAAACCCAATATTTTCAATGTATTGAAAAATTTGACGGATTAATCCAACCTTGTATCTTTCCACCTACATTGCCGCCCAAAGCACTTTCAGACGGCCTGCTTGGCAAAGCTGTCAAAACACTCTATCCTCGACCCTGTTTCTACACCCGCCAACACAAAGAAAGGATTTCCTCATGGCTCAAGTAACCTTCCAAAATAACCCAGTCCACACTTCCGGCAATCTGCCCGCAGCCGGACAAACCGCGCCTGCGTTTACCCTTGCCGCTGCGGATTTGTCCGACAAAACCCTTGCGGACTTCGCAGGCAAACGCAAAGTCTTGAATATCTTTCCAAGTGTGGATACCGGCGTATGCGCCCAATCCGTCCGCACTTTCAACAAACGCGCGTCCTCATTGGATAACGCGGTCGTGTTGTGCATTTCCGCCGACCTGCCGTTTGCCCAAGCCCGTTTCTGCGGTGCGGAAGGTTTGGACAAGGTCGTTACTTTATCGTCTTTCCGCAGCAGCTTCGCCGCCGACTACGCCGTCGCACTGACCGACAGCCCCCTGCGCGGCCTGACTGCGCGCGCGGTTTTGGTTTTGGACGAAAACGACAAAGTGCTGCATTCGGAATTAGTCGCCGAAATCACCAACGAGCCGGATTACGATGCGGCATTGGCTGTTTTGTAATTCTTAAACAGTTTGTTTTTTAATAAGAAAAGGCCGTCTGAAAATGTTTCAGACGGCCTTTTGATTCAATCGGTCAATGTTTCGGCACGACCGTCAATACTTTTTCATTGTCTTCGGACCACATCATTTTCGCCGTTTCCCTCAGGTTGTTGCGGGTAATGGAATCGGCAATCCGACCGACATCGTTCGGATAGGGAAGGACGCCCTCTGCCTGACGGTCGGCGGAAAGGCGTTCTATCCATGCCTCGGCGGAACGGCGGCGGGCGTTTTCCTGTTCGATAAAGAGTTTCCTCAGATTGCGCGCTTCGGCATAACCTATGCCGTCGGGCAGCTCGCGCAACACTTTTTTAGCAGCCTGCCAACCCGCCTGCGCTTGGCCTGCGGCGGTGTTGAAAGTCAGACTGCTTTCTATCCGCCACACCCCGGGATAAGTCTCGGCTTTGAATTTGACGGCGTATGCGCTTTGCTGCCTGCCGCGCAATTCGTCTTTCAGGCGGGCGTTGAAGAGGTTGTTCAGCAGCCTGATTTGTTCGGTTTTTTCAGGTGTCAGCGTATCGGCCTGCCGCCATGATTGCGCGTGGATTTCCGCTCCTTCGGTTTCTCCTGCGGCTTCGTGTCTGCTTTCGCGTCCCGCACGCAGCGGATAGTCGTTTGCAGCTGCGGCGGAACGCGGGATTCCGGCCAGATATTTTGCTACCAGCGACACGGTTTCTTCCGGCGACAGGTTGCCGATGATGTAGTAATGTACGGGTGCGGCGTTCAGTTTCTGCCATTCCTGTTTTATCCGCGCTTGGGTCAGGCCGGCATAGGCATTGTTTCCAGACGGCATCAGGCTGCGGCCGTATTTCATTTCCTCCAAAACCTGCTGCGGCCTGCCCGATTTGGAATGCTGCCGCACTTTAAACCGTGCTTCGTCCCGCTTGGCGTATTGCTGCCATTGGGACAAATCGGGAACGGTCTGGTAGCTGCGGTACAGTTGCAGCAGGGTTTTCAGGCTGTCGGCATTGGCCTGTGCGTCGGTAATCTGACGGTAGTCTTCCAAACGGTAGGTATAGCTGATGCGCTCTTGCTGCCGCCACTGTCTGAACCCGCCCGCGCTCATGCCCTGCGGGGCGGATTGGGACACGGTTTCCGCCGCCAGTTTCGCCAGCCATGCTTCGGACGGCTCTGCCAGCGAGCCGCTGTCCGATACGGCGCGGAAATGGACGCGGCGGCCTGCTTCGGGCAAACGCATCAACACCGCGGTATCGCCGTTGCCCAGTTTGAGATAGCGGATGTCCGACTGCCTGCCGATTCGCTCTGTCAGGATTTTTCCGCTCTCCGGTTCGGCAAATTCGGGCGCGGCCTTGCCGCCGGACTGTGTTTCAGACAGCCTCTCAGGCGTTTTGTTCAAATCGGCGGGAGACGGCAGGCTGACCGTGCTGCCTTGGGAAACCTGCACCTGTATCATTTTGTCGGGCGCGTCGAGCCATTCGGTTATGCGCCGGTTGACGGCCTTGGCGTTAATCCGGTAAAGCTGGCTGCGGTCGGTGGCGCGGATTTCGGCGTCGGGCAGCGGCAGCCCCCGCAGGATGGTCTCTTCGGAAAGGCGGATGACCTTCGTCAGGTCGTCGGGAATGCCGGCGTTTTGCGGCAGCAGATTGTTGTGCAACGCTTTGCGGTAGCCGCCCAGCTCTTCGTCGGTGGCGGGATGGTCAAGGATGTCCTGCCTGAGGTTGCGCAATACTTCCAGCATTTCGCGATGCTGGCCGGGGGCAATGTCGGCATCAAGCATCAGCGAACCGGTGCAGCAGCCGAGCGTATCCATTTTCAGGCCGACATCGAGTCCGGAGCGGATGATGCGGCTGTTGACGACATAGGCGGCGAAATTGTCCAGCAGCCGCTGATAAGACTGTTCGGCATAGGCTTCGGCTTTTTGTTTTTTGAAACGGAACACCAGCGAGAGTTTGTCTTCGGCATTGTCTGCGTCCTGCACCATGCCGACATGCCAGCCGTTTTTCAACCGCGGTTCGTATTCGTCCGCACGCCGCACGCCCAGCGCAATCGGCCGCATGTCGCCGAACGTCCGTTCTATCAGTGCGGCCGTGCCGTCGATATTCAGATTGCCCATCAGCACCAAAACGGCGTTGTTGCTGCCGTACCATTTGTTGTGGAACGCGCCGGCGGTATCCGCTCGGGCGCTCTGCACCGCCTCCAGCCTGCCTATCGGCGGATAGCGTCCCTGCCGCGCTCCTTCGTACATTAAAGCGTGCTGCCTGCGGCTCAGGCGGTTTTGCAGGTTTTGCTGCTGGCGCCATTCGCTGAGGACGACCTGCCTTTCCTTCTCCCAATCGGCGGCGGAAAACTGCTGCGGTTGCAGGATTTGGCGGTAGATTTTCAACACCTCTTCGAGCTGCCTGCTCCCTTGCGGCGGCGAAAACAGATAGCGCGTGTAATCATAGCCGGTCTGGGCATTGAAATGCCGTCCCATCTGCCAGCCGTTGCGGCCGAGATAATCCGACAATCCCTGCGGATACTGCGGCGAGGATTGGAATACCATGTGCTCGGTAATGTGCGCGATGCCTTCTTCCCCGTCGTTTTCATCGGCCGCACCCACGCCCACGTTCAACCGCGCGGCCAGCCGCCCTTCCGCCGACGGGATTTTGAAAATATGGTAGGTCAGGCCGTTGGCCAGCCTGCCTTTGGCGTAAACGGGCTGTCCGGCGTGCGCGGCGGATGCGGTGCCTGCGCCGATAAAGCCGATAAAGAAGATGAGGAGGAGTTTTTTCATTTCGAAATAAGGCCGTCTGAAACCGAAACGGTTGCTGAATTTATCATTATGCCTGTGTTTATTTGCTTTGAATATAGTTTTATCATATTATTTTACCGATTCGGGTTAATCGATTTGGCTGTCGAAAAACGGCAAAATCAAAGGCCGTCTGAAACAGAAGATTATTCTTGTTTCAGACGGCCTTTCGGTTTGTTTTACAGCTTAGCGCGGCAGCAGATGCAACCTGACGGTATCGCCCTCGTTGACGATTTCCATAGCGGGCACTTCGCACAATGCTTCCGCCTTCGCGCAGGTCGCCAGCATCGCGCTGCCTTGGTTGGGCAACAGTTCGGCAACGGTCGCCCCCTGCCCGTCGCGGCTTAAAACCACGCGCAGGAACTCGCGGCGTTTGATGGCTTTTCGGGTGCCGAACGCGGCTTTGGCGGTGATTTGCGGCAGGTATGGCGCCGTGTCCGACCTGCCGGACAGTTTGCCCAACGCCGGCGCCAGCAGCATATGCGCGGTAACGAAGGCGGCAACGGGATTGCCCGGCAACACGAATACCGCCGCACCGCCGACACGCCCCCAGCCAAACGGTTTGCCGGGTTTGATTGCGATGGAGCGGGTGGTCAGCACCCCGACGTTTTCAACGGCCTGCTTCAGATAATCGGCCTCGCCCACCGACGCGCCGCCGCTGGTGATAACGGCGTCGAACCGCTGCGCGGCATCTTCGAGCAACGCTTCGGTCTGCGCCAAATCGTCGGGAATGATGCCGCCGTCCGCCACCTCCATTCCCAGCGACTGCAACCATGCCAAAAGCTGGTAGCGGTTGGCGTCGTAAATCAGGCCGTCTGAAAGCGGCCGGCCGGGTTCGGCCAACTCGTTGCCGGTGGAAAACACCAGCACTTTGAGCGGCTCGTATACCTCCACTTCGGCAAACCCCTGCGATGCCGCCAGCCCCAATGCGGCGGCATCGAGTTTGCAGCCTGCGGCAAGCAGCTCCTGCCCGACTTGGATTTCTTCGGCTTTGAGCCGCATGTTCTGCCCCGCCTTGATTTCCGCCTTAACTTTCAGACGGCCTCCCTCCGCTTCGGCCTGCTCCTGCATCACGACGGCGGTGGTGTTGCCGGGCAGCGGCGCACCGGTAAAGATACGCACGGCTTCGCCCTCCCGCAGCGGCACGGCGGCGGCATCGCCGGCCTGAACGCGGCCGACGACGGCAAACTCGCGCAGGCTGCCGTCGGTACTGCACACGGCGTAGCCGTCCATCGCACTGTTGTCGAACATCGGCGCGGGATACTGCGCATACAGCGGCTGCGCGAGAATACGGTTGGCAGCAGCCGCCAGCGGCAGGCGGCGGCTTTTCAGACGGCATTCGCAACCGTCGAGTAGTTGCGCCAGCGCGGTTTCAAAATCAATCATAGCGGTTGCTCCAAATCCTGCGGGGTGTTGTAGTTGGCGAAATTTTCTTCCGAGCCGAATGCCACCGAACGGGCGCGCTGCTGCTGCAACCAGCCGCGCAGGGTGCGCTGCCCCGTATAAAGGTAGGGCACGGCGCTTTGCAGAATCTGCGGGCGGATAAACATCACGCTGTATTGCTGGTGGCCGGAGGTTTCGGCGTAAAAGGCGTTGCACAGCGGCGTGCGCTTGGCGACGGCAACAAACTGCTCCACCAAATCCGCAGGCAGTTTCGGCGTGTCGCAAGGCACAATCAGCAGCCAGTCGGCGGTGGCCAGCTGCAAATCGTTGGCGGCGGTACACAGCGCCACCAGCGGGCCCAGCCCCTGCCACTGGCGCGAATCGGAAAACACATGCGGCGTGCGTTTGGTATATTCTTCAAGGTTGCGGTTGGCGCTGACGGCGATGTGGCCGACCTGCGGTTTGATGCGGTCGATGACGTGGTCGATGAGCGGTTTGCCGTGCCACAGCACCAGCCCTTTGTCCGCCCCGTCCATGCGCTTGGCCATTCCGCCGGCCATAATCAGTGCGTAAATCCTCATTGTGTGCCGCTCCATTTCTCCACTGCTTCTTTATCGCTTTGTTTGGCCTCGACCCATCTTTCGAGGCCGTCTGAAAAGGTTTCTTTTTTCCAAAAAGGGGCTTCGGTTTTCAGATAGTCCATAATAAATTCCGCCGCGGCAAACGCGGCTTTGCGGTGCGCCGCCGCCGCCAGCACCAGCACAATCTGCTCGTCGGGCCCCAGTTCGCCGACGCGGTGGACGACGGTGCAGGCCTCAAGCGGCCAGCGTTGCGAAGCCGTCCGGACGATTCCGGCGATTTCGTTTTCCGTTACTTCGGGATAATATTCCAGAAACAGCGAAGACAGCGGCACATCGGTGTCGCGGTCGCGCACCAGCCCGACAAACGCCGCCACCGCGCCGGTATTGCCGCTTCGGGTGAGCAGCCCTCGGTATTCCTCCTGCAAATCGAAATCAGCCGTCTGTATCCTGATAAGCGTTTGCATGTCAGCCCCCCGTTACCGGCGGCAGCAGGCCGACTTCCGCCCCGTCGGGAATCCGCACGTCCCAACCGACGATTTGCTTATCGACCGCCAGCCGGAAAATCCTGTCTTCTTCCAAGGCTTCGGCCCACGCGCCGCCGCGCCGCTGCAAAAGATGCAGCAGTTCCCGACCCGTGCCGCCCCCCCATGCCACCTGCTCCTGCGCAACTCCCAGCCGCTGTTTCAACACACCGAAATATAAGATGGTAATCATTGTGTCTGCTCTTGATAGATATTTTTCTCAAACCATAAAGAAAGGCCGTCTGAAAAACGTTGTTTCCAACGGAGTTGGAACATCTGCGTACCGACGGCGGCAAAGCCCGTTTTAAATTTTATCCGGCCCGACCATAACGGAATTTTACACTAACTCTGCATGTTTTCGTTAACTAAGTGCCTATTCTTTAAGGCGGATTGTAAACCCTCCTAAAGGATGATACGCTTACGCATCCGTTTTACCGACAACGACATGAAACCACTATCCTTCTTTTCAGACGGCCTCAGCCTGTCCGCACGGCTGAAACTGCTGACCCTGCTTTGGGTCGGTTCGGCTTTGCTGTCGGTGGTATTCACCCTGCTGTTGTCGTGGCGGCTGGAAGGTGCGAGCACGGCCATCAACGATGCGGGCAGCCTGCGTATGCAGACCTACCGCCTGGCCTATATGGTCGGCAACCATGCCACCGAACGACAGATAAACAACCAAATCAAGGAATTCGAGCAGTCGCTGCAAAAGGTCAGCCGCACCGACGCCATCAATCCGCTGCTGCCCGCCCAAAGGCCGCAGGCATACGACCTGATTCAGTCGATGCTCGTTATCGACTGGCAGTCCAACATCCTCCCCAAACTGCAAAAACACACCCTGCCCACCAATATCGACCTCTACCGCTTCGCCGGCAACATCGACCTCTTCGTACAGGCGCTGGAAAACGCCAACGAGGAAAACACCCGCTGGCTGCGGCGGTTTCAGATGGCGCTGATTCTGATGATCCTGATTGCGGCGGGCGTGATGATTAAGTTTCACTACTCATGGATTATCCGCCCGCTGGAAGCCCTGCTCGACGGCGTGCAGACCATCGGTCGCGGCGGGTTCGGCGTTGCCATCCCGACCGGCTATATTCAGGAATTTGCCCAAGTCAGCAAAGGTTTCAACCAAATGAGCGCGCACCTGAAAACGCTCTACACCGACCTCGAAGGGCTGGTCGCCCGTCAGACGCAGGACCTCGCCCGCCAAAACCGCGACTTGGAAATGCTCTACCAGACCACGCGCGACCTGCACCAGACCCACACGCCGACCAAAGCGGCGGAAGAATTTCTCAGCCGCGTCGTTCCCGCCGTTTCCGCCTCCGCGGGCAGCATCCGCCTGCTGGATTTCGAGCGCAAACGCACCGATTTGGTCGCCAGTACCGGCCTGCCCGCAGACGTGCAGACCGCCGAGCAGTGCAGCGAACTGGAAGCCTGCCTCTGCGGTCATAAAGACAAAGACGGGGAAGGCGGCAGGCCGTCTGAAAAGCCCTCCGGCCAATCTGCGTGCTTTTACGACGCCCGCAATTACAGCACCCTGCCGTTTGTAACCGGACATACCGGCTTCGCCCGCGTATCGGTGTTCCCCATCCTGTATAAAAGCGAGGAACTGGGCATCCTGACCTTGTATTTTTCAGACAGCATCGAATTGGGCGAAAACGACGACAGCCTGCTGCGCACTCTATGCGGCCAGCTCGGCGTATCCATCGCCAACAGCCGTTTCGCCCAAGAGCGCAGCCAGCTTGCCGTATTGCAGGAGCGCAACCTGATTGCGCAGGGCCTGCACGACAGCATCGCACAAACCCTGACCTTCCTCAACCTGCAAGTGCAGATGCTCGACAGCGCCTACAAAGCCGGTGAAAAAGAGCAGATGGAAGAAAACATCCGCTTTCTGACTGACGGCGTGCAGGAATGTTACGACGACGTGCGCGAACTGCTGCTCAACTTCCGCACCAAAATCAGCAACAAAGACTTTCCCGAAGCCGTTACCTCCCTGCTCGCCCGCTTCGAACAGCAAACGCAGATAGAGGTCGACACCGCATGGCGCGACGACGGCCCGTCGCTCAACAACGACGAGCAGCTCCAAGTCATCTTCATCTTACAGGAAAGCCTGTCGAACATCCGCAAACACGCGCAGGCGCACCATGTCGTCGTAGAGCTGGACAACCGCCACGACTTCACCCTGCGGATACGCGACGACGGCGTCGGTTTCGACACAGGCCGTCTGAAAAACATGTCCGAAGCGCATGTCGGCTTGGGCATCATGCAGGAACGCGCACGGCGCATCAACGCCGTATTGAGTGTAGAATCACAACCGCATCAAGGCACTACGGTTACATTAGTGCTGCCCCAACACAGAAGGACAGCTTCATGAGCATCAAAATCATCTTAATCGACGACCACACATTATTCCGCAGCGGCATCAAAGCCCTGCTGTCGCGCCAAAGCGACTTCGACGTCATCGGCGAAGCCGCCGACGGCTTTACCGGCATCAAACTGGTCGAGCAGATGCGTCCCGACATCGTCCTGCTCGACCTCGACATGCCCGTTATGAACGGCCGCGAAACGCTGGCGCAGATACTCAGCAGCAATCCGCAGCAAACCGTCGTGATGCTGACCGTATCCGAAGACAACGACGATTTGACCGAATGTATGCGCATCGGCGCACGCGGCTTCCTGCTGAAAAACATCAACGCCGACTTCCTGCTCGACAGCATCCGCAAAGCCGTTGACGGCGACAACGTGTTCTCGCCCGAAATGACCACCCGCCTCGTCCAATCCCTGATTTCCCCCGCCTCGCCGCGTGCCGACCACCTGTTGTCCACCCTCACCCCGCGCGAAATGGAAATCCTCGGCTACCTCGCCGCCGGACACAGCAACAAAGTCATCGCCCGCCATCTCGAACTGGCCGAATCCACCATCAAAGTGCATGTACAGAACATTTTGCGCAAGCTCAACCTCAGCAGCCGCGTACAAGCCGCCGTATATGCCGTGCAGCACAAAGTCCCGCAGCCGGAAGGGGTATAGGCGGCTGCGGATGTCCGCCGCCGTATCGGCACCCCATCACGACATGCTCCGAAATCCGACTGAAAAGGCCGTCTGAAAACTCAGTTTCAGACGGCCTTTCCATATCAATCCGACCTGTATTATTTAGTGTGCATCAGCCAGTATTGCAGCCCGACCAGCGTTTTCGCGTCATGGATTTCGTCGTTTTCCAGCGCGGCTTTGACCGCCTCGCGGTTCATCAGCACGGTTTCGGTGATTTCGTCTTCGTCATTGCTCAAGGTGCTGCCCAAACGCACGCCTTGGGCTTGGTAGAGGTACATTTTTTCGTCGCAGAAACCGACTGCGGTATAGAAAGTATGCAGCAGTTTTACACTGTCGGCGGTGTACGGCGTTTCCTCGGCCAGTTCGCGCAGCGCGCATTCGGCGGGATCTTCGCCGGCCACGTCCAGCTTGCCCGCAGGCAGTTCCAATACGGCCTCGCCCACCGCGTAACGCCATTGGCGCACCAGCACGATTTCGCCGTTTTCCGTTTCCGCCAATACGCTGGCCGCTCCGGGATGGCGGATAACTATACGTTTGCTTTCGTTGCCGTTGGCCAGTCTGACGGTATCGCGGCTGATGCTGACGAAGCTGCCTTCATAAATCGGTTCGCTGCCGACTTTGGTTTCTTTTAAATCCATTTTGTTTTTGGTTCCTGTCTAAATTATCGTCGTGAGGCCGTCTGAAAATTCAACGCGGCGCGCCGCGTTCGATTTCCACGCCCACTTCCTTCACGTCCGGCAGTATGCCGGGCTTCACAATCCGCACCCGCACCCACAGCGCGCCGAAATCGCGCAATATCAGGTCGGCAACGTGTTCGGCCAGCACTTCCAGCAGAAGGAAATCCTGCTCGCGCAGGCTGGCGCGCACGGCCTCGCACACGTCGCCGTAATGTACGGTTTCGCCGATGTCGTCCGACAACGCGGCCTTTTCGGACACACCGATGTCCAAGTCGAGCAGCAGCGTCTGCACGTGTTCGCGCTCCCAGCCGTATACGCCGATTAAAGTCTCGGCCTTCATGCCGCGTAAAAAGACTTTATCCATTTGCTTTGCACCGTTTTCACGTTAGAATACCCGCTTCATTGTAAGCAAAGCATAAGAAATGTTCAATCTGTCGGCAGTCATCGCTTCTTACCTGATCGGCTCTTTGTCGTTCGCCGTCATCGTGTCGAAATGTTACGGCATGGCCGACCCGCGCACCTACGGTTCGGGCAACCCAGGCGCCACCAACGTGCTGCGCAGCGGCAAAAAGAAAGCGGCCGCGCTCACCCTGCTCGGCGACGCGCTCAAAGGCGTATTTGCCGTCGCGGCGGCAAGGCTGCTGCAAGACAATCTCGGCCTTTCAGACGGCATCATCTCGATTGCGGCCGTAGCGGTTTTGGCGGGACATATGTGGCCGGTGTTCTTCGGCTTTAAAGGCGGCAAAGGCGTAGCCACCGCGCTGGGTGTGCTTTTGGCGTTGTCGTGGCCGACCGCGCTAATCTGCGCGGCAGTCTGGCTGGTGATGGCTTTCGGTTTCAAAGTGTCGTCGCTGGCAGCGCTCACGGCAACCGTGGTCAGCCCGCTTATCGCGTATTTTTTCATGCCGCACGGCTCATGGGTTGCCGCCACCGCCGTCATCGCCGCGCTGGTGCTCTACCGCCATAAAAGCAATATCGAAAACCTGCTCCAAGGTAAAGAAGGCAAAATCGGCGATAAGGCGAAAAATTAGCCGTAAAATCCAAACCGCGAAGCCTTGCCATGACAAGGCTTTTTATTTGCCCGAAACGCGGTTTTGCCCGATAATTCCGCATCTATAATGCGTAAATGACAAACCTTTTGAAATGATTAAAAAAATCCTCCGTCCTTATGCCAAACCGGCATTACTCGCCGCAACCGCCGCGCTGCTTTCTGCCTGTTCGCTGGTGCGTTACCAACCCATAGCCACCATCAACAAAATCGATTTGAACAGCGGCTACCGCTTTGAAACCGACCGCCAAAGCCAAAATAATGCCGACGGCGACGACACTTATATCGTATTGATGTTTTCCGGCGGAGGCACACGGGCGGCCGCCTTGGGCTACGGCGTCCTGGAACAGCTCAACCGGCAAAAGGTAAACATCGGCGGCAGGGAAAAAACCCTGATGCAGAATGTAGACGTCGTCATCGGCGTATCGGGCGGCTCGGTGCTGGCCGCCTATTTCGCGCTGCACGGACAGGACACCATTCCCTCGTTCGACCGCCGCTTCCTACGGTTGAATTTCCAAAAGCTCATGACCAAACAGGTTTTCTCGTTTGCCAACCTGCCCCGCCTGACTTCGCCGGAATTCGGCCGCGGCGACCTGCTGCAAGAGCAGTTTGAAACCCATCTTTTCGGCAAAGCCACTTTCGCCGACTTGGAAAAACGCCGCAAAGGGCCGTTTGCCATCATTTCCGCCACCGACATGGGCTTGGGGGAACGCATCAACTTCACGCAGGAATATTTCGACCTGATGTGTACCAATCTGGGCAATTTGCGCATTGCCCGCGCCGTCGCCGCATCCAGCGCCGTACCGATGGTATTCGCGCCGGTTACGCTCAACAACAACGGCGGCAACTGCAACTACAGCCCGCCCAAAGATACCGCCCAAGCCGCCGTGTCCGGCCGGAATGCCCAGCAGAATAAAACGCGGCAGGAATACGTTACCCGCTACCGCCGGTACGACAGCAAAACCCGCCCCTACATCCACCTGCTCGACGGCGGCCTGACCGACAACCTCGGTATGCGCAGCCTGCTGGATATGGCCGACGTCTATTCCAGCAGTATGCTGATGCGCCGGATGACGGACCACAATATCCGCCGCGTCGTCATCATCAGCGTCAACGCCCGCAACCGCATCGACAGCGACATCGACACCAAAGCCGCCGTCCCCGGCTTCAGAAACGTCCTCAGCTCGATTGTCGACATTCCCATCGACAGATATTCCCAAGAATCCCTGCGCCGCCTGCGCGCCTTTGCCGACAAGTGGAACGAAGACAACCGCAACGCAGACGACAGCAAAAAAATCGCCCTGTCGTTTGTCAGCCTGAGTTTGGACGACCTGCCGAAATCCGAGTTGCGCAACGACGTGCTGAACATTCCGACCAGCTTCTACCTGCCGCCGGATGACATCGCCAAACTGCGCACCGCCGCCGCCATCCTGATGAAGCAGTCCCCCGAATACAAAAAACTGCTCGAAGACTTGTCCGCCAAGCCGAATAAAGCCGCAATCTATCAAGAAACCGCCGTCCTGCCGCGCACTGTGTCCCAAAGAGAACTGGACGAAATCAACAACCCGAAAGCCGGTGCGGACAACGGCGGAAACTCCGACAACGACGGCAAATAAACCTTTCAGACGGCCTCGTTTATCAAAACGGTCGCCGCTGCCGTATAATGGCACGGCACATACCCACATCATCGAAACCACTAAAGGAACACACTATGGATTGGCGCGGACGCCCTGAAAGTACCAATGTTGAAGACCGCAGGGGCAGCGGAAGCGGCGGCGGGAAAACGCCCGGCATCATCGGTATCATCGTTCTCCTGGTCGGCGCATATTACGGCGTTGATTTGTCGGGCTTGGTCGGCACGGCCGGCCTCGGCACCGGAACCGTCCGACAAAGCAGCCTCACCCAAGAGGAAGAAAAAGAACTCGCCAAAATGTCCAAAGTCGTGCTGGCGGATACCGAAGCCACATGGCGCAGCTACTTCTCGGAAAAACTCGGCAAAACCTACACGCCGGCCAGAATGGTCTTTTACACAGGCGGCACGCACACTTCCTGCGGCGCGGGCCAGGCGGCGATGGGGCCGTTTTACTGCCCGGGCGACCGCAGCGTTTACTTGGACCTGTCGTTTTACGACGATATGCGCAAAAAGCTGGGGGCATCGGGCGAAGCGGCTTTTGCCTATGTAATTGCGCACGAAGTCGGCCACCACGTCCAAAACCTGCTCGGCACCCTCGGCCAGGCGCACACACAAATGCGCCGCAGCAACAAAGCCACTGCCAACCAGATCTCCGTGCGCATCGAACTGCAAGCGGACTGCTACGCGGGCATCTGGGGCAACAAACTCGAAAAATACAGCAAGATCCGCATCAACGAAGCCGATATCCGCAATGGCCTGAAAGCCGCCGAAGCCGTTGGCGACGACACCCTGATGCAGCGCGCCGGGCAGCGCGTCAACCCCGCCAATTTCACCCACGGCAGCGCCGCCGACCGCATGAAATGGCTCAACACCGGCCTGCAATACGGTGAAATCAGCCGCTGCAACACCTTCAACTGAGCGCGCAGCGGGCGCGTGTAGTAACCTCATCGGGCGCGGCAGTATAATCCGCGCCCGTTTTAACTGAGGGGAACATCATGTGCGGCATCGTCGGCATCGTCGGCAAACACTACGTCAACCAGGCGCTTTATGACGCGCTCACCGTCCTGCAACACCGTGGGCAGGATGCCGCCGGTATCGCCACCTGTGACGAAGACGGGCGCTTTTTCCTGCACAAAGACAACGGCCTTGTGCGCGATGTCTTCGACGAACGGGAAATGCGCCGCCTCGTCGGCTGCTTCGGCATCGGCCATGTGCGCTATCCCACCGCCGGCACATCCAGCGCCGCCGAAGCGCAGCCGCTCTACGTCAACTCGCCCTACGGCATCGCCCTCGCCCACAACGGCAACCTCACCAACAGCGACGAACTCATCCGCGACATCTACGCCAGCGACCTGCGCCACATCAACACCCGCTCCGATTCTGAAGCCCTGCTCAACGTCTTCGCCCACGAACTGCAACGCCAGGCGCAACTGCGCCCGACGCCGGATGCCATCTTCACCGCCGTCGCCGCCACCCACCGCCGTGTGCGCGGGGCGTATGCCGTCGTCGCCATGATCAGTGGCTACGGCCTCGTCGCCTTCCGCGACCCGTTCGCTATCCGCCCGCTCATCTACGGCGTGCGCGACGGCGAAGATGGCCTCGAATACATGATTGCCAGCGAATCCGTCGCCCTCGAATCCCAGGGCTACAGCGTGGTGCGCGACCTCGAACCCGGCGAATGCCTCATCATCACCACCGACGGCAACGTGCACCACCGCCAGTGCGCAGACGCGCCGAAACGCGTCCCCTGCATCTTTGAGTACGTCTATTTTGCCCGCCCCGATTCCACCATCGACGGCATCAACGTCTACAAAGCCCGCCTGCGCATGGGCGAAAAACTCGCCGAACGCATCCGCCGCGAATGGCCGGAACACGACATCGACGTTGTCATCCCCATCCCCGATACCAGCCGCAGCTCGGCCATCGAACTTGCTGCCCACCTCGGCGTCAAATACCGCGAAGGCTTCGTGAAAAACCGCTACATCGGCCGCACCTTCATCATGCCGGGACAAAAACAGCGGAAAAAATCCGTGCGGCAAAAACTGAACGCAATGACCCTCGAATTTCGCAACAAAAACGTCCTGCTCGTTGATGACTCCATCGTGCGCGGCACCACCAGCGAACAAATCATCCAGATGGCGCGTGATGCGGGCGCGAGAAAAGTGTACTTCGCCAGCGCTGCGCCGCCGGTGCGCTACCCGAATGTCTATGGCATTGACATGCCGACGCACAGCGAACTCATCGCCTACCGGCGCGAAGAAAACGAAGTCGCCGCCGCCATCGGTGCCGACCGCGTCATCTACCAAAGCCTGCCCGACCTCATCGACGCCTGCATGGACACTAAATACAGCCTGCCGCAAGACTTCGAC
>ERZ772807.953-NODE-953-length-16718-cov-3.983136_pt1 | contig 16718 bp, 12 predicted proteins | sample MGYA00511472_ERZ772807 | MGnify/ENA primary metagenome ERZ772807 (study PRJEB29015, sample SAMEA2737947) | human oral metagenome | biome: human oral; feature: human-associated habitat; material: dental | place: China | collected 2039 ...
ACGACCCCGAGATTACAAATCACGTGCTCTGGCCAACTGAGCTAAAGAGGCAAATCCTTGCAGCCGACTACGACTATAATAGGACGTGTTGTAAAACGGCTGCAAAGATACTGTTTATTTTTCTAATCTCCAAAACTTTTAATCAGTTTTTTCAATGATTGCGGATTTTTTCCTTGAACTTAGTCAACTGCACCTTCATTGAATCAACAGCTTCATCAATTCCCTCCTCAAACGTGTCGCAAGTTTTCTCTACAAAGAGCTTCTGACCTGGCACAGAAACCGTAACACAAGTTTCTTTATTAAGGGCGGTAGCAGGTTTGACTACCTTTAGTTGCACCTCTACTTTCTGTATATCTTCGTAAGTTTTCTCCAACTTGGCGATTTTCTTTTCGATAAACGCCTGTAACTTCTCGGTAGCGTCGAAATGAATCGACTGAATTTTCAGTTCCATAGTTAACTCCGTTTTAAAGGTTAAGCCCTTGGATGGGCAATAGAATATTCACGTTTAAGCTGCTCAAATGTTGTGTGGGTGTAGATTTCTGTCGTCGACAGACTTTCATGCCCGAGCAACTTCTTTACACTTTCAATTCCTGCCTTATGATTGAGCATCGCTGTTGCAAACGTATGACGCAACACATGCGGTGAGCGTTTCTTCAGCGTACACACCTTCGAGAGACTTCTCTTCACCCGTTCTCTCACCAGACTTGCAGACATTCGCTGTCCCTCATCGGTAACAAACAAAGCTTCTGACAACCGACCAACCTCGCGGTCTCTGGACTCCATGTAATCACGAAGCGTGGTGCAAAGCTCTTCACCAAAGGGAATAATGCGCTGTTTATTTCTCTTGCCCGTTACTTTCAACTGGTATCCCGCAAAGTCAACCATTTTGTCATCAAGTCCCGTCAGTTCCGAAAGCCGAATGCCGGTTTCATAGAAAGTCATGATAATCGCACGGTCACGTACGTCTTCAAAACTTCTTGTCCAGTATTCCCGCTCAAGCAGCCTGTCCATCTCCTTTTCTTTCAGGAATTGAGGCAGAGACTTGCCCTTTTTCGGTCCCGTGATGCCGTGAACCGGATCCTTATCCACAAGCTTTCTTGACAATGCAAAACGATAAAAGGAACGCAACGCACTCAATCGCCTATTGATTGATGCAGCATTGTTTCCTTCATCCATCATGCGCTCCATCCAGTTGCGAACAACATCCGAGTCTACCGACTCCCAAGATACCGGATTTTTCAAGTCTCTAAAGAACTTCTCAAAAGACCGAAGGTCATCCCCGTAGTTCTTCACCGTCAGTTCGGAGCGGTTACGCTCAAACCTAAGATAGTCGAGAAACTTGTCAATCATCATAAACGCGCTGCTAACATCTACATGTTTATGGCAACGAATTTACGGAATTAAATTCAAACTACCAAATTTTTAACGAGTTTTTATTCCTCGTTTGTGCGCAGCTTCTGTACGTAGATAGCGTGCTCCATCTTGAGTCTCTTCAAAACAGAAGGCTTGTTGTACTGCTGACGAGCACGAAGCTCCTTAACAACACCTGTCTTTTCGAATTTTCTCTTGAATTTCTTGAGAGCTCTTTCGATGTTCTCACCATCTTTTACTGGTACAATAATCATGTTTTTTGTTTTTATTAAATTGTTTATATGAAACTCATCTTCAAGTGGTTACGACCCATCGAGAGCCAACAATCCACTATAAGCGGATGCAAAATTACATCTTATTTCCTGAACTTCCAAATATTTTCCCGTTTTTCTTTAGAAACCGACTTACAGCTTGCTTTTCTTACAACCTTCAAAAAGTTCGTTTATCACCAATTCTGGAGACAAGAAATATGTAAAAATCGAATGTAGAAAAACAAAATATTTTTTTTGTGATTTTATTGCTACAGAAGAACTAGAAAAACATAATTGTTTCGATATTGCCAAAAGAACGAGTATAAGATGTTCAATTATGTAAAGGCACGTGGTAGTAGGAAGCCTACGCTACTACCACGGTGCAGTCTCCTAAGCTTGCCTCCTTGGACCGACAATCTTCCATTGAGAAATTACCTGATTACTTGCCTAAAAAGTTTATCAATACTATAGCACTGTTCATTTCATTTTCCTTTCTTTCTACAATAAAAGTATGTATGAATCGACTCTTCTATATGATTTTTCTTTACAAAGAATGCATACCGTTACTAATTCATAAAAAAACATAATTTAATTCATCAAGTCCACCAAGACAATATATACAAAGAAAAATAGTAACTATCTTTGTATGCAACAGAGAACTCACTTTTTATATTTTAAAAACTCAACAACTAACACCCAACATGAAAAATACGCTATTATACCTCCTTTGTAGTTTTCTTTCTGCCATGGTGCTTTGGGGATTCACGGCCTGTAAATGGTCTGCTCCCCCACCATTGGATACCTTATCCTATGCACGTGCCGATAATGCGATAATCAAGTGTAAAGATATACCAGCAGCTGAACAGTTACTGAAACTCTATACCAAGAGCGGTAATCGTATAGGAATGATGCTTGTTTATAAGGTACTGGGCAAGAAATACAGGGAGAGTAATCAATTTTTCGATGCTATCAGAATACACCGAAAGGGATTAGAAATAGCACAGGAGCTGGCTGATACTTTGGAGATAATACGTGCTTTGAATAATCTTGGTACCAACCACAGGCGCATTGGCGTACTTGACGAGGCAGCCTTCTTCCACTATCAGGCACTGCTCTACTGCAACTTGTATAGTCAAAAAGACCGAAAGATAAAAAAAAGCCGTGTAATATCGCTCAATGGAATCGGTAATGTGATGCTTACATTAAATAACTACGAGGTAGCCGACAGCGTATTTCGCATAGCACTGATTGGCGAAAAAGAATTGGGGAGCGACCTGGGACAGGCAATTAACTATGCCAACATTGGCGCGATATTCGAGGCTAAAGGTAAGAACGACTCGGCTATGGTATATTACACACAATCGCTGGAATACAACATACGGGCAAAATCCGATCTTGGTATCGCACTCTGCTATATTAGTTTCGGCCGGCTTTACGAACACAATCGGCTTTGGGACAAGGCTATCGAAAAATATAAAAATGCTTATACCCTAATGGAAAAGAAAGGTGACAGATGGCATTGGTTGGAAGCAAGTACCGCTTTGATACGCATCTATATTGAAAAGGGGAAACTCCACAAATCTGCGGAAGCTCTCTCTGAAGCACAAAATGTGGCAGAGAAAATAGGCTCTAAGGAACATCTGGCCATCATCCATAATCTATATTACCGTCTATATGAACGGCAAGATAACCATACTGCAGCACTCAAGAGTTTCATCCAAAGTAGTGCCTATAAAGACAGTGTATCGGGAACGCAAGAAATCGCACATATGCAGAATATTCGAATCAAATATGAGCGCGAGAGGGCGCACTATGAAATCAGCAATATACGACAACAATTCATGTCTGAACAAAGTGCTAAAAGGTCATTTGTCCACTCCACCATCGTCTCACTTGTACTACTGGCCATTGTCATTGCCCTACTGATTTATACCATTCGAGTGCGTTCACACAGCCAACGTATGCAACATCGCTTGGAAGAAATACGTACCAGTTTCTTCACAAATATCACCCATGAATTCCGCACACCACTCACAGTTATACTAGGCATGGGGCATCATATGGTGACAGGCCAACTGCCAGCAGGCGAAACAATACAGTCTTGGGGAAGCGCTATCGTGCGTCAAGGTAATAGTCTACTTAACCTCATCAATCAGCTGCTTGATATCTTCAAGGTGAAGTCGGCCATTGGCGAACCCGACTGGCGCACAGGAGACATCGTCGTTTACCTGCGTATGATTACCGAAAGCTTTATCAGCAGTGCCCGACAAAAAGGGATTATGCTGGGATTCTCGTCAGCTCAATTAGAGATAACGATGGACTTCGTACCCGATTATATACAGAAGATTATGCATAACTTACTATCCAATGCCATCAAGTACACTCCCAAATCAGGCACTGTATATGTTAGCGTACGCTGTGAGGCCGAACAACTTGTGCTGCAAGTGGTAGACAACGGTGTGGGCATTGCGCCCGAAGATCTGCCTCACATATTTCAGCCTTTCTATCAGGGCAAGAATTGCAATAATAATATCGGTACGGGAGTAGGGCTCTCGCTTGTATCACTGATAGTAAAATCCATGAGTGGAAACATCGGCATAGAGAGTTCGCCAGGCAGAGGCTCTACTTTCACTGTAACGTTACCACTGCATCATGGCAAGTCTAATTGGCCTCTCTATATAGCAGAAAAAGACAATACTACAACACTTTCCATTTCCAGCGGTGTCGAAGTTACCGATACCAATGGTGAAGAAAGTCTTCCGTTAGTACTCATCATCGAAGATAATACCGACGTCGCACACTATATCGGACTGCAACTCAACGCCAGATACAAGGTGGAATATGAGATTGATGGTGCTGTCGGACTGGCAAAAGCAGAAGCATCGGTACCAGACCTTATCATTACCGACCTAATGTTGCCAGGTATGGACGGTTATGAGATATGCAGGCGAGTGCGCTCTTCAGAAATCATCAGCCATATACCTATTATCGTAGTAACCGCCCGCGCTACTGAGGAAGATCGCATAAAGGGTATTGAAAGTGGTGCCGATGCCTATCTCTACAAACCATTCAACGCCGACGAACTAAAAATGAGAGTGGAAAAACTGCTCGAACAACACCGCCGATTACGCGACACATATATTAAGGTTGGGCTTGCCGACAGATTGGAAGACGATTTAAAGAACGACAGGGAACGCGACTTCCTTAACAGGTTCGGTGACATCATACGTCAACATATGAGTGAAGGTGATTTGACCAACGATACATTGGCGGGCTATATGGGCATGAGTGTTTCCCAACTACGCCGAAAGATATTTGCACTGACAGGTGATAACATCTCTATCTATGTGATACGAGTACGTATCTCCAAGGCCAAAATTCTGCTTAAAGGCTGTCCACAACTCAAGATTGGCGAGGTGGCAGCAAGATGTGGCTACTATGATATTTCGCATTTCTCCAAGACTTTCAAGCAGGAATGTGGCATGACACCCACACAATACAGGTATTCCCATTAAGAATTTCTCCCACTTCAGACTCTTATATCTAATATAGATAAATGCTATTTCTACAACTCCAGTTCGAATAAGATAAAATAAGGTTCCATTATATGGCTTAGTAATTTGTATTGAATTACCTTGCATTTTGAGTCATTTCACCATGCGATTTGACTCAAAATGCAGTGTAATCTATGTCAAATTACAAAGCAAGCTGATATGGACTACATCTGTTTGGAACAAATCTTTGCTTTGAATAGTTCTTTCTACTTATCCCAAACTAAAATATGTCTACTATACTTAAACACACATCATTTCCAATATAAATATAGTTTTTAGTTTTTCTTTTGTATTTATTATCTTCTGATTATCAGCATATTACCATTTAAAAGTGTTACTTTTATATAAATTGACGACCATCCTATCATCTGCAATTTGTAAAAAAATGTTTAGTTTATCACAACATGCAATCATACCAACTAATAATTTTGTAATTGTTAAGCAGCTTAACCTTACTGACATTATTCACTTAATTAATTAGAAAGATGAGAACATTCAAGGAAATCTTAGACACTTATACCAAAAGTTGGGAAGATATTAGTTTTACAATCCAAAGAGAAACACCCAATGGAACAGTCGAAGAGGAAGTACACGTTGCTCCACCTTATGTAATGAATACAGAGAAATACATCGACAAAACACAAAGGCATAGTAAACTTTGGAGAAGTTTTGTAGATCTTCTCACGGACTTGCAAAAAGAAATGCCAGGTGATGACTATATGGATCCGACAGGCTCCATTTACGGCAAGGGAAGGCCCGAAATCATTAAAAGCTTTCTTGATCAAGTGGGCAGTAAAATACAAGGGGAAAAAGATCATACCATACGCGATGCACTCATTAGATATGGCATAGGAATCGACTGCTCTGGCTTCGTTACAAGAGCCATCGGTAAGATCATGCAGGAATACAACATTCCTTTTGATATACGGAAAGAAACACTGGGTACAACCAAACCTACTTCCTCCTATCTCAGATCTAATGCCACCATATTAAGAAGCTCTGGATCTGACAAACTAACAAATATGATAGAACTACAGCCCAGTGACATTCAAATGTATATAGATGGAAATCATTTTCACATTCTGATTGTTATCGACATTGTGGAAAAAAACACAAACTCAGTCCGGTTCATAACGGCAGAAGCATCATCTGTGCCAAACTATCTATGTGTAAGGCGATCGTTGTGGCAATATCAGGCTCCCAACGAACTGTTACGTTACGATGAGAAAAAGGGAGAATGGAAGAAGCCCAATGGCTGGGATAAAGATCCTACGAAAAGGAAATATACATTTGCACGGCCTAAGGCATTTTGTATATGTCTTTCTGTATAATAAGAATAATACTATAACCATTTATTAACCTTTTAAATTTACAAAATTATGGTAGACAACAGTAATTCGGTAATGGGTACCGATAATTTAATGAACGGCATATTGGGAAAATTATATGCAGTATTAGCAAGTGGCGATGATGTTGCACCTGCAAGTGAAGATAACTTCTTTGCCTGGGTAACTCCCGGACAACCCGTACTTGCCGAAGATTTCAATTTTGCTTTTCAAGGAACGTCGGGTACAATCCTTGATAAGGAAGAATTGAAACGGAGAGTAATAGAAGAGATCAACAACTACAAGGAGGCTAAAGCAGCAAGCGGGCAGGAAAAAGTAGAAATCGATACGGAGCGTATTATTGAAAAAGTGAAAAAAGAAATGATAGAAGAGAATGTGGACAAACTGCACAGTATGGCCGCCAGCTTTTCTCAAAATGTAGACTTTATACCCGATGTGAGCGGAACGAACGAATCCGGTGGAAACACTAATTTGAGAACCATGCAAAACGAAGGCTCTTTATCAGATGTTTACAAAGATGTTCTCCAGATGAGTCAGGTGAAAGTTGCAAAACTGGATGAGGAAACCGAAAAAAAGATAAAAAAATTCCATAAGTTGCTTGCACCGGTAACAAAAACAACAACCGATATCACGGGAGAAACGAAAACAGAGATTCTGCCAAGTCCAATCGTTAAGGCATACAACGAATATATGGAAAAATACAGGCAAGCATGTGATGATTATAATCTGAAAAGGGTCAATGGCATGTATGGTAGCGTGCAGGATAAGCAGATGTGGGCCTATGGAGCAGCTACTTACCGCAACAGGGTGAAAGCTGCCAGAGACGAATGGGAAACTTCTGGCTATAAAACTGAGTATGAAAAGATTTCATCTTATATCGCACAAGTAGAAGGCCGCAGTATGCTACTCCTACTACGAAGCTATAAAGATTTGATTGTTGAATGTACAGTAGATAGAACAAATGGTGGTGCATCGTATCTTTACACAACACTCTCACCTTCCAACTTCGCACACTCTACGGGCTGGACGGAATTCCGCTTTTCAAGTAACGAGATGTCTACTTACAGTGATTCAGAGTACCACAGTAAGAGCAAAACTTTCAAAACCAGTTCTCGCAGCTTCTGGCACAGACATAGTACAACGAATGAAAAAAGTGAGAGTACGTATTCCTTTGGAGAGGGAATGAACTTCAAGGATTTTTGGTGCAGCTTCGAAATGTGTCAGGTAAATATCGTACGCCCATGGTTCAAGCAATCATTCTTAACCAGCCGATACTGGAGATTTGACAAAAACTGGGACAAAGGAGAGTATCTAAGTGATGGCAATATGCCGCCCAAAGGCATTATGCCGGCTTTCCCTACTTCTATCATCTTCATCAGGAACCTTGTACTCCATTTCGGAAAAGGCTCCAGTGTAGATAACTACATGTCTGAATATGAAAGCCAGTCAGGATCTTACTCGGGCGGTGCATATTTCGGCATTTTCAATCTTGGAATAGGAGGAGGAAGCTTAGGAGCTGGCTATAGCCATAGTTCTACAAACAGCGAATCTCACTCTGATTCACATTACGAGTACGACAGCCAATCCATCAGAGTTCCTGGCATGCAGATTATCGGATATAACTGCCACATCATGCCCAAGTGTCCAAATCCTAATCCCGACATCAAGGAAGACGAATGGGAGTCATAATATCTATCACACCAATGGCGGCTGGCATTTCAGCCACCATTGGTTCTACTTTATTATAATCGCCAGCACCTTTAAATATCAGTCCAATGGATACACGAATAATGGCCGCCGTTTATGCCAAAATCAAAAATACCTACGAGAACGAGAAAGAAAGAAAATTTCTATGTTTCCCAACAGGATTCCAATTCCGCTTCTCCACAGCCGACCTCCCAGCTTTAACTAATATGAGACTGGAAGGGGAACAATTCGACACATCAATCAATACAATGTACGAGTTTTCCAGAATTGTGAACAGTCCTGTAAGAGGTATCACGAGTTCGGGAGTTGAGACCGATGAGCTGCTTTGGGACCTGTATAGCGAAATCCTATCTACAGCGGAAATAGCTGAAATATCAGAGAACACCTCTTCCTTCAATCGCTACAACGAGGCGGTAAACTTCCTATATACGTTCAATGATGACTCTCGTGCAGCCAACGACACACTATTAACATACAATAAATACCGCGACCAATACTTCAAGCAGTGGGAAGAATACAACAATGTGAAACTTGCGCAAACAAAAATAACAACTGAGCAAGGGGCTCTGCAAGCTGCAAGAGCTGTCAAAGCATCCAAGGAAAAACTCGATGACATCGAGCATGAATGGATTGTCGTAGGCAATAAAACGAAAGTAGAAGAGTGCCTCAACACCATTACCGAACTCTCAAAGGCCCACCCTACCATCTTGTGGAACGAAATGAAACAGGGTTTCGATGAACAAAGTGACTTCCTCACCTGCAATACGAAAGGACTCTTTGCACCCTCCTACATCTTTCCATCAACATTTATGGATGAAAAGTGGGATACCATCACATTCGATGCCGACGACTTGGAAACCTATTTCGACAAGGCTCCCTCAGCACTTAAACAACTGACATTAGGACGCCAACAAGAAAATATTAAATCCATATCGCTCGAATACAGGTCTGTACGCGTGGAGCGCCCGTGGTTCAACGGAGCCGTATTCAAATCAGACCTGTGGCGTTTCCCTAACACTATGAAGAAAGAGCCGATAGCCTATTCGGACGAGCCCTCACTCGGTCGCTACCCTGCCTACATCACTGCCCTATTGCTTTATCGCAACCTGCAAATTGTCTACAAATCGGGAATGCAGGCTGTCGAGTCTTCCGAAGGCAAAGACACAGCGGCTGTATTGGCGTATATCTGTAAACGACTAACCGACTGTCCTTCTCCCAACCCCAATGCAAAATGGCACAACGGCTATGCCGATGGAAGACTACAACTATGCCAATCACACGGCGGAAAATTCATCGCACGCGCTCTCGGCAGACAAATAGGCAGCTGTTACCTGCCTCTCGGGACAGAAGTAGAATGCATGGCTGAACCTGACACGGCAAATGACTACGTTATTAACTGCTGGAAAAGAAACGACACTGATACCAGTTGCAACAATTATCACTACCGTTTCAAGATAGCGTCGCCCAAGGAGGAAGTTGAGGTAGTATGGAAAAAGGGAACCAAGATACCTCCCTCCTCATATGAACTGAGTCCTGACAAGAAAATTTTGTTTAAATGGAAAGGTTGTGAAGCCTATATTGACATGGATACCATCAGCGAACTGCTGACCGTGACAACAATCTCTGCCGAAGCATTCTGTGACAACAAATGTCTCCAACATATCCGAATTGGACAAAACGTATCGGTTATCGAACGTGGTGCTTTTATGGACTGCGAGGCTCTTAATATGGTGGAGATACCAGCAACCGCAACTTCCATTGATCGCACAGCATTTGGAAAGCGTTCCACTATGACTGTTCCACACTTTACCGTTGATGGAGATAATCCTGTATATGTAGCCAATGAGGGTAACCTCATGGAGCGAAAACACATCAGCAACACTTTCGTTTTGCGATGTATGCACTGTGGTTTTCCCATATTCTTTACCAAGCAGCCTGACATAACGGTATGTCCATACTGCCACAAACAGTTGGATGCAAAGAAGAAAGAAGAGCAGATGGTTATCCAGCCAGACTTCCATGTTCCCTTGAAAATCAGGGAAGCAGAGCTCAAGTCTATCCTCAAGCATCATTTCAAGCACAAGTTCTTCGTCCTAAAAGACTACAAGCAGACAGTATTTGACCATGCCGAATTTAGCTCCATTTACATTCCACAATGGTTTTTCGGCGTCATCACCTCTTCTGAATATATAGGACTAAAAGGCATAGATCAGCAACAGACACAACCATCAGCAGAATCACAAGAAAAAGCTGGTAAGGAAATCAAATACAATGAATGTTCGGGTACCCATGGAATGATGTTCAAGGACATCGTTATCCCAGCATCTAAGTTTAATGTCAAAATTGACACCAATGTTACAAAGATACCTTTCAGAGCCGAATTGTACTCCTCTTCCTCTCTGTTTGAGTTGTATGGGTGCAATCACGTGGAAGGAACAAAGGCACTGAAAAATCAAATCGATACTGAAATAAAAGATGCCATAAAGAATGAAATAGGCGGAATAGAACCAAAAATAAAAACGATAAAAACAGCATACACCAATGTCGACAGTTCTTTGGCATTATATCCGATATGGAGTAGTCTGTTTACCTACAACGGTAAAGATTATCGTATCATTGTCGATGGATATACAGGAAAAGTGAGTATGCAGAGTCCCAAGGACAAGGTCAAGATATACGTCACGATTGCTATTGTCCTTGCAACTATCTCTGCAATAGTCTTATGCTGTATCTTGTAAACCAGTCGTCTATTGCTGTAAAGTGATGCATTTCACACGCTGATCTGCATCACTTTGCTCATCAATCTGACTCAAATTGCAACGCATTCTGACTTTAATCAGAAAGCCACTCATTCCGATATGAACGAAAATCCATAACAACATTGCCTTTCACTGATAACTGCTCGCGACACATTCATGCCGATAGACAAAAACAGTTTCACAGCAAAAATATCGGCGACGGCGCTTTTTTCTACTTCTTTTTCTTCGTCTTTTTCTTTATTCTTGTTCTAGTTCTTGTTCTTAGGGAAGCTAACCTGTTGATTATCAAGCATCTCATTTGTTAATTATATTTAAACACCGATTATTTACTTTCCATTTAACAAATATTTAAAAGAAATTGAGTCTGTAAGACAAACGATTTACAGCATACTGGCACTAATCTTTTTTATGTGTAAAACAGAATAGCCTTTTCAACCGAGAAACCATTCAATAAAAGCAACGAATACAAAGAATGGGAACTACTTTTCAAATGGTTTTGTATGCTATCTGCCACTTTTTTATATACCTTTGCATAAAATATATCGGTAACGGCACTATCTATGGGCATTATTAAATTTATCAAGCAGTGGACGCTGTTGTGTGCCATCGTCTTCGGAAGCATTGTCTATTTGGTTTTCACCCATATTGCTGTGCTTACTCCTTTTGGCGACTACATAGGGCCAAAGCTTGTGACGTTGTTGCCTGTCAATATCTTCTTGATGCTTTATATCACGTTTTGCAAGATACAGATGAACGACCTCACACCCCGCAAATGGCATTTTATCCTGCAAGGCATACGTACGCTTTTGGCTGCATTGAGTGTCGTTGCGGCCAACCTCTGCACTGATCCAACCTACAAACTCGTCTGGGAAGGCGTATTTATCTGTGTCATCTGCCCCACTGCCGCAGCCGCTCCTGTGATTGTAGACAAGCTTGGAGGAAGCATTGCTTCACTGACCGTGTATCTTCTCATAGCCAATGGCTTCACATCAATCATCATCCCTTTGTTCTTTCCACTCATGGAGAAAGGGGCCGACATCACTTTTGCCATGGCCGCATGGATGGTGCTCAAGCGTGTGTTGACGGTGCTTGTAATTCCATTAGGCTTGGCTTTGTGCTCGCGAAAGTTCCTCCCCAATTTCGTTGCGTGGCTGAAAACAAAGCGCAACATCGCTTTCTATCTCTGGAGTTTCAACCTTTCTATCATCATGGGACTTGCCATGCAGAACATCATGAATGCACCCGTTTCGGGCTGGGTGCTCGTAACTTTGTGCATCATTCCGCTTCTGTTGGCCATCTTTCAGTTCTCTATGGGCAAACTTGTTGGTTACCGTTATGGCGACAGCATTGGTGCTGGACAGGCCTTGGGACAGAAAAACACGGTGGTTGGAATATGGCTCACGCTCTCGTTTCTCAATCCCTATACAGCCATTGCACCCTGTGTCTACGTGATTTGGCAGAACATCATCAACGCAGTTCAGCTGTGGTATAAAGACAAATATGGCTATCTGAAATGGTAACTACCTGCTATAGCATTCACCATATGACAAAACTGACAGTTCAAGAAGAATGAAAAATTGGTATAGTTTTTGCATTTGTATCGTGAAAGAGTTATTTTACCACATCAAAAATTAAATCAAAATAGGTTAGAAAGAAATGGAAATCATTAAGGATAAAAAGTTTGGAGGCGAGCGTCCTCTCTTTGGATTGAAAGACGTGCGCTTGGAGAATATCACGATCACCGATGGCGAATCGGGCATCAAATGCTGTCAGAATATAGAATGTGAAGGTTCAAAATTCTATGGCAAATACCCTTGGTGGCATGTTGACAAGAGCCTCATCACCAACTGTTATTTTGCCCCGGAGAGTCGCTCGGCTATCTGGTACAGCAGCAATATGACGATGAAAGGCTCGGTGATTGACGGGCCGAAGTTCTTCCGGGAAATGGAAAATCTAGAATTGGAGAACGTGAAAATCACTGATGCTGACGAGACTTTCTGGAAAGTTAACGGTCTGAAACTGACGAATGTCGAATTGCACGACGGCACTTATCCTTTTATGTTTTCTCAAAACATCTATGTAGACGGCCTCACAAGTGATTCAAAATATGTGTTCCAATATTGCAGGAACGTGGAAGTGCATCATGCCAAAATCACCACAAAAGACAGCTTTTGGGAGTGCGAAAACGTCACTGTGTACGACTCCGAGCTTGATGGTGAATACTTAGCTTGGCATTCCAAGAACGTGAAACTCGTGCGCTGCCACATCAGTGGTGAGCAACCGCTCTGCTATCTTGATGGTATTACTCTGGAAGACTGCACATTTGACGCTGCCTGCGACCGTACCTTTGAAGACAGTCGCAACATCAATGCCACGATCAAAGGGGCAATTTCCGAAATCAAGAACCCTGTCAGCGGACGTATTGTGGCTGATGAAATCGGGAAAATCACTTATAATGAATTTGCAAAAGGCAGAGACTGCGTGATTGAAACAACTAAATAAACAGCAATGGGAAAATATAATTTTGACGAGATTGTAGAGCGTCGGGGCACTAACTCCTATAAGTGGGACCTGCCAAAAAGAGAAGACATCATCCCCATGTGGGTGGCCGACATGGACTTCAAGACTGCTCCCTGCATCATTGAAGCACTGAAAAAGCGTGTAGAACATGGTGTTTTTGGCTATAATTTCGTGCCCGACAGCTACTATGATGCTGTCATCAATTGGTTCGACCACCGTCATCAATGGCATATCCGGCGTGAGGATATCCTCTACACTTCGGGCGTTGTGCCTGCCATTTCGTGTTCATTGAAAGCCATGACGATGCCGGGCGACAAGGTATTGATACAGACTCCCGTCTACAACTGTTTCTTCTCTTCTATCAAAAACAACGGTTGTGAGGTCTTGGAAAATCCACTTCGCAGACAAGGTGACAGCTATGTGATTGATTTCGAAGACTTCGAGCGCAAGTGTGCCGATGAGAAAACCACCGTATTCCTACTCTGCAATCCTCATAATCCCTCTGGACGCGTGTGGACAAAAGAAGAACTTGAACGCATGAACGACATTTGCCTGAAGCATGGCGTGAAGGTTATTGCCGATGAAATCCACTGTGAGCTCACCATGCCCGGCTACACCTACCAGCCCTTTGCAGCCGTAAGCGATGCATGCAGGGACAACAGTGTGGTGCTCAACTCTCCCTCTAAAGCCTTCAATATTGCCGGTCTGCAAATCGCAAACATCGTTTGTCATCAACCCGAAAGACGGCAGCGCATCAACAGAGCACTTAACATCAACGAGGTATGCGATGTCAATGCATTTGGAATAATAGCCCTGCAAGAGGCTTACAACAATGGTGGTGAATGGCTTGACGAACTCAAACAGTATCTCTATGAGAACTATGTGGCGCTCAAGGAATTCTTTGCAGAATATCTTCCCAAACTCGAAGTTTGCCGTCTTGAAGGCACTTATCTTGCATGGGTCGACCTTTCGCGCATCGAACTTACTGCCGACGAAGCGGCCCATGACCTCTTGGAGCATGCGAAAGTATTGGTCAACAGTGGCACCATGTATGGTCAGAAAGACGGTTTCTGCTATCTCCGCATCAACCTTGCATGCCCACGTGCCACGCTCATGGAGGGTTTGAAGCGCATCGGAAGAGAACTTAGTCCGTATATGGTTGACGAGGCACAAGGGTGCCCGATGTAGAAGTTACATCGGATATAATGATATCCTATACAAGATAGAAATAAAAAGAAAAGCTGTCTGTCATCGATGAACCGTGATGTTTCGTTACGAGAACAGACTGCTTTCCTTTTAATTAGATATTTCTCTTGCTACGTTTGTAATTATAAAAATCTATCAGTAACTTTACTAAAGTCATTGACAGGCCAAAGATAAAAGAAGGTATAAGCAGCTTTTGAACTAAGTTCGAAGGCAATATTTCTATTATGTCACCAATCAGCCACAGTCCACTAAACATTAAAAGATACTGGAAGATCTTTCCAAAGTAAATTATTTTTTTCATACATGAATATTAATTGAATGCTGCATCTGTTATATTATTTCAAATACAAAAATATAGAATGTTGATATATGTCATTCATTTTGACAACGGATTTTAACTATTTTAAATCGTTTAGTTTTACAATATATAGCATATACCGATATTTCCTCCCAAAAACAAATTAGTTCTATTTCTTCTTCCCCAAACGTTCTTTCGCTTTTTTAACCCTCAGACATGTTGCACTTCATGGCAAAATATTGTATCTTTGTCATGGAAAATCAAAACCATCTGCACATGGAAATCAGACAAAAGCATAGAAACAACCCTGTGAAACCCATTCATTTATTCCTTTTGAGAATGACAAGGAGCATCGTCACTTTACTTTTTTTACTGGCACTTTTGCCTGCATCTGCCCAGCGCGTTGCCATTCATCAGCTCCGCAATGGCATGACCGTGTGGCTCAATCCAGACTCCACGGAGTCGAAATTCATCGGATATGTGGTTGTGAAAGCAGGGGCACGCGACTGTCCAAACACTGGAATTGCCCACTATTTCGAACACATCATGTTCAAGGGGACCCAGCAAATCGGCACCACAGACTATGCCGAGTACCGGCAGGTAAAAAAGGAAACGCAGGAATATTGGATTGCGCAGAGAAACATAGCCTCTCTCTATGCCGCAGAGCGCGAAGCAGATGAAGAGAGACAGCGACAGGAAGAGAAGAAGCAAAGATGATTAGGAACTAGGGCAACAGAGAAACACGTCAGTGGCCGGTTCTGCTATCAAGCGTTCCGCAGGAACGCGTAGCCTCACGAAGTGAGTTCTTCTAAGGGCTTGGGAGTTAAAGTGTACCCCTTGTCAAGGACACAGCGCACATTAGAAACCATTAGATTTTTATCAGGCTGTTCTTCTTGGAACCGGCCGATTACTCAGCCGGTCCAGGTTCTTTGAGTGACAGTGGATATACTCCGGTTGTGATGTACCTGTAGTATTCATCCGGAGCCAGCTTTGCAAGCTGCCACTGATAACGTTCTGTGTTGTAGTAGTCCATCCAGTCATCGATGATCCGCTTGACCTGTGAAAAGTGAGTGCAGCCATAAAGGTCGATTTCATCCTTCATGTGCCAGAAGAAGCTTTCCTGGGGAGCATTATCCCAGCAGTTTCCTCGTCGGGACATCGATTGCCGTAGATTGGAATCCTTTAGGATCTGTATAAACTTCAAGCTGGTGTAGTGGAACCCCTGATCAGAATGAACTATGGTCTCTGCCTGAAGGGATATCCCATGTTTATCGACCATCTGTACAATGGTCTGAAGGACAAAATCCACTTCCAAAGACTCGCTGAGCTCATAGGCCAGTATCTGTCTTGTGTAAGCATCCAGTATCGTTGATAGATAACAGAACGTGCCGTTTACGGTATGTAGCTTACGTCTGTCAGCAGCACCATGCGTGGCCCCTTAGCAGTGAATTCCCGGTTAACCAGATTTGGTGCTGTATGACTCGTGTGAGTGGCCTTTGCAAGTCTCCGATAAGGATTCACTTTGCGGATTGGGCAATACAGGCTGTATTTTTCCATAATCCGTCGAATTTTCTTGACGTTCATTACCACCGGCGGATCCAGGTGTATCAGTCTCATGTAGATGCTTCTGGCACCTTTCTTGTAACCTCGGTAGTTATAAGCGATCAGGATCAGTTCAAAGTCTGCACGGTCCTGTGCTTCTTGAT
>ERZ772807.964-NODE-964-length-16597-cov-4.697679_pt1 | contig 16597 bp, 17 predicted proteins | sample MGYA00511472_ERZ772807 | MGnify/ENA primary metagenome ERZ772807 (study PRJEB29015, sample SAMEA2737947) | human oral metagenome | biome: human oral; feature: human-associated habitat; material: dental | place: China | collected 2039 ...
TGACCACAGAGGCAGGTGAGGAGGCTCTCGGCAGTACGAAGTATGCGTTTGTGAATGGTAAATTTGTGAAGAAATGAGGCGGAGGTTTACCCGTTGAAATAGCAGAGAGGTGCAAAAATGCGGCTGTCCCGGACATCAGAGAGCACTACGGCCAGAAGTGAAAGCACCTTATAGCAAAGGAATTTTGAGATAAAAGACGTGCCGGGACAAGAGTTTGAGACAGTCATTAAGCTGTCGCGCGAAGAGCGTTATGCCTGTTTTTCATGTTACAGCCTGTTATAAGGAAATATCTCGGCGATAAGCATCTCAATCCATATAAATGTATTAACTTTGCATTTGGAAAATTAAAATCAATGATAGTAATGGTAGCCTCTTTTTAGAAGACCCCAGTGGTAACAACATTTATATGGACGGCAAACAGAAGATTAGCTTCAACGGAGCTACTTTAGAGTTCAATGCCCAACGTATTATAATGAATGCCACCGAAAGAACTGAAATAACCACCAACGATTACATCCTCAATGCCCTTAGCAAGATATATGTGTTTAGTACTTGGTTCAAACAGCAAATCAATGGCTTTATGCATCTTTTCAGCAATAGCGCTTTGATAAACACCACAAATGCCATAGATATTGAAGCCAAAGAAGCCAAACTCCTCGGTACAGAAAAATCTATTGTACATTCTGATAATGTAGCAGTTGTAAACAGTTTAGGAACCGCTGAGCTCAAAGGGAAACAAGGCAATAAATACACCCAAAAAGCTGAAGAGGTGTCTTCTACTCCAGCTGAAGAAATAGGCTTAGCAGTAGTACATTTTAGACCTTTAGACACTTGGAGAGGAGAATTTGGATTTGATTGGTTAAGGGTTAATGATGGGGCTGCCCTTACAAAAGAAAAACCTTATGAAGAAATTATAGAAGGAGGATATGGGAATGGTATAGTGGATTTAACAAGAGGAGCAACTGGAACAGCTTGTCTTAAACTTAAAACACAATATCATCAACATTGTATAAAGAGAAAAGATATAACAAACACAAATACAGAATATTTTGTTCCTTATCTTTCTCTCTTTTCTAAAGAATTTGTAGATAAATTAGCTACTTCTCCTAATCGTCCTGTAATATTACCTCAATATGAAGCTGAGATTCAACTTTTAATAGAGATAGAAGAAAATATTGATAAATTAGAATTTGAATATAACAAAGATATCTTTAAATTAGATAAAAATGTTTTATCTAATAAAACCGTAACTTCTTTAACTAAGGGAGAAACAATAAAAATCACTTGTTTAAAAGATTTAGATAGTGACAAAGAGATTAAGATTTACGCTTATCCAAAAATAGATAGTTCTGAACCAGAAATGCTTTTAGGTAGTGAGAGTCAAGCCGTTGAAGAACAGGATTTCTACAATAAATTAGAATCTTTTTTAAACCGAAAATTAGCTGGTAAGATTATTATTCTACAAAATGACAGCAGAGTAAGGAAAGAAAAGAAGTTTGTATTAGTACCTGTGATGACAAATATACATAATATTGTAGGTAATGATAAAATAGGTTCTTTTTCTTTAATAGAAAAAGAAAATTTACTTAGTTTTTTATATCAAGGATTGATTATAGGTTTTTTAGAAGAAGGAAGAGCACTTGATTTAAGTTCTAACCGTAAATTTCAAATTAGAATTGATAGTAGAAGAAGAAAAATTTATGGAGATTATATATTTAAAAACGGAACTCCTCCGAATTCAAAACGAACAGATGGAAATATTTGGGAGGACAAATCAGGTATATTCAGATATGTTCAAATGCTATATTTAAAAGAAAATAACCAATATAAAGGTTACTTCACAATTTTTTGTTTTGATGAAAATACCTATGATAGTTACAATATTCCTACAACAGGACAAGCGGGAGCTGTACCAGGGCAGGTAGAAAAAATTTCAACTGAAAATGTTTTCTTATTTAATGGCATACGAGGAGGGCAAAGAAAAGCAGACACTCTTCCTCATGAAGCACTACACGGTTTGGGGCTACACCATACGCACAAAGATTCTACACCTATTAAAGAAGCAACAAGGAAATATGTATATTCTAATGGCAATGTAAATATAACTAATTCCACCGATAATATAATGAGTTATGGAAATAAAATAAAAAAATCTTTATGGCGTTGGCAATGGCATATTATTAACCCTAATATTAAAGAAAAATGAGAACGACAATTTTGATAATATTATTACTAATTGCGATAGGTTGCAAATCTCAAATAAATAATAATTTAAATCACATGGAGATGAAAAATTTTGACATAGAAAAATTTGAAAAAAATAAAGGAAAACAAGGATACGCTAATGAATATCGTTATTCTCTAGATAATAGAAAAATTAGAGAGTATAGTTATTATAAAGAAAATAAAGTAAAGTATAAAAGAGAAATATCTCAACTTTTTTATCCCGTACATTATGCTTATGTCTATGATGAAAAAGGGAATATACTTACAGAAATAAAGGAATTTAATAGCTCTATAATTCTTATAATACAATACAATAATCTGGGGAAATTAGTAAAAGAAGAAGATTATAACAGATTTTTTAACCATAGTTTTGAGCAAATTCGAGAAATTGTATTAAAAGAAAGAGGTGTAGATATTTATGACCAACGACAAGCAATGGCTAACCGAGTTGAAGGAGATGAAACAGCTGGAATATTGAAAAAATATTACCAAATACATATATTAAAATCAGAACTTCTTGAAGGAGAATGGTATTCACAGCCCGTAGAAAGTTTTTTTATAGATGACGAAACAGGAAAATTATGGACAGAAGAAATGATAAATGAAAAGTATAAACATTCCTCCACTCCCTATCGTACCTACAACGACAAAGCCTACACTGAAGAAGAGTGGAAAGTCTTTGAACAAGAACAATGGGAAAAATACCAAGCTAACAAAAACCATAAGAACTTTTGGGATAAACTTTTTGGGTAACAAACCTTAAAAAACACCACACTATGAATATCATCACCAATACCGCAGAACTTAGTTGCAATCAAGGTACTACCAAAAGCAAACTTACTGTAACAAGTCAGGATATTGTAACTATTGAGGACAAGCCTATTGCTACTGAGGGCGACAAACAAGCTAATGTCAATATAATGCCTTTTGGTCAGTGCAAGCTAAAGCCTACTACAGGAGGCTACTTGCCTTGTATGCCTGCTCCTACAAAATGGGAGCAAACAGCTGAGAAAGATACTATCAACGATCTAAAAATCCTAACCGAAAAAAGCACTTGTCAGTGCGCTGTAGGAGGTAAAATATCCGTTACCCATAAAGGACATAACGAACAACACGAAATAGAATAAAAACAAAAATTTGCACTTTTGCAATTTATTTGTATATTTGCAACGTTGAAAAACTATCAAAATGGAACACCTAACAGGAGTTATAAATGAGATAAATCGGTTACCTTATGATATAAGGGCAGAAGTGCTATTAAACCACTTGTTAGACAAAGGAATCATCTCTGACAACGAATATATAGTAAAACACCAAGGGCAATTTGTACGTGGTTATCGCACCGATGTACTAAGTGCAAAGCTTACTGATTTCAACTACGATCCTACCCAACTGATAGAGGTAAGCCTTTCTCGTGATAGTTTGTATGATATGCTCCCCGAAAGCGTCGCTCATCATACCAAGAATGAAACTCAAGGCAAGGGAGTAGAAACGATGCTCAAAGATTACAGAGAAAGGAAACAAGAAGAAAAAGCTGCTCGTACCTTTTTTAGTCCTTTTGAGAATGAGATTTTTAAGTTAGGAGTAGAAATAGAATCCTTTGAACAAGATAGTTTTAAAGAGCTTAATGCAAACGAAATTTCTACATTATTCTATGAACTTTGGGGTATTTCAAAAGATTTTTCTACTTTTTTAGTGTCTAAATTCATAAGGTTGTTACCTTATAGCTACAAAATAGTAGGCAATATCCCTCTTACAGTGCAAATACTCTCAAAACTTTTAGGTGAAGAAGTACATATTAAAGAAAAAGAGTTTGCCACTTATTCTGATGAATCACAAGGTTTTTGCTTGGGAGAAGACATCTACTTAGGAGTAGATATGATCACAGGTACAGCCTATGAAGATTATACCAAACACCTGACCCTTGAGATAGGTCCTTTAAAGCATTCTGCTTTTACTGATTACATTCTTGGGGGCAATAAAGAAAAATTCGTTATAATGTTCTGTGAGCACTTTTTCCCTTTGGAAGTAGAAATCCAATTAAGTGTATTGCTCTCAGAAGAAGAAAGCCAATTTGAATTAAAAGAAAACAACGACCCTATTTTAGGTTATAACACTTGTATATGAAAGAGTTAAAGAATTACTTCATCAATTTGTTCGACCCTCGTCTATTGGTAATATTATTGTTTTTAGTAGCTATGTGTATAGCTATTACCATCATTTTTTCAAAGAAAGTACCTGAGTTCAAACAGTATAAAACTAACATCTACATCTATCTGTTCTTAACAGTATTGGTGTACTCAGTCATTGCCTTTTTAGGATATAGCCGCCTCTTTGAAGGGAAAACCCTAAGTGAATTTGTCTTCTATCAAATCTGTACCTTAACTCTCGGTTTCTTTCATTGTTATTTTTACCGTTTGTTTTTCAATAAATTCAAACTGGAGGACGATGTGTTCAAAGAACTATTTTTTGCCTTATTAGTCGTGCTATATGCCGCAGTACCTTTTTTGTTAATTTACACTTTTTTAAACGGAATGTACTATATGCCCCTAATGATGGGTAATTTCATAGTCTTTTTCATACCTACTTTAGTAAATGCGAGCTTCAATCATTCTCTAAAGATACCACCTAAAATCTACACCACTTGGCAATTCCCCGAAAACTACAAAGAATTAGTAGGAGTGAGCGATGATGAGATGCGCGATTTAGTAGTATTCACACTAATGATAAAAAAAGAAGAAAAGGATAAAGACTATACTTTATATCGTGCCAAAGGCCCTACCCGAATAGATTTTGGGCGCTTGTTCTACAATTTTGTAGAAGATTACAACGAGCGTTTTGCCGATGCTCCTATTGAGATACAAAATGAGGATGGCTTTTATAATTGGGTATTCTTCAAACAACCTAAATGGTATGAATCCACTAAATATATAGACCCTAAGTTTACCCTATATATGAATGGAATAGAAGAGAATAGCTACATCATTTGTATGCGAACACTTGTTTCCGACGCCGCAATGAATAATAGTGACCAAGAAACAGATTTTGAATACAGTAAAGAAAAGGACAATGAACGAGTTCAAGCTTATTAGTCCCACTTTACTTAAGATAATAACTCAACAGATATAAAATAAATAGAATAACAATGACAGAAAAACTCACCCATTTGCCAGTGAACTTTATTGATGGAATGAAAATCAATAAAAGGTATTTTATAGATATTCAAAACTTTGTCATCGATTCGGTACGCGATGCCATAGGGGTACACACCTCAATGCTTACCTATGGATTGTTGCCCGTCAATGACCCAGTGAGAATGAACCTGTCAGTAGACACCCATAAAAACCTCCGACTCCGTATAGAAGAATGCCACGCAATTACCCCTAATGGCTCTCGAATAGACATCAGTTCTAACACGGAACAGAGTACGCTCTCTTTTTCATATCCCGAAATTATCAAAGAGATAAAAGAAGATGAGGTCGCGTTATTAGCTTGTATTTCTGTCAATCCATTCAAGCGTGTCCCTTGTGGAGACCCTGACCCTGAGGAGAATCCACCACGCGACCCTTATACCGAGCCTGAATACTACCTTTCTTTAGTAAAGGAAGAGGAGCTCAGAAAAGATATGGGTGTAGGGGGACATTATCTCATTGTAGGAAAAATTTGGGTAAGTGGTGGTAATACCAATCTTGATAGTTCTTATATTCCACCTTGTGTACTGGTTGCTTCTCATCAAAAACTACAACAGTTATACAACGAAATCGACCGTTTCTATGGTCAGATGGAAATTTATGCTATCCAAATCGCTCAAAAAATACATACTAAAAACCAGACCAATAAATTAGCTACTATCATAGAGCAAATGACCGATAGAATGCTCTACTACTTAGCTACTGAAATCAATCATTTTCGCTGGCTTACACTCTATAGTACCCCTGCCGAAATGTTAGTGTCAGTAGTAGGATTTGCAAGAGTGCTTAAGAACTTTATCGATGCCCGATCTGGAGTAGGTAAAGAAGAATTGCTCAATTACTTTGCCGATTGGTGCAACGTAAGTCAAGGAGAGTTTGAAACAGTCTTCTCTGAGGTAATCAATACAGAATACAATCACAATCAAATAAGTGATGCTGTGGTGAAAGTAGAACGTTTTATGAAAACCTTAGAAGATTTATTCGCTATTCTAAACCGCTTAGACTTCATTGGTAAGAAACGTGATGGCAGCATTTTCGTATCTGAAATTACAAATGAAAAAAGCTCTCTACAACCTGAGAGAAGCAAGACTTTCTTAGCCGATTAATAGAAATTAACAACAAAAAAATAAACCTATATGGAAATATTAAATCAAAAAGAACGCACAAAAGCATTAGGCTTTTTCGTGTTATTTTTCGCTCTTGCTGTATTTGTTATAATTTTAGCACTCGTTGTCAATATCTACTTCCCTTTCAAGGAAAATGATTTGCTCAAACAAGAAAATGCTCGTATACAAAGAGAAATGAAATTTCAAGATGGCTTTTCTTTTCAGTTAGAAAAAGTTAAAGTGGCTGTAGATTCTATAGGAACACCTCAAGGGAGCTATAAAAACGATTTTTTCAACGAAAAATTAGCCCTTTCTATCCTTGCCGATATGTACAAGCAAATCCCTAAAGACTCTCTTAGAAATAAAAATATGTACAACAATACTATCTTGGTATACAAAGAACTTATTGATGCTAAGAAACAAATAAAACAACTTACCATCAATCAAAAAACCTTGGATAGCCTTAGTACTATCAACAAAACTTTAAAAGAGGAATATGATAAGATGAAAGTAGATTTAGAAGTTTGCAAACAACTATACCAACAGGAATAAAGTAACTATAAAAAGACAAATTGGATATGTTAAAAATATATTTACTTTCATTCATAAGTTTTATATGCTTTTCTTCTATTACTTTTGCTCAAGAAGAAAAAAAGCAAGATAGCTTGCAAATCATCTCAAAGAACCCCAAAGAGCCTGTTACTATCAATTGCAAGATAGTACAAGGTCATAAAAAACTAAAAGGAAGACATTTTGCAAGTGCACAACCTTTATATCTGCGTGCTAATAAAGATACACTCACTTATGGAGTGTTCCAGTTTGGCAGAAGAGGAAAAGATTTATTCCTATATGTCAAAATATTAGACGAATCTGTTTGCTTGAAAAAAGAAGAAGATTTTGATATGTTCTTTGCTTCAGGAGAAAAGATAACCCTAAAAAATCAATTTCCCATCAATTGTGAAGGGGCTTTTGCGCATAAGCTAAATGCCAAAGAAATAGATGAGATTATTTTTAAAAAAATAACTAAAGTTAGTATTTATACCTATCATAAAAACTATGAGTTTTTGATAAGTCCTAAACAAAGTGATGACATCATTACCCTAATACAATGTCTAAGAAGGTATAAACAGTTGAAATAACAAAAAAATACTATGCCACTACCCGAAATAAAACTAACACTACAATATGAAGACCGCTATCTGTCAGAAAAATGGGAAGATAGAAACGAAAATAAAGTAGTGGTACGTACTGATACCCATTTTCAAAAACATACCATTAGTATTCTCATCTCAGAACAACCCATAGGAAGCGTTCAACTAAAAATAGACGACCATTGGGTAGAACTTCCTACCTACAAACTTACGGTTACAGACGACAAAACCGAAGAAATAAAAACTTTCCAAGTAACTCGTGACTTCCTTACTTTTAAAAAAGAAACTACCCAAAAAAGTTTTTTTTCATTCTTAGGCATCAAGCGCTTTGATAAAACCTCTTTCCTGTATGAAAACATAGCCTTTGAACCCGAAAAAGACAGTATAGAGAGTTTCGAACTATCGCGTTATCGTAAATTGTCAGATAATTCCTTGTCCTATCAGTTTCAAAGTGGAGATAAAAAACTCCTTATCTATGCAGGGAGCTTAGAAAACTTTGCAAAACCTACAGATATAGATAGTTATTTTATCATTGTAGATAGTAATGAAGGACAAAGTTTTATAGGTGATATTTCTTATCGAGAAAAAATGCTAAAACTCACCCCTAAAGTAACACTCCAAGTTATCAAACGCACCAAAATAGCCAAAGAATTCTCTTTTGATAATAAAGGAAAAGTTCAAAAATTCATTTATTTGTAAATTATTAGAAAAGCTACACTAAACACATACGATTCATATTTATGAAAGGAATATATTACAAGCTACCTATCGATTTTGAAGGCTTGATGAAAAAACAAGACCTTGCTAAAATAGCTTTGGAAGATTCTATCTCTCAATCAATTTTCACCTTGATGACAACTGTTTTTGGAGAATGTAAGTTCGATGAAACCTATGGTTGTGAAATATGGGATACTGATTTTGATCTCCTCAAAAGTGATAACGAACTAAAAACTTTTGTAGCCCAAAGCTTAAAAAATAGTATTTCACAACACGAAAAACGTATCACTGTTCAAGATATAGATGTAATAACTACAGAACAAAATTTAGGTAGCTTAGGTAAAAAACGAATAAAGAAAAAGGTATTGGTTTCAGTAAAAGCAGTTATTTTAGAGACCAATCGCCCTTATGTATACAAAAATTCTTTTTTTGTAAGCCCATTATCCTACTAATTTTTTTTAATAAAAACACTGAATAATGAAACAAGAACAGATAAAAAATAGGATGCTAAAAAGAGCTTCAAAGATGTGGGGCTATAGTGAATTAGAATCAGAAAACGCTTTTGATCCTGTATTAGAACTTATTCTTTCAGCTTGTGCTTCAGAACTTGAAAAATTGCGCTTTGAACAAGAAAATTCTCGCGCAAGAATTACAGAACGCCTCCTTGAAGTTATTTTTCCCGATGAAGTTACCGGTATTACCCCTTCTCAAACTCTTCTACAACTCACTCCTATAGAGAACAACGTACAAATATCTCGTTATAGTCATTTTAAAGCTGTTAAACGGATACAAAACTTGTACGATCCTACTCAAGTAAAAACAATGGACATCTTTTTTAGTCCTACCTTAGAAATGAAACTTACCACTGCTCAAGTAAAATATTTAATTTTTGGCAATAAAATATTGCAACAAGAAAGTTTTTTTTATCAGGAAGAGGTAGGATATTCTGAAAGAAACATTCCTTCAGGAGAGTTTTGGGTAGGGCTATACACCCCTGAGGTAGAAAAGTTGGAAGATTTATGCTTCTATATAGATATAAACAACAAAGAACAAAAAGAGTTTTTCAATTATTACTTGCAACAAGTAAAAGTGTTTTGTGGCGAAAAAGAATATGAATTAGTAGAAGGATATAATGTACCAACAAGTAATCTTGAATATGAAGATATTGTCTCTAAAAACTACACTAGCGTAGATGCTATTTATAATGAAGTAAATCAGTTCTATCAAGGAAATTTCTTTACTTTAAAAGGAAATATATATCCTGAAAGAGAAAAAAGTGAGTACATAACTTCTTTTATAGAAGAGAATTTTTCTAACCATCGTATTGCTACTGAAAAAGATATCGTTTGGCTGCGCTTTAAGTTCTATGAAGTAATTACCCCAAAAATCTTGGAAAATATACGCATTGCTTTAAACTGTATCCCTGTGGTGAATATGTACAACACTAAAAAAACCAAACGTATTAAGGGGCAACTAACCATCTATCCTATTATAGGAGATAACACCTTTTTGGATATTGACTACATTTCTGATGACGATGGAAAGCGATATGAAGTGAAAAACTATCAAAAGGATTCTGAAGATAATATTTCCTTCGTTTTAAGACGAGGTGGGGTAGCACGCTTTGATGAGCGAAGTGCTTTAGACCATTTACAACACACTTTAAGGTTGATAAGAGATGAAACAGCTTCTTTTTCCGCCATAGGAAATGACTTTGCTATCGATGCAGAACTTAGGCAAATAGGACAGAATCTAGCTTCTATCTACCAAAACATAAAGAAAAGAAGTCTTTCCTTAAACACCAATCCATTTCTAATCATTTCTTCTATGAATAAAGAATTGGATATGAGCTTTACTTTTTCCTATTGGCATACAGCAGGAGAAGAAGGAAATGATATAAAAACGGGAGTTTCATTAGAGTGTGATAAAAGTAATAAAACAGCTATTAAAAGTGCTATTACTGTTAAACCTTCTTTGGGAGGTAAGCGAGGGCTCAGCACTGCTGATAAGATTTTAGAATATCGCAATGCATTGCTTTCTCGAGGTAGAATTGTTACCATTGCCGATGTAAAAAACTTTGCTAAAAGCCATTTCAAGCACACAATCAAAGGATTAGAGGTGCAAAAAGGTACTAAAAAGGAAGTCTCACTAAAAGGAGGATTTAAAAGAACTATAGATATTTACCTAAATAAAAACAAAGAAGTAGATGTCAACGCAACAGAATGGGAATACTTAAGGGATAGTTTCTTGATTAAATTAGAAAAAGCCTCTACAAATATTTATCCTTATAGGATTTTTGAGAAGTAATTTAACATCACCGTGTAAAACTATACATTTCTTTTATAGGAATATATCAAAAAAAGCATCTTCTTTAGGTGCTTTTTCCTTTTCTTATCTAAAAATAATTAAACACATTTATTTGTTTTACAAGTAGTTAAAATATGTTTTAAAAATATTTTGAAAAATATTTGATTAAAAAATTGCATTGTATTTTAATTTTAACTACATTTGTCGCGTAATAAAGTTTGGTAAAAATTTAAAAACATTATTCAATGCTAACAAACAAAGGAATAGGAGGCAATGAAGTGCCTATAGACGCTAGTGAAGCTATTTTGGAAATAGCTCCTAACCGCACATTGATAGCTCAAAAGCTCAGTGCAGAAAACCCCGTAAAACCCGAATTAGTGGAAGGTCTCAATACCTTAGACAAGGTATTCGAGCACTTCAAGCCTACTATGAAAGTAGATTTTGAAGACAGTGAAGGAGCTACCAAAGTAGAAGAATTGACTTTTAAAAACTTGGGAGATTTTGGCACTAAAGGAATTACAGCCCAAAGCGCTTTCCTTACGGGATTGGCTACAGAAAAAGACCAATATCAGAAAATAATCAAACAACTCAAAACAAACAAACTCCTTAAAGCAGCCTTGGAAGATCCTGATGCTAAAAAAGCCTTACAAGATACATTAGAAGCTCTAATAGCTGAGTTGAGTTAATTCTTTAAATTCCCAATTAAATATTTGAAACGATGTCAAATAAAGTAGAAACAGTAAATACAGCATCACAAGCACAAGAATCTGTTAAGAAATCACCTATTTCATTAGAAAAGTCATTAGATAAATTAGTGCGTTATGGAGGGTTTGATTTGTTAGAAGCCTCCATAGAAAATGTACAAAATGTAAACCCTGATAGGAATGCTCGTAGAAAGATATTCCTTACCGAAAGTAGCAAGCAAAAAGAAAGAGATACCCTAAAGAAAACATTAGAACTTTGGGCAAGTGTACTAAAACAAAGCGATTCTTTGGTAGAAATGGTATCTCACTGCGAAGACCAACAAAAATCAGCAGAAGAGTTGCTTTCTAAAAACTTATACAATGCTGTAGAGGCTACTCGTGAGTTAGAAACAAACTATCGAACCATAGCTTTGTTCTACAAAAATACTGAGGAAGACAAAATCAAAAACATTACAGTGATGAACGCTTCCTTAGAGCAACTCAAAGACCTTGATAACACGCGTTTTATTGATACCATACACGCCGAACTTTCCGATAACTACGACCGTTTAGACCTTAGAAATAACTATGGCTTGTTAGTGATTCCAGGTTATTTAGGCTCTAATATGGTAGTCGAAAAATGGGCAAAAATCGCTCACGAAAACAAAGTAATGCTCGTTACTGACTTTGAACACTTAGATGAACCCGATGATGTAATGGAGATGTTCGACGAAGCAAACCTCACAGGTGGCGATGTGTATCGTGCCAATGTACTAATGACCTGCAACTGGCTAGTAGGTAGAGGTCGTTTCAATGAAATAGGCGAAACAACCGATTTGTTTGTCCCTCCTTCCGCCGCTTTAGCTGGAAAAATCTACAAAACATTGATGTCTCAGGTAACTGCAGGAAAGAAATTTGGAGGTATCAACGAAGTAGAAGGCGTCCGTTTCGACTTGAAGAAAAGCGAAATAGCCAACTTAGAAAGTTTAGGACTTATCCCTATGGTAAATGAATACGGAAAAGTAATGGCTTTCTCTGGCAAAACATTGTTCAATGGAGATAACTTAGGACTACAAACGTATTCTGTAGTACGTGTGTTCGACTATGTGACCAAAGTACTAATGGATTTCCTTAACCGTAGAGCTTTTGAGAATTTTACAGCTACTACTCGTAAGGATATTATGAACCAAATAGTCCAATTCTTGGATAGTATTACAGGTCCTAAAAACCTTATTGAGAATTTCGAGATAAGACGATTTGAACAAGACCCTAAACAAAAAGACAGAATCTATTTAGACATTCATATGAAACCTTATTTCCCTGCTAAAAACTTCCTTATCAAAATGGATGGACACAAGGGAACTGATGCTAATGAATGGGATACTGAATATGAACAAAAGTAAAGTACCTCTTATGAAGGGATGATTCACCTTAAACAATAAAACAAGGTTTAGACTTCCAACATAAGGCATTGGAGACATTTTATATATATATTTCCATAATTGGTATTATTGAGTATTAAATTTTAATTTATTTTAATTATGTCGTTTAAATGCAAACTGAATGTTGCTGGTAAAGAACGCAACATCGTTTCCGTGGACTACGGAATGTTACAAGAGACCGACGTCACAGGTAGACCTTCTTCGGTTACCAGAGGTGGCAAAATTACTATCACTGTGGAAAGCACAGGTGATACCGACCTTTTTGAGTGGATGACCAACTCTTTCGAACGCAAGGATGGAAGCATCATCTTCCTCAAAAGAGACAGTGAGGCTACTTTGAAAGAGCTGAAATTTAAAGAAGCTTACATCGTGAAGTACAAAGAAGATTTCGATGCAGCAGGTGATAATCCGCTGACAGAAACCTTTACACTCTCTGCTAAAGAGATTGAAATGGGTACAGCCAAACATACCAATGAATGGGTGTAATCTTCTTTTGATTTTTTAATGTAATTATTAATCTTTTAAATTTTTAAACGTATGTCTTTCAAAGCCAAACTTAAAGTAGCCGGCAAAGAATATAATGTTCTTAGCGTAAGTTATGCATTGTTCCAAGAAACAGATGCAACAGGTCGTCCTTCTACCGTTACACGTGGTGGAAAAATTGATGTAGTAGTGGAAAGCACAGGAGAAGCCGACTTCTTCGAGTGGATGACCAATTCTTTTGAACGTAAAGATGGTAGTATCACTTTCTTAAAAAGAGACAGTGAAGCTACCCTAAAAGAATTGAAATTCACTGAGGCTTACCTTGTAAAACATCGAGAGCATTTTGATGCCTCAGGAGAAAAACCCCTCACAGAATCCTTTACTATTTCTGCAAGGAAATTAGAAATGGGTACAGGTGCTTACGAAAATGAGTGGGTGTAAAACTTATGGAAATTGGGTAGCGCTTTAGAGTGCTGCCCAATTTTTGTAAAAAACAAACAGAATTTAAGTATAATCCATAAAATAAATAGAATATGTCTTTCAAAGTTAAATTAGAATTAGACGGAAAAACCTACAATGTACTCTCTTGTAGATATGAACTTACTCAAAATAGAGATAAAACAGGATTACCCAAAGGAATGCCCGAAGGAGGCGAAATACATCTTCGTTTAGAAAGTACAGGAGAACCTGATTTCTTTAAGTGGATGAAAGATAACAACGAGACCAAAGATGGTAAGATTATTTACTATCGTCGCGATGCTATGAGTAAGCTCAAAGAGCTTGTATTCAAAAAAGCTTTTTGTGTGAACTTTATAGAAGATTTTAATGCTGATAGTTCCGACCCTTTACAAATAGAACTCATTATATCAGCACAACAACTTATCACTAGTGGAATTACCTTTGAAAAGCAATGGAAAATGACGCTATAAAAACTTTTCTATTGTAAAATAAACTAATTTACACTGTATGAACTTAATACTATACTAAAATTACCTTTTAAAAGAGAATCTTATGAGTACAAATGATGAACAATTCACAGGTTATCGCACCAATCACCCCGATGATATCGCTCATTTTGCATCGGTGAGAAGTTTTCAAGACTTTTTGGTAGACAAAACCAATCCCGTAGTGATGGTTACCCTTACTATCAATGACAAAGGTTTTTTAGATAACGCTACTTTTGAAACACACCTTACCCAACACACCAATGCCCACGATGAGTTTACCATTATTGTCAACGATACAGCCATTGACGACTTCAAAGGGCAAGTGATGAAAAACTCCAAAGACCTTCTGGGAGAAAATATCACCATTCATTTTCATCAATTTGGAAGTGTCATTTATTCTTTTAAAGGGATTATAGCCAATATATGCAACAAGAAAAACGAAGGAGGAGGCTATGGCACGCTGCACATCTCAGGCTATGCGCCCAGTATAGTGTTAGACGGAGGCAAAACCTGTCAATCGTACGAAAACAAAACCCTCCCCGAAATCATCGCTGAAGCTACAGCCGAATACCCACAAGAATCACAAATCCACATAGAGGGTCTTATCAACAACGAAGAAAAAATCCCTTATACTGTACAATACAACGAATCCGACTATCAGTTTATCCAACGCCTTGCCAAACGTTATGGTGAGTTTTTCTACTACAACGGCACGCAGTACATTTTTGGCAGCAGGGCACAACAAACGGTAACCCTCTACGAAGGAGGCGACCTTTCAGAGGTAGAATTTGAACTGATGCTCAAACCTCAAAAGTTCAACTACCTGTCCTACAACTCACAAATGACCAGAACAGAGGTCAAAGGTAGCGATCAAACAGAACCACAATACAAAGAAAACCCTTTTCAGTTTGCCGCTATTCAAGCCTCAGAGAAAGTATTTGCCAAAACCACCGACCAAACCTACGGAGCCTTGCCCGATGAGTTTAGAGGCGATTACCTAAAAGAAGCCGTACAAAGAGAAAAAGAAAAACGGGAACAACTGATGCAAGTGCGAGGTAAGAGTCGTAACCCACACGTACGCATTGGGGGCTTTGTAAAGCTCAAAGACATCAACGATTTACCGATGGAAACCTATCGTGTGATAGACGTAACCCACTATCAAGGCGAAGGAGACTATTACAACGAATTTATAGCCATTCCCGATGTATTTGTAGCCTATTATTACGATGAACAAGCTCTCCCGAGAGCCGAACAGCAACCAGCACGAGTGATTGACAACAACGACCCTGAAGGTTGGGGACGCGTGCGTGTACAGTTTATATGGCAAGAAAAGCACCAAACCAAAACCCCTTGGATACGCGTGGTACAACCCCACGCAGGAGGTGGCAAAGGCTTTTACTTCATCCCCGAAATAGACGAAGAAGTATGGGTTGATTTTGAAGACCAAAATGCCGAACGCCCCTTTGTAGTAGGCAGCAACTACAACGGTAAGGAATACAGTAAATACCATACAGCAGGCAACGACAAGAAAGTGATACACACCCGCTCAGGTACTAAAATCATTCTCAATGATGGGGAAGGTAGTGTATTTATAGAAGATCCCAGTGGTAATACTTACCTAATGGATGGACAAGGAAATATCAATGTAAGTGCTCCTAAGAATATTAGTTTTACAGCGGGAGAAAATGTAAATATCAAAGCGGGAACTAATTGTATTATGGAAGTAGGAAATGATATGTTCACTACAGTACAAAATAACAATAGTGTAGAAATTGTTAATAATCATAGCTTTAAATCTAAGGACTACAAACAGACAGTACAAGGAGCTAAAACAATAGATATTGAAGGTAATTTGGTAGAAAACACAGCAGATACTACCCATACAGCAAAAAAAGGAAATATCACTATACAAAGTGCGGGGGTTTCTAAGGTGTTAGGTAAGATTGATGCTATGGTAAATAAAGGATAACTATGAAAAAAACATTATTATTTTTATTTTTAACCCTGCAGCTCGCTAGCTGTCAAAACCATAACAACAATAATAAGAATATGAATGAACCACAATACGATTGGGGCGTAGCGGTGAATACTCCCATAGGCTACCCTATACGTTTTTATGCCGCTATGGTGGGAGGAACTCCCATTGTAAGAGAGTTGTATACTAAAAAAGAAGAACCCGATTGGGGAAATGCTTTTGGTTATGAAAGCACTTCAATGGACAAACTACCTAAAAGCGTAGATATGGTATGGCTATCCTATAAAGAAGATTGCTTCTATAGGCTCAAAACGGCTATTGATTACGAAAAGATAGCAAAACTTTTTAGAGAAGGTTTTAATCAAAGAG